>JACCEA010530941.1_pt1 | contig 14996 bp, 20 predicted proteins | sample 7449851 | NCBI WGS metagenome assembly JACCEA01 (sample SAMN15323453, study PRJNA562643) | freshwater metagenome | isolation source: river surface water | place: USA:Blue River Watershed | collected 2017-08-18 | reverse complement strand
TGGAAATATATACAGAATATATCGAATTAACAAAAAAATATTTTAATTTATTTTAATCAAAAAATATTTGCAAACAAAAGAATTAGTTTTATATTTGCACCCGCATTCAACAAGGATGTGAGACCAATATTTGGCGAGGTAGCTCAGTTGGTTAGAGCGCAGGATTCATAACCCTGAGGTCACGGGTTCAACTCCCGTCCTCGCTACGAAGGAAAATTCAATAAAAAAGCGGTTTAGTGTGCACTAAACCGCTTTTTTTATGTCAAATATTTTATTACTTTTACAAAGAGTACACCAAAACGTACACCAAATAAGACACTCTTTGGATAAAAAAAATTTTTCAGAACCAAAAATTTACACCGGTGGTGTTAACATTACTTTATGGAATGAGCTATCCAAAGAAGAGCAAAACAATGCCCTATCAAAAGATTGGTACATCTATTATAAATTCTTAGATGAAAGTACGGGAAAATTAAAACGAATGCCTAATATAAAAGGCGGTTGTAATCGGTATAAAACTAAAAAAGAAAGAATAAAAATACTTGCCCAATTAAGAGATGCACTTGAATATCTTTTAGAGAAAGGCTTAAACCCATATTCGGAGCCTGATTTAAAATTACTCGAATTTAAAACACCAATTAAACCTCAAATACAAGTAATTACTGATATTTCGAAAAAAGAAGAAATAGTTACAATTCCTGAACCTATAAAAGAAGAAATAGTTGAGAACGTAATGTCAATTAAAGAAGCCTTTGATTACGCTTTAAAAATTAAAAAAAAATCACTAAACGAGACATCCTACTTAAATTTTGCTGGAAGAATTAATCGTTTTAAAAAATCTTTGGATGAGAATGCGCCGATAACCTCTTTAACACGTAAACAAACTAATGGATACCTAAACAGTATTTTATTAAGTACAAGTGCTCGAAATCGCAATAATACTAGAATTGATTTGAGTTCGATATTTGAAGTATTAGCAAACGATGAGATGATTCCAGAAAATTTTATAAAAAAAATAAACACTTTAAAAACCAAACCAGAGAGAAACAAAACATACACTCCGGATATGCAACAAAATATTTATTCATATCTTGAAAAAAATGACCCTTTACTCCTACTTTTTATAAAATTTATCTCCTATAATTTTTTACGACCAGTAGAAGTTTGTCGACTGAAGGTAGGAGACTTAGATATTAAAGATAAAAAAATCTACGTAAGAGCTAAAAATAAACCGGTAAAAATTAAAATAATTCCAGAAATTTTAATTGAAGATTTGCCAGATTTATCCAAAATGAATAATGATGATTTTTTATTTACTCCTTATAAAATTGGAGGCGATTGGGATGCAACTGAAAATAACCGTAGAGACCATTTTTCAAAACGATTTAAAACTATAGTCAAAGATCATTTTGGATTAGGTTCAGATTATGGGATGTATAGCTTTAGGCACACTTTTATAACTAAATTATATAGAAAATTACGAATAAATCATTCTCCTTTTGAAGTCAAAAGTATTATAATGAATATTACAGGCCATTCTACAATGAGTGCACTTGAACTTTATTTAAGAGATATTGATGCGGAACTTCCAGAAGATTATTCGCATTTACTTGAATAACTATTATTTAGTTTTAAAATAAATTTTAGAAATAAGTTAACAAAATTTTACTTTAACATTATATCTGTTTACTCAATTACATAAAAAAATAATCTTTGGGCATACCCAATGTAAACTTCAAATAAACTTCTTGTCTTGTCCTAAAATAGCTATACACAAAAACAGTGTATATGGAAAATCAAAAAGAAGTAATTTATGCGGTTCGCAAGAACAAGCAAAGTCGTTTTGATAAGCGATTAATTTTAAAAGTCGTTTCAGAAATTGAAAAAGGGTTACCCCGAAAAGAGGCAATTCAAACTTATGGTTTAAGTGTTCCTACTTTGGATAGTTGGATGCGTAATTACGGCTCTCAAGACTACAAAGAAAACATGAAGCGTAGAACATATAATTCGCTTTTGAAGCGTACTGTGGTTGCTGCTATAGAACAAGGTAGGTTAACTGTTAAAGAAGCAAAAATAGCTCACAATATTAAAACGGAAAAAATAATTCGTAGTTGGATAGCACAATATAAAACAGAAAAAGTCGAAATTTGTATTGAAAAACCTTCTGTTTTGGCTAAAGATAAAAAAACAAAAAAAGATTTAGAAAAAGAAGCTTTACTACAAGCTTTAAAAGAAGCAGAGCTTAAAATAAAAGCCCTAAACACGCTAATTGATGTAGCCGAAGACCAACTCAAAATTGATATTAGAAAAAAGTCTGGTGCCAAGCAGTCCTAAAAATGAAACAGGATTTTCCAAAATTGGGAATAGCTGTTTTGTGTAGATTGTTTGGCAGAACAAGACACGCATATTACGATAGTTTATGGCGTAAAGAGAGTAGTTTAGTCAAAGAAGATGTTATTCTTCAAGAAGTAATTAACATCAGAAAAGACTTACCACGACTAGGAACTAGAAAGCTACACTTTCTAATAAAAAATAAGTTGATCTCACATCAAATATCTTTTGGTAGGGATTATTTATTTGATTTATTGTCAGAACATAAATTACTGATTCGACAAAGAAAAAGAAAAGCTATGACCACTGATTCTAGGCATTGGATGAGAAAATATAGCAACCTAATAAAAGGTATTGAAATAACAAGACCAGAACAAGTTTGGGTAAGTGATATAACCTACATCCGACTTACTAATCAATGGGGATATTTAAGCTTAATAACAGATGCTTATTCGAGAAAAATAATGGGATATAGTTTTCGTCAAGATTTGGCAGCGGAAGGATGCATAGAAGCTTTAAAAATGGCATTGAATAACAGAATTTATAACCAATCTATTATTCATCATTCTGATAGAGGTTCGCAATATTGTTCTCATAATTATGTTGATTTACTATTAAAAAATAATATAGCTATAAGCATGACTGAGAATGGAGATCCTTATGAAAACGCATTAGCAGAAAGAGTAAATGGTATTATAAAAACAGAATTTAATCTTTACTCAAGTCTATTAGGTTTTGAACAAACAAGAAATCAAATAAGTAGAAGTATTAAATCTTATAATCAATTAAGACCACATACAAGTTGTGATTATTTAACACCTAATCAAGCCCATTTGCAATCCGATAAATTAAACAAAAGATGGAAGAACTATAATAAGAGTTTTTATCTTGAAAAAACAATTGTATAGTAAGTTTAGGATTAAAAATTATATTTGTATAACTATAATAGGATTTATTTATTAATCTGTATAGTTATTTTAGGACGGGTCATCTCATTTACCTAACGTATATATAACGTTTACTTCCAGTAAACATCAAGTATCTACAAGGTATACCTTGTAGATATAGAATTTAATTAATAACTTAAAAATAAAACATAATTCAAGTATACATATCATATATATTAGGCAAACAAAAAAATGTGTTAAATTCAAAAAAATAATCACTTAAAATATGAATGATAAACATTTAGGAATATCTAAAATTTGAACACATTTTTAAAATTGTAGACCTGAATTGACCAAGTTAAGATTCGTGATTTAAAAAAAGATACTTTATTATTAATATTATACTTTTAGAATCTGTGTAAAGAGGTAAAAGAACCTACCCTTGAACACCAGTATTTTCAATATGTTACAATTTCTATTTTGTATGGGTATACCTATAGGTACACCTATAATTTTAAAATTTTAATTAATAAAGTAAAAATAGTGCTTTGGTTTGAGAAAAACTATTTTTTTTGAAGTAAATTTTACAATACATAAGATTGCATTATTAAGCTGTCAAACTTATTTATCTTTAAATTATTATTCTTAAAAATAATGTTTGAAATTATTAAATCATTATTTATCGTCGAAAAATTAAAGTATAAATCATCATGTAAACCATCATTTAAATCGTCTTCTATTATATAATTGATACTCCCCTTTTCAATCACTTTTATTGTAATTAAATCATTTGAAACTTGAATTACATTATAAATACTTTTGTACAATGGAAAAATAATAGTTTCCGGATTTAAATCAGAATAAGTAAATTTTTGGTTTTTGTTTCCATTAATAAAAATTTCTATTTGATGAAATGAACTTGTGTCTAATCCAAAGGTCACTTTACCTTTCAAATCTTGATAGGATTGAAACTTATTTAACCTTAAATTATAATAAAAATAAGGGTCCAATATTGCCTCTTTTAATGGACTATTTATTCTATTTGCAACAGTTTGAAAATACTCTTTTTCAATAGCATCCAGTTCTACTTCTTTGTAGTATATAAAAGTCCCTATCAACTGTAGTTTTCTCTTTATCAACATAAAATGTTATTGTGACCATTAATAAACTTTAGAAAAATTATGGTTGTGTATATTAATACATCAACTGAATCTTTGACTTATTATTCCATCCAGCTTGGTTTTCGTATTTAACAAAATAGATTTTAAGATCAGCTTGGTTGGCATACTTAACAAAGTATATTTTCTTATCGGCTTGGTTGGGATAGTCTGTGAAAAACCATTTACCATCATTTTTGCTGGCTTGGTTTTGGTATTTGACTTTGTAAACTTTTAAATCAGCTTGGTTTTCATAATCTACAACAAATACTTTTACATCTGCTTGGTTTGGATACTGAACTGAATGTACTTTTTGCGCTGACATTTTAAATGAAAACAAAACTAAAAGTATAAAATAAACTTTTTTCATATTGCTTAAGGTATTAAATCGTTTTTAATGTTTTCAAGTAATTCGTTAACTGTTTCAAAACGATGGTTAGTATTATAATAATATAGCTTATTTGGAACATTGTTTTCATTTAGATAACTTAGCATATCGTCAAAGCTTAATAACTCATCTGCGTTAGCTAAATGCAATGAAAAATAATTATCCGTATAATGTTTTAATTCCACTTTACAGGCTTTTTCAAAATGAGCTAAATAGCTTAAATAGGCATCAGTAAAAATCCAATTCTCTTTTGTTTTTAGATTAATTTGAGGTTTATTTAATTCTCTTTTTAATGAATGACTAGGTGACCAACTTGGATTAATGGTATGTACTTTTATATGGTTTGTTTGATTCATAGCACGCACATAATTAGCATAAAACCCTCCTAAAGAAGTTCCTATCACAATGATATTACCATAGTGTTCTTGAATGATGCTTCCAATTTGTTTTATGGCTTCATTAGGATTGTAATTAAGTTGTGGAGCTATCAAATCAATTTGGTCTGATAAATTGTTGTCTATTAGCCATTGATTAATAATGGCTTTTTTATTTTCTGGGGCACTGTTAAAACCATGCAATAACAAAATAGAAGTTTTATACTCATAATTTGGAATAAGATATTCATAAGGTATTCCAATGGTTTGATTGTTATATTCCGTTACAATGCCTTTGATGGGATGGATTAAATTTTTGGTATCAGGAATTTGTTGAAGTATTGTTCCTACTGGTATATCCAAACTTGACCATAGGTTTTGTTTGGCCGCGATTGGTTTTATGGTTTTGAATTGTTTTGACATAAAAATATAATTGTAGCAAAAATATGTTTTTGATAGACATTATTTGTCTATTACGAAGTTAAATTTGTATATAACAAAATTATGAAAATGATAATCAACAAAGAAGCTTTTGAAATTTTAAAATTATCAATTAATAAATTTAATGATTGGAAAGGCATCAATGCTAAAGATTGGGGAAAATATTTCTATAATGATGACCTAAATATAAAGTTAGATACAAAAATTACTCGCTCAGAATTGTTAGATAGTAATTTTATAAAAGATTTGAATAATGAAGAATTTGCTATTGCAATTTTATCATGGGGTGGCATGAACAGAGAACATGGTAAATCATTATTTCAAAATAAAGAATGGTTAGAATTATTTGAAAAAATAAGAAGCAATCAAATTACAACTCGAGAGGAAGTCTATGCTTTATTCACAACATTAAGAAAAAGTAAAAAATTAAAAGGTATGGGACCTGCATACTTTACAAAACTTATTTGCTTTGTTAACCCAAATTTGAAAGGATATATAATGGACCAGTGGACCTCAAAATCAATAAATTTGCTTTTTGAAAATAAAATTGTAGCTTTGACTAATAGTGGTCATGTAGCTGATAAAAATAGTTCTGCGATATATGAAGATTTTTGTTTTAAAATTGAATTTTTAGCTGATTTATTAAACCTTAAACCAATTGACTTAGAAGAAAATCTTTTTAGTAATGGAGGTATTAATAAAGGAAAATGGAGACAGTTTGTGGTAGATAATTGGAGCAGTAATTTAAAATCATCAAAACCATCAAAAAAAATAAACACATTAAATATTGACATGGAACCGATAAATTTTGAAACAGCTCTCCAGCGTTTAAAAGGTAATGAAATTGAAATTACAACTCTTGGTGGTCAAAAAAAGTTAAAAGTTAATAATGATGATAATTTTATATATATCACTAACAGTAAAAATAAAACTCTAAAAGTTGACATTACTCTATGGAATAAAGTTATAAGTAGATTGATAGATTTACCTCACGACGAAAGAGCAATGAGTTCGAGATATGGAATTGGTAACAAAGCATACAATTGGGAAAATTGTCCAAATAGAAATGCGGCTTATTTAGTAGCTATTGTCAAACATTTATCAAAATAAAAATGCACCTAGAAATAGAAAAACTTATAGAAATGGCTCTCGCAGATGGCCAAGTAACTGAAAAAGAACGTGAAATTATTTTGCGTAAAGCAGAAAAACTTGGTCTTGATGTAGATGAAGTAGAAATGTATTTAGAGGGGAAAACACATCAATTAGAAGCTGGTAAGACAAAATTAAAAGAAAAAGTAGGAAATATTAAAACATGTCCTGCTTGCGGAGCAAGTGTAAAATCCTTTGAAGTAAAATGTGAAGATTGTAGACATGAATTTAATAATGTTGCAATAAATAATACAATAGATGTGTTTATAAAAAAATTATCTAGTATTGATGAAGAAGTTAGAAATGAATACTTAATAAACGGACGTCAGTATATGAACACTTTGTGGGGAAAAAAAATGGAAAAAGATGCTAATATGATTAATTTTGAAATTAAACCTATTATATTAAATAGAAAAATTGAATTAATTTCAATGTACGAAGTTCCAAATACTAAAGAAGATATTTTATCCTTTTTAGCCCTTGCGAGTGCAGAAGCATCAAAAAAAATTTCCTTTACATTTGTGATTGGAGGTAATATTGGAAAAAATGATATTAAAAATGCTTGGTTAAGTAAAGCAAAGAATTTAATTTTTAAATCTCGATTACTTTTCAAAAATGATAAAAGCACTATTGAACTAATTGAAGTATATGCAAATAAATTCCAAATATAAATTTATAGCTTATGAAAAATTACAATAAATACAATTTCTATAAGAATGCTTTTGAGTTAATGGAATTAGCAAAAATTAATAAAAGTCTACATTATTCTATAGCAGCTATAGCCATTATTGAAAGTATTATAGCAGACAGAACAAAATCTTACATTGCTTATAGGGAAAAAAAATGGTTCGAATTACAAAAAGAAAACCATATCAAGACAGCTGTATTAGTTGATAAATGCAATAAATATTTCAAAAAAGAGAAAATAGTAATTAAACGAAGAGATTTGACAAAATTTGAGTCCAATGATTTGTTTACAGATATAAAAGAATGGTTAAAAAAACGAAATAACGTATTACATTCTTTTGCCAAGGCAAGTATTAATAATAACAAAATAACTTATGATGAATTTGTTCTTTATACAATAACTACATCAGAAGAAGGAATTGCATTGGTAACATTATTAAACAAATGGTTTAAAAACCAAAAAGAATAAATTATGCATCCAGAAATAGAAAAACTAATTGACCTTGCATTAGCAGATGGTCAAGTAACGGAAAAAGAAAGAAATGTAATTCTTAAAAAAGCAGCTGAACTTGGCGTTGATGCTGATGAAGTTGAAATGGTATTAGATGGTAAATTGCATCTAATAGAAGCAAATAAGCCTAAAGAAAAAGAAAAAGTTGGTAATATAAAATCTTGTCCTGCTTGTGGAGCAAGTGTTAAAGCTTTTCAAATTAAATGTGATGATTGTGGGCATGAATATAATAAAAAAGCAGGAGCCGATATTGTTAAAGATTTTGGATTAGGTTTTAAATCAATTAATAAAACATTTAAAGGGTCATCTTTTAATTGTTTTAAATGTAAAAAAACAAATATCATAGTTACTGAATTAATTAAAGATGAAGCTGTAAAATGTTTCAATTGCAGTGCTAGTAATATTCTAGACGATGATTTCAAAATAGAAAATATAAATGACAAAATAAACTATATTAGTTCTTTCAATATTCCTCATGACAAAGAAGGAGTATTAAGTATATTATTTTATTTCTTTAATGAAGCTAACAAAAATATTATCGGTGTCGATGATGATTTAGAAAACAAATATGCAATTAAAGAAGCATTCAAGTCAAAATTTTTAGAAGCTTATGAAATAGCTAAAATATTATTAATTAACGATACAGTTGTTATTAATCAAATTAATCAAATGAAAGATGAATTGAAAAAAAATGAAAATAAGAACGTAATTGGAACTTATGTATTATTAGCAATTATAATTATTGCAATAGTGTTGGTAATTATCTTTAATAAATAAATTAAATTGTTAAGCTAAATTATGTACATTATTCTTTAGATTATGTTGCATTAGTTTATAATATTAGTTTTTCAATAAATATAAAAAAATATGGGACTATTTAGTAGTAAAAAAGAAGCTGGCATGATGGACATGATTCGTTGTGACGAGCAAGATTATCTAATTTGGAAATGGCGTCCAAAAGGGAATGAGGTGAACACAACTAATAAAGAAAATGCTATCCGCTGGGGAAGTAGTTTAAGAGTCAAAGATGGTGAAGTGGCTGTTTTTGTTTATAAGCAGAGTGATGGCACTCAACAAGATTTTATTGAAGGTCCCTATGATGATATTTTGAAAACTGCTAATCTACCAGTGATTTCAAATATCATTGGCCTTGCTTATAATTCAGGCACTCCTTTTCAAGCAGAGGTATATTTTATTAATCTGGCAGGGAATATTCCAGTTAGATTTGGAGTCCCTTATTTTGATGTATTTGACCCGAGATTTTTAGACTTTGCTGTTCCAATGGCAGCAAGAGGCTCTATAACTTTTAATATTACAGATTACAAGAATTTTGTCAAACTTCACAGAATGATAAATTTTAATATTGAAGATTTTACATCTCAAATTAAAGATATGGTAACTAAATATATAAAAGGTTATATAACAAATTTACCATCCGAACAGGGAATACCTGTTTTACAGATAGAAAGAAAAATATTAGAAATAAATGATTTAATAGAACCAAAAATTGCTAACGCCTTTATTAATGATTTTGGTGTTAATTTAAAAAGATTTGACTTATCTGTTATCGAACCTGATAAAGAAAGTAATGGATATATAGAACTTAAAAAAGTAACTACTGAACAAGTCACTAAAACTACTATTGCTCAAACAGATGTTAATATTAAGAATTTAGAAGATTTACAAGCAATAAATGCAAAGAATATGGAAGAATCTCTTAGAATTCAGAGAGAGGAACTTCAAAGAGGACAAAAACTTCAAACAGAAACAAATTTCATGGGAGCTCATGCCTTAAATCAACAAACTGAGGTATTAAAAACCGCGGCTGATAGTTTAGGAAGCATGGGTAATATGGATATGGGAGGAAATTCTTCAGGAGGTATGAATCCAGCTGGAATGATGACAGGAATGATGATGGGTGGAGCTATGGGTAATCAAATGGCTGGTATGATGAACCAAATGGGTGCCAATATGAATAGTCAAACACCTCCTAATTCACAAATGCCTCCAGCACCACCAATTATTCAATATTTTGTAGCAGTTAATGGGCAGCAATCAGGCCCATTTAATATGCAACAATTGCAGCAATTAGTTATGAATGGACAATTACAAGCTAACACTTTTGTTTGGAAACAAGGGATGCAAAATTGGGAAGAAGCAGGTAAATTACTAGAATTTCAAACATTATTTGGAGCTGTTCCGCCTCCACCTCCAATTAATCCATAAAAAATAATGACATGAATGACAATAGCTTTAATTCTATAGACAAATTAATGGAGTTTGGAATGAGTATGGCAATCGCTCAACAAATGATGCAAACAATGAATCATGCGTTAAATAATATGCAATCACTTCATATTTCAAATTCAAGTATGCCTTTGCCTTCACAAAAAATGTATTATGCATTGGTAAATGATATTCCGCAAGGACCATTTACAGAAACTGAAATCACTAATTACATTGTTAATAAAAGTATTAATGAAGATACTTTGATATGGAATAAAGAATTACCTGGTTGGATGGCTGCAAAACAAGTCCCCGAAGTAAATAAGTTATTCCTAATAAATAATTAATTATGAAGTTTAATAAAATTACATTATCAATTGCAATACTATTAGGGTTATTGTTTACATTTTTTTTATCCAATTATACTTTAGAAAAAAACATATTGATTTTTAGTATTGGTTGCTTTATTACTATCACTGCTAGTATTTCAGGTCTTATTTCAATTAAATTCAATAATGATAAAATAGCTGTAAATGCAAAAGTAGTTTCTGCAATTTATTCAATTCTTGCAATAGGAATCCAAGTATATTTTTCAATTTTTAATGATTTCGAAATTGGCACTTATTTATTATTGGCATTTGGCAATCTATTAGTTTACATATTGATATTATATAACCTTATGAAAACAAAAATGTAAAATATATATAGGGGATAAATTACTATTTATCCCTATATTATATAATCAAAAATACCTTTTTACTCCTTTTATCCCAACAATTACAATAGGTTTTTCCGTTGTAATCAAATACATTGATTACAATATATAGATTATTTTCAAAACCCACTTTAAATTCCGATGGTAGAATATCAATTGTAATTGATTCTGTAATATTGTCATTTTCACATTTATAACCAACATTACGTTTGTATTCCAATTCAAATCCAAGTTCTTCTTTGATTTGCTTTAAATCACGTTCTAAGGTTTTGTATGAAATAACGATGTTAAATTCGCGTAAGTACGCCATTATTTCTTTCTTACTGCGATAATCAATAGAAATGTGGCTTATTATTCTTTGTAATCTTGAAATACTTTCTGAGAATGCCATTTTATTTTTTTTACAAAGATAATTATTGTTAGACATAATTTGTCTTTGTTAATTTATATATTTGCAAAGTAAAATATTTCATTCTTAGAAAATCCATCTAAATTAATTCATTAAAAAGCCACTGACAAAACTCAGCTGTTTTGTTATGTTTTTAAGTTCCTAACTTTAATGAATTAAAAAATGCAGAAAAAAAACTACACACTGCCCGTAAGAACAAATCGTTTTCTTTATCATGTAAGTTGTTCTAGTAATAGAGAAAGTATTTTAAAAAAAGGATTAATCGGTTGCCCTAAAAAAATTAACGGATTTACAAATGCTATTTTTGCCCACAACAGCGCTATACCAGATTATCGTTGGTATCCCTTTTGCTTTGATGTAGATTGGGATTGGGACTACAGCATTAAATTTGATGACCCAGTAGATGATTTTGCCTATCAAATGGAAAAAAACGGTTATGATTTTTGGAGAATTGATACGTGGCAATTAAAAAACAAATGGTTTTTAGACAACATTGGAATGGATGACTTTTATGAAGGCTCTCAATACCCTTTTTTTGTGGTAACTTTTGAAAACATTCCACCAACAGTCTTAAAACATTACAAAATCCACGCAGAACCAAAAATAATCCGTTTAAATGGAGTGGCTCATATAGAAGGAAGATTTAGAGCTGCTTAATCAAAAATATCCAGTTAGAATATTTGTAACTGGATATTTTTTAATTAGACATAATTTGTCTAAATCAATTATATATTTGCTATTATTACTTTAAATGTTATACTATGACTAAAGATTTTTCAAATGCACTTTCAAACATTAGTTGCATTGATTTATTAAATGCTTCTTGGGAAGAAATCAATAATTATTGCTTAGTTTCTAATGTTGCAAATGGGTTAAAAATGTATTTAAAGCATTTACATTCTAGTTTGCATAATGATTTATTTAACTCATATAACCCACACATAGTTTTCTTTGATGCTGATTATATCATAGGAAGCATAAGAAATGAACAAAGCGTTGAACAGTTTTCATTAGGTGGGATAGAAATTTTGCCTGATGTAAATGCTATTAAAATGGATTTGTCATTATTTAAAAATATTGAGAAAGAAATCTATATAACAAAAAATATTGATTTAACTGACGATTTAGGGTGTGAATTATTTCATAAAATGAAGCCAATTCTTTTAAAAAATTATAACACTGATTTTGTACAAATACATGTTGATTTTAAAAATGAATTAACAATTCCATATCCTGAATTTTGTAAAGAATACAATCAAAATATCGTTTTCTTAAATTGTGAAAATCAACCAGATTTAAATTCACTAAGATTGCACAGAGTATTTTACAGATACAAGCAAGCCGTTATTTTCATATTTAGAAATAATACTGGATTAGAGTTTATGGGGTGGAATAAAAATTTTTTATTTCAATTAAAAAATTGTAAACCAATACAATTGGGAAAAATAGATACTAAAACAAAACTAAATGCCGTTTTAGATAAATTAGGATTGTATGGAGTAAACAGTTTAGATGATGAAGAAATGGCATTTTTAGATTCTTTCTCAAAATAGCTTCTTTTGAAAAGTTTAATCCTGCTCGACCTTGACCATACTATAATTTATGGTTCCTATGCTGAAAATGAAACAGCTGATTTATTATTTCAATACAATAAATTTCTAAAAGTATATGAAAGACCTTCTGCAAGAGAATTAATAGCCATTTGCAAAGAAAGTGCAGATATTATAGTTTACACAACTGCTTTAAGGCCTTATGCTATAAATATTTGTAAAAAATTAAATATTAATCCAATTAAACTATTGAGTAGAAAACAATGCCTGATTAGAAATGGATGTTGGCAAAAAAAAGTAAAAACTGAATGGGTAAATGAATATGATAAAATCATCATCATTGACGATAGTCCTAATGTATGGCAAGATATTCCGACTTCAATTGAGATATTAATACCAACGGAATTTCGAGGTTCAAAAAATGATTTAGGACTAGAAGAAATAATTACAAAATTGTCACGTTATTAATTATAAAACTAAAAAACATGATCGAAATCGTACTTTACTACTTATTTTTATCACTAAAAATTTATGCAATCGTTGGGGGAATTATTGTGCTTTTACTCTCCACATTAGATTTATTTTCAGACGAGCCTTCTTTTAGTTTATTAGATTATGTAGGTATATTTTTAGTTTGGCCCGTATTTATAAAACGTTCAAAATAGTTATCTAATTGAAATAACTGTTTCCTTAACTTTTTGAATTTTTGAATCTATAATTTTAAAGGTATATCTTTTAACCATGCCACCACCTGAACTGTAAACATCTACTGTGCTTTCATCTGAAATTTTGGATATGTAAATATTATTTTTTAATGATAAATAGGAAACTTTACTTTTAGTTTCGACTATTTCGTTTTTGGTTGTAGGAATTTGAAATTTATGTAACACTTTAATAGAACGATATGAAATACTCCCATCTGGCCGTTTATCCCATTCAAAAACACCTTTTTTATCAAACACAATTTTAGTTCCATATAAACTTATTGCAATTCTATTTAATAAATCTTCATAATAGTATAAATCCATAACCCTGATTTTTAAAGCAAATATAAATTTAAAATGGTCATATTTTGTCTATGCTGAAATTAAATTTGTATTTACCAATAAGAACAACTTAGACATAAAATGACAAAGTTACAACTTAGTTTTGCATCAAACTTAAATTATTAACCATGAGAGTACTTACAAAATCCCGTTTCAAATTAGGACTTGAATGCCCAAATAAATTGTATTATACACATAAAGAAGAGGAATATGCTAACACAAAATCAAGTAATCCTTTTTTAGAGGCTTTGGCTTCTGGTGGTTTTCAAGTGGAAGAGTTAGCTAGAATGCATTATCCAAATGGGATTTTGATTGAAGATGATACCGATAGAAAAAATTATAACTATCAAGAGAAAGTAAATCAAACCAATGAATTATTAAAAAAAGATAACGTTGTTATTTTTGAAGCAGCTTTCATGTTTAAAAATCTCTTCATTCGTGTAGATATTTTAGAGAAAAAAGGCAATCAAATCAATTTAATTGAGGTAAAAGCAAAATCTTTTCAAAAAGGAACAGATGATGTTAAATACAATGCAGACTGGAAATTTTATCTTTTTGATGTTGCTTTTCAAAAATTTGTTATTGAAAAAGCTTTTCCTGAATTTAAAGTTACACCTTATTAAATGTTGGCTGATAAGGACAAGTCAACTACTGTTGATGGTTTAACACAAATGTTCAGAATTTCAAAAAATTCAGGTAACAGAACAGGAATTATTAAAATGGATGAGCAACTAAATAAAATTACTATTGAAAATGACTCTATCTTATCCTTAATCGAAGTAAGTGAAATTATATTTCGAATTCAAAACAGTGAAGAACGTATTTTGCCTGAATATGAATTTGAAGCTGCCATTGAATTGTTTGCAAAAGCATATGAAGAAGACCGTTATTTTGACTATGATTTAAAATTCAATATTTGTAAAAAATGTGAATTTAAAAAAGATGAGAAAAAACCACATTTAAAATCTGGCTTTGAGAATTGTTTCAGAAGAAAATTAAATTGGACAGATGATGACTTCAATGCTCCTAACGCTTTTGAAATATGGGATTTTAGAAGATGGAAACACCTAATTGACAATCAAATATTAAAATTAGAAGATATTTCGGATGCTGCTTTTGGTGATA
>JACCEA012373201.1_pt1 | contig 14998 bp, 14 predicted proteins | sample 7449851 | NCBI WGS metagenome assembly JACCEA01 (sample SAMN15323453, study PRJNA562643) | freshwater metagenome | isolation source: river surface water | place: USA:Blue River Watershed | collected 2017-08-18 | reverse complement strand
GTTCGGTGGGCAGCACCTGCACCATGGCTTTGACCACGTCGCGGTGTGGTGCCACAGCGGTGGCCACACCGCGTGTTTGTGGTTGGATGGGGCAGCGAATTTCCACAAAGCGCGGCTTCACGGGCCCGGTGCAGCCGTCGTGGTGGTAGTACTCGCCTTGGCTGAGGCGCCCTTTGCTGGAGCGCCCGCGCACGTCGCGGTAGGTGGGGTGCCCGGTGTGCACATTCAGGCACACCACCAAGCCCGTCGCATCGACCAGCTGGTAAAAGGCCTCGCGCCATTCGGGCAACAAGAGTTTGTCGTGCAGGTAGTCGCTGGGCGGGGTGGCTTGTTGACTCTCAAAGTCTTTTTCTTCGCCCTCGATCACCAACACAAAGGGCTTGGGACGGCGCACCCGCCACAAAGCGTTGGCCAAGTTCAACGTGGAATAGGTGGTGGCAGTGTGGGTTGCTGCGTTTGTGTCGGGAGCCATGCCGCAATTTTAGGGGGCGGACAGGCTCAAGCGGCATAACCCGGGTTCACCCGGTCGACCACGCGCATCATCGCTTCAAAAAACAGGCGCTCGCGTTCGCTGCGGGGGTGGCGGTCCAGGGGGCTGGGGTTTTTGATGCGCTGGATCACGGATTCGGTCAACACGTTCAGGGGTTGGCCTGTGCCCATGGCCAGCACTTGGGTGCGGCAGGCTTTTTCGAGTTTGTAGAGCCTGCGGTAGGCTTGCGCCACGGTGTCGCCCACCGTCATCACACCATGGTTTTTCATGAAGAGCACGGTCTTGCCGCCACCCATGAGTTGTGACAGGCGTTCTCCCTCCGACAGCTCGGCCGCCAAACCTGTGTAATGGTCGTCGTAGGCGATGACGCCGTCAAAAAAGGCGGCGGTTTGGGTGGCGGGCAGCAAGCGGTTGGCTTTGAGCATGTTCAAAGCCGTGGCCCAGGGCTGGTGGGTGTGCAGCACCACTTTGGCACCCGTGATGCGGTGCACCGGGGCGTGAATGGATTGCGCTGACAACTCCACCACGCCTTCGCCCTCCAGGGTTTCGCCCGCTTCGTTAAAAACCATCATGGTGCTGGCACGGGCCTCGGACCAGTGCACGCCAAAGGGCGAGATCAGGTATTGGTCTTCCCGCCCCGGCACGGCCACGGTGAAGTGGTTGTCGATGCCCTCGTCAAAGTCGTGCAGCACCGCCAAACGCAAAGCGGCGGCCAAATGCACTTTGGCTTGCCAGACAGGGTCGTTGGCGGTGTGAGTGGGCCCTGGTGCGGAGGCTGCAGAGGTCGGCATGTGCGATCTTTCAAACGATGAATGAGCCCTGACTTTATGCATCCGCCGGGTGGGCGCCTGTCACTTTGGCAGCAAATCCATCATCCGATCGAAGGCTTGCACGGCCAGATGCCCCACCGACAGGCCATAAGCCACACCCACCAAGCCGACGGCGGTGGACATCAACAGGGCCAGGCCGTCGCGGAACATCCAGCCCAGGCTCAGCAGCACCAGGCTCAAGCTGGGCAACACATTGCCCAGAGGCAGGGGTACAAAAATCACCAAGCCCATCAGCGCAATCCAGACTCCCCACCAGGCGCGGGTGCCCGTGTGCGAGAGCCACGCCCAGCGCGGGCGCATCAAGCGCTGGCTGCTTTCGTACAACCAAGCCAGCCCATGCAGGCAACGTCCACTCCAGCGTTCATTGAGCGACAAGTTGCCCAAACGTGCGGGCAAGCTCAGTGTTTCGCGCTCGCGCACCCACGACCAGGCGACGGCCCACATGCCAAAGCTCATGAGGGTGCCCGCACCGGCCACGGGCAACACGCTCACCACGGCCAGCAGCATCAGCAGCACCGCCAGCGATGACTCGCCATGCAGGCGAAGCAAATCCTGCAGGCTCAGTTTCACATCGACACCGCCGCTGCCTGCGCGGTGTTGATCGGCCGCCTGGCGCAGGCGTTGGGACAGGATGGTTTTCATGGCGCGGCTTTTGTGGCGTGCATGGGGGCGTGAGCTCGATCAGACGGTCTAAGACAAACCGGACTCGGTTGGCGCTTCCAGTCGGTAGCCCAAACCGCGCATGGTCTGGATCAAGGGACTGTCGCGGCCTTCGTCGATCTTGCTGCGCAAGCGCCGGATGTAGACATCCACCACATTGGTCAATGGGTCTTCGTTCAGGCCCCAGACGCTGGACAAAATCCGTTCGCGGCTGAACAGCCTGCCGGGTGCGCTCATCAACAGCTCCAGCAGCGCCAGCTCCCGCGCCGTCAGGTTCAGCACTTCCCCTCCACGACTGGCCCGCATGCTGTCGCGGTCGAGCACGATGTCGGCCACTTGCAACTGGCTGGGGCGCGTGGCCATGCCTTGTGCACGACGGCACAAGGCCTCCAGGCGGGCGAGCAGCTCTTCGAACTCGAAGGGCTTGCACAGGTAATCGTCTGCCCCCATGCGCAAGCCCGCCACCCGCTCCTCCAGGGCGCTCAGGGCCGTGAGCATCAAGATTGGGAAGGGCACACCTTGGGCCCGCAGGGTTTGACAGATGTCCAGGCCGTTCATGCCCGGCAGCATCAGGTCCAGCACCACCACGGTGGGGGCATGGCCCGGTGCGGTTTGCCGAGCAGCGTCTTGCACCAGGGCCAGGCCTTCAGGTCCAGTGGCTGCGCGTTGAACTTGCAGGCCTTCGGCCTTCAAGCCGCGTTGCAAAAAATCGGCAATTCGCGGGTCATCTTCGATCAGGATGATGTTCATGGTGGGGTCAAGGGCTTAGGGTGATCCAAGGCAATGGCAGGGCACGGCAAAAGCAGAGGTCAGCTGGCCATGAGGTCGGAGTTTGTGGAGGAGGGCTGCCCATGCAGCAAAGGCAGGCGAAGCTGCACACGGGTGCCGGTGCCTGTGGCCTCGTCGGCCGGGCTCTCCAGGGTCAAGGTGCCGCTGTGGGCCTGGGCCAAAGCCTTGGCAATGGGCAAGCCCAGGCCGCTGCCAGAAGCGCGGTGCAAGCGGGCCATGCGGCCCCTGAAATGCCGGTCAAACACCTGGTGAAGCTCTTCTGCTGGAATGCCAATCCCTTGGTCGACCACCTCCAGCACCAGCGTGGGGCTGGCCTCGTCGCTGCACCGCCAACGCAGGCTCACGCAGCCAGCGGGGTGGGAGTAGCGCACCGCGTTGTCCAGCATCAAGAGCATCAGCTGAGACAAGCGCTGTGCATCGCCCGTGACGAACACGGCGCCTGCGGGCATGGCTTGTGCGTGGATCTGGATGTGTCGCTCGCCCGCCAGGGCCTGTGCTTGGGCCAGTGCGTCGGCCAGGGGTTCAGACAGGTCGACGCGCTGGTGCACCATGCTCAGCGTCTCCATGTCGCTGCGGGCCATGGCCAGCAAGTCGTCGATCACCGAGCCCAGTTGCCTCGAGGTGGCCACGATGCGTTGCAGCGCTTCACGGTACTGCGCAGCTGGACGTTCGCCGCCGCGCAAGGTGATTTCTGCTTCACCACGGATGGCGGTGGTGGGGGTGCGAAGTTCGTGGCTGATGTCGGCCAACAACTGACGTCGGCGGGTGTCGGTTTGTTGCAGGGACTGGTTGGCCTCGTGCAAGGCGCTGGTGCGCTCGCGCACCTCGGTCTCCAGCCGCTGGCGGTGCTCGGTTTCCTGTTGTTGGTGCTTTTCCAGCGCGGCCGCCATGGCGTTCATGCTGCGGGCTACATCAGAAAATTCGTCCTGGTCGTTCAGCGGCACGCGGTGTTGCAGCAGGCCTTGGCCCAGCATGTGCGCACCTTGCACCAGTTCATCGATGGGGCGGCGAAGTGCCCGGGCAAAGTAGAGCGTGGCCCCCAAAGCCAGCAAGGCCAAGGTCAAGGCCATACCGATCCAGAGCCAGCGAATCCGATCCAGTGTGGCGTCGGCCGCCAGCCGTTCGCGCTGCATCGCTGCGCTTTCGCGGGTGATGCTTTGGTCGATGAGTTCACGCAAATCACGTCCCTCAGATTTTTCAAAGACCTCGGTGAGGGTGTCCCAGCCCAGCCGGGCCGGCATGTCGGCGGGCAAGGTTTTGACCTGCATCAGAGCTTGGCCCAGATCGTGAACGTTGTGGCCCAGCACCTCGACAGCGTCTGTGCGGGCCGTGTGTTCTTCGCTGGCGTGGCCGTCCAGGCCCATTGCAGCGGCTTTTTGGGCCAGAAGGGCCAACTCGCCCAAGCCTTGTTGCATCTGCTGGAGCAACTCGTCGCGCTCCTCAGGGTTGCCCCCGGCGCCGATTTTGTGTTGTGTGACCCACGAACGCAGCCGCTGCTTGGTGGCCAACAGCTGCACAAAGCCCTGGTGGATGTCGCTGGCCAAACGCCCGCGCACCACTTGGCGCTCGGCCTCGCGCAGGGCAAACACGGCGCCCACGCCCTGCAAAACGATGCACGCGGCCAATACAAGCAATACCCCACTGAGCTGTCTTCGGAACATGGGCCTATTGTCACCGCCGTGGCTTGCGTTCTCCCTGGTGTCATCTGTTGTTAATGCCGTGTTCAGCGCCGTGTCATTCAGGCGTCAAGTCCGGTTCATGGGCGGGCCTTTCAATACGGTCTGACATCTGAAAACAAACAGTTTGTCTTTCTAAATTTTTTAATACTGAAAAAACGGGAGTTAAACCATGAAGTCCTTTTCCTTGATGGCCGCCTCGCTGGCAGTGTGGGGTCTGTCCGGCGCTGCCCAGGCCACCACCGTGGTCAACCAAGCCATCACCGAAGCCGAAGTGCGCAACGCCCAAGCCGCTTGGTGCAAGGCCCTGGTGGACATCAGCACCACAGGAGCCACCCAAGGCCATGCGGCTGCCAAGGCCCTGGCTGAGAAGGTGATCGATGCCGCTTACGGTTACCAAATGGGCGTTGTTTTGTTCAAGCCCACGCTGACCGTGGCGCCCCAGACTTTCCGCACCACCAAAGCGGGCGCTTTGGCCTACTTTGTGGGGGGAGACCCCCACTTTCCGAAGGACACTGGTTTTGCGCTCAAAGGATGGACAAAGTGTGAGTCCAAAAACGCGGCCGTCTTCATTGCCGGCGACTCGGCCAGCAGCATGGGCCACGTCATGATCACCGACCGGGAGGGCAAAGTGACCACGGTCGACAAGACTTGGAAATACGTCAAAGACGATGCCGGGCAGTTGCGCATCGTGTTGCACCATTCGTCGCTGCCTTACAGCGGCACCTGATCCTGATGCGGCCCAGCGCCGTTTTGGGGCTGAGGGCTTGCCCGCTCGCGGACATATGTGCGGGTTCAAACCCAACAGTCCCCGCCTACAATGCTTGAGTTCACCGGGGGTGCCCTGGCTGCGATCTGCAGCAGGGGCTGAGACATACCCCTCTCACCTGATCTGGGTTGTGCCAGCGTAGGGAGTGTGAAGTGAAGGCCCACCCCAAGCACCCGGCGTGCACCACGGCTTTCAGCTTCATGCCCCAGGCGGGCTTGAAGGCAAGAAAGGCAGCAGCGCATGTGGCAAACGTTTCGGCGATGGGGGGCATCGGCAACAGCCGTGTTGATGTGCTCCTGGCTTGTGGCTTGGCCCTTGGAGCTTGGGGCACAAGCCAAGGCATCCTCACCCCCAGTGCTGCGTGTCATGACGCACAGCTCCTTTGATCTGCCCAAGCCCTTGCTGGCCCGCTTCGAGCAAGAAGCCGATGTGAAGCTGCAGCTCATCCAAGGCGGTGATGCGGGCGAGATGCTCAACAAACTCATCTTGAGTCAAGCTGCGCCCGTGGCCGATGTGGTGTACGGCATCGACAACACCTTGTTGCCCCGCGCTGTGGCCAGCGGCATTTTGGCCCCGTTTCCTCTGGCAACAGGCTCCGTGGCGCAACGTCCGGCCCTGGCCCGCATGGCCGACACGGCCGGTCCGGACGGCGTGGTGGCAGGCTTGGTGCCCATCAATTACGGCTACGTGAACCTCAACATCGACAAAGCCTGGTTTGCGCAAAAAGGACTGGCTTTGCCCAAGACCCTGCAAGAGCTGAGCAACCCGGCCTACCGGGGCTTGCTGGTGGTGCCCAACCCGGCCACCTCCAGCCCGGGGCAGGCCTTCATGTTGGCCACTGTGGCCGGTTTGGGTGAGCAAGCCGCTTTTGATTGGTGGGCCCGCATGCGGGCCAATGGTCTCAAAGTGGTCAAAGGCTGGAGCGAGGCTTATTACACCGAGTTCAGCCGCAACGGCGGCAGCCGTCCCATCGTGGTGAGTTATGCCACGAGTCCGGCCGCCGAGGTGTACTACAGCAAGCCAAAAATCAGCGCCTCACCCACCGCCAATGTTTTTTTGCCGGGTGCAGTGTTCCGCCAGGTCGAGGGCGCGGCCTTGCTCAAGGGTGCCAGCCCGGCTGCCCAGGCCGCAGGGGTGAAGTTCATCGAGTTTTTGCGCTCCCCGGCGGTGCAGCAGGCCCTGCAAACCCGCTTGTGGATGTACCCCGCCGAGCCCGGTGTGGCGCGTGATGCCGTGTTCCAACATGCGCAAGAACCCACCCAATTTGAGGCCGTGTCCTTGCAGGCCCTGACGGCCCAAGCGGGCAGTTGGCAGCGGCGTTGGACACAAGTGGTGCTCAAGTAATGGACCCATTCGCCGCCGCTGCCAAGATTTTGCCGCCATGATGTTCACCCGGTTTTCAGCCAAGGCCACCGCCTTGTCCCGACAGCGCCGCAACGTGTTGTGGCTGGCGGCCGGGCCTGCTTTGTTTGCGCTGGCGCTGCTGGTCTGGCCTGTGGCGCGTTTGCTCTGGCAAGGCCTGTGGGGCGAACCCATGGCAGGCTTGCCCGTGGATGACACCGGTCCCTGGTGGCTGGACGCACACCTGCAGTGGCGTGTGGGTTGGACGCTGGCGCAGGCCTTGGTCACCTGTGTGCTGTGTCTGGTCTTGGGCTTGCCCATGGCTTGGGTCTTGGCGCGGCTGGAATTCAAAGGGCGCATGGTTTGGCAACGCGCCTTGATGCTGCCTTTTGTGGTGCCCACCTTGGTGGCCGCGCTTGGCATTTTGGCCCTGTGGGGGCCGCGGGGTGTGCTGGGAGCGCCCTTGGCCCAAGCGGGCTGGACGCTCGAGGGCAGCCCCTGGCTGCTGCTGCTGGGCAATTTGTTTTTTAACTTGTCTTTGGTGGTGCGTGCAGGCATGGACGGTCTGGCGCAGGTCAGTGCCCAGCGCGTGGCGGTGGCCCGCACGCTGGGTGCCACACCGTGGCGGGCTTTTTGGCGGGTCGAGTGGCCTGTCGTTGCGCCTTGGCTCGCTTCGGCTTTGTGCCTGGTGTTTTTGTATTGTTTTACGGGTTTTGGTTTGGCTTTGGTGCTGGGTGGGCAGCGCTGGGCCACGGTCGAGGTGGAGATCTACACGCTGATTGCCCACGAGTTGGCCCTGGCCCAAGCGGCCTCGCTGGCTGTGGCCATGCTGGCGCTCACGGTGGGCATGGCCTGGGCCTATGCCTGGGTGGAGCGCCGCTTGGCCAGCCCGGCCCGCATCACCCCGGTGCCACGCCGTTCTGTGCGGGGGCTGGCCACCTGGAGCGCTTGGGCACTGGCCTTGGGCGGCTGGTTGTTGTTGTGTGGTTCGCCTTTGCTGGCCTTGCTGCTGCAGGCGGCGCTTGCTGTGGGGTTCGGGCAGGGTTGGCAAGTGCTGCGCGAGGACGACACCTGGCGGGCGTTGGGCAACACCTTGCGCTTCAGTGGTTTGGCGCTGGCGCTGGCCACGGCGCTGGGTGTGCTGCACGCGCTGGCCGGGCAGGCCATGCGCCGCTGGACACCAGCTGCGCTGGCTTGGCGGGCGAGCGCTTATGCGCCCCTGGTGGTGTCGCCTGTGGCCCTGGCTTTTGGTTTGTTGCTGCTTTACCCGCAGTGGCTGGCCAGATGGCCGCTGTTGGTGGCCGCTTATGCCTTGCTGGCTTACCCCTTTGTGGCCAAAGCGCTCACCGCTGCGCTCGATGCGCTGCCCGATCAATACGCCCAGGCAGCAGCCAGCTTGGGTGCCCGGCCTGTGCGCGTGCTGTGGCGTGTGACTTTGCCGCTGGTGGCCCCTGCCTTGCGCCGGGGCATGGCCTTTGCCGCGGCCACCATGCTGGGCGAGTTCGCGGTGTCTTTGTTGCTCTCGCGCCCGGAATGGCTGACCTTGAGCACCTTGATTTACCAGCGCCTGGGCCGCCCCGGCAGCGCCAACCTGGACGCCGCGCTGGTGCTTTCTGCGGGGCTCATTGCCCTGGCCTTGCTCGCTTTTTGGCTCATCGAAGGGCGGGGTGAACCTCGCCGCGTTCCACACCAGGATTGACCTCATGCTTGAACTGCGCCACATCACCCACCACTGGCTTGGCCCCCAAGGCCAGCGCCAAACCCTGCTGAAGGACGTGAACCTGCGCATCGAAGCGGGCCAAACCGTGGCCTTGCTGGGCGCCTCGGGCAGCGGCAAGAGCACCTTGCTGAAAATCGTGGCGGGTCTGGAGACACCGGAGTCGGGCAGTGTTTGGCTCGACGGTCTGGACATCAGCGACTGGCCCCCGGAAAAACGCCGCTTGGCCCTGATGTTTCAGGACTTTGCCTTGTTCCCGCACCTGAGCTTGCAGGACAACGTGGCCTTTGGCCTGGTGGAGCAGGGCCTGGGTCGTGCTGCTGCGCGGGGCAAGTCGCAGGCGCTGCTGCAGCGCTTTGGCCTCGAGGGCAGGGGCGGCGAACGGGTGGACACGCTGTCGGGCGGCGAGCAGCAGCGTGTGGCGCTGGCGCGGGCGCTGATCACCCAACCCCGGGCCTTGCTGCTGGACGAGCCCTTTTCTGCGCTCGACGCCGAGCTGCGGGTCAGCCTGCGCGAAGAGTTCGCTCGCCACATTGCCGAGCACGGCATGCGCGCCTTGCTGGTGACCCACGACGAAGCCGAAGCCCGCGCCATGGCCAGCGCTGCTTGGCGTTTACAAGGTGGCAGTTTGGTCTGTTTGTGGTGAAGGCTTGAAGCCACTGGCACTGGCGCTTCATAGACCCCATCAAAGTCCATGTCAAAGTTTTAGTGCCTGCCAGACCCGAATGGCCGCATACGCGTCGTTGGCGGCGTAAACCAGTTGTGCCTCGCTCAGGCGGGCGTTGGCCCAGTTGCTGGTGGCGGCTTTTTTGGACTTCATGAAGCGCTGGTTGAACAGCACCGCCACCGCACCTTTGACGCCCATGTCCTTGCGGTATCCGCGTTGGTGGAACACGGTGTTGAGCTCCAGGATGCCCTGCGGCTCGATGCCCAGTTTGTGCACGATGCGCTTTCGGTCATCGCCCAGACCAAACCCCGCTTTGGCAATGCCGCTTTGTGCCAGCAACTCGGCCGCCACGCTGCGGCAGTCTGGGTCGTGCAACTGAAACTCCCAGGCCCGCTCCGGGGTGGACAGTTGCAAGATGTGTGGGCCGTCTGAGGTTTCGCCCACCTTGAAGGTGGGTTTGGACTCGGTGTCAAACCCCCAGGCACTGGCCCGAGCGAGTTGGTCTTGTGCTTGGCGGGCCTGCGCTCCGGTGCACACCAAGGTGATGCGATCAAGCCCCAGCCTCTCAAAGGGGGGGAGCAAGGCGATGGCGTCTTTATCGGGTGTGGCGTGGCGGGTGTTCATGCAGGCAGATCAGGGTCCGTGGTTGGACCCTGGACTGTATTGCCTGAGCCCATGACCTTGGCCAAGATGGGTTGGACGGGCTCGCCACCGTGTCCACGCCAGGCCACGATTTGGTCCGGTCGGATCAAGACCAAGGGGGCTTGGTAAAGCTCCAGGATCTCGGGGTGGGTGTGGTGCACGGCCCTCAAATCCACACCCATGGAGGCGGCCACGCTTTCAAAAGCGCTGGTGTCGACACGGTCGGGCCCCAACACCAGCAAGGTCCATTCGGTGTGGAAAGTGTCAAAGAGCGAACGGCCATCGCTGAGCCACGCATGAGGCGGTCTGCCGCCCGGTGTGGCGCAGGGCGTGTAGCTGTTGGCGGCATCGGGCGGGGCGGTGGTGCCGTCGCTCACGATGATGGGGCTGCCGTCGTAGCGTCCACCAAAGGTCACGCCTGGGATGTTGAATTCACGCCGCACATGGCCGTTGAGGTAGTCCGATGCGGTGGCCCGGGCGGATTCGCCTTGCGGGCTGTTGTCTTCGAGTTCGGGCACGGCTTCAAACAGGCCGATCGAGTCGGCAAACTGGCGGGCATAGCCGGTGTTGCGCACGGCCAGCGCATGACGCTCGTGGTGGTAGCTGTCCAGCAAGGCGGCCGGGGCTTGGCCTTTGAGCACACTGGCCAACTTCCAGCTGAGGTTGACGGCGTCTTCGACCGCGGTGTTGTAACCCAGGCCCCCGGTGGGGGTGAACAGGTGTGCCGCATCACCGCCCAGAAAGACGCGGCCTTTCTGGAAGGACTCCGCGACCAGCGCATGGCCCGCCATCCAGGTCGCCATGGAGAGGATCTCGATGTCGATGGGCTGCCCAAAGGCCTGCGCAAACAAGCGCCGCGCATCGGCTTCGGTCAGCGCTTCGGTGGCCGCGTCATCGGCCATCTGGATGTGAAAAGCAAATTCGCTCACGCCGTCGACCGACATGATGAAGGCACGCAACTCGGGGTTGACGACCACGTACATCCATGAGCGGTCGTTGGGGTTGCGGGCGTAAAACTCGGGGGCCTTGAGGTAAACCGCCAGCATTTTGCCGCCCATGAACTTGCGCTTGAAGCCAGTGGCGCCGCCCCAGGCGATGCCCAGCTCGCGGCGCACCATGCTGCGTGCCCCGTCTGCACCCACCAGGTAAGCGGCTTGGACGCTCAGCTGTTCTTCACCATGGACCGATTGCACCAAGGCTTTGATGCCGTCGCCAGTGTCCTCGAAAGATAGAAGTTGCCAGCCGTAGCGCATCTCGACGCTGGCCTGCTGCTGGGCGTGCCGATGCAGGCAGACCTCCACGTATTTTTGCGACACCCGGTGCGGCAGCTCTGCGGCGCTCCACGAGCCCGACATGTTTTTGATGGCCTGTGGCGCTGCTGCGGCGGTCGGCAGGCGCAGGCGGGCCAGCTCGGTGCCCGCAAAGCGCGTCAGGTAGGCGATGTCGGTGGGGTGGTCGGGTGGCAAGCCCATGCTGCGGATTTCATGCGCAAATCCCAAACGCCGGAAATGCTCCATGGTTCGTGCTTGGGTGGCGTTGGCCTGCGGGTTGAAAGCGGTGCCGGGCTTGGCATCGACCAGCAGGCAGCGGATGCCGCGCCTGCCCAGCTCGATGGCCAGCATGAGCCCGCAAGGGCCGCCGCCTGCGATGAGGACATCGACAGTGAGAGTTGAAGCCATGGGTGTGTTGTGCGGGTGATGGGACAAGGAGCTTCGCTTCAGTCTTCGCGGGCCAGCCGAATGGGCAGGTCAATCGCCAAATATTGCGCGGGCAGCCCCAGACGTGTGGCGGTGGCCGGGTCAGACTCGCTTTTGAAGTCGCAGACCAGCGAGGCGCGCACGCCAAAAACGGCATCCTTGTCGAGCCAAGGGTCCGCCGCGTCAAACACTTCGGTGATCAGGCTTCGGTAACCAGGTGCCTCGACGATGACGTGGTAGTGGGCCGGACGCCAGGCATCGCGGTGTGACACGCGCAGCAACTCGCCCACTGGGCCGTCGGTCGGCACCAGATAGGGGCGAGGGCGGATGGTGGCCAGCTCAAAACGGCCGTCGGCTTGAACCTTGATCTGGCAGCGCAGGTTGTCTTGCGCTTGGCTGTCGTCCATTTGCCAATACATGCCGTTGTCGGCGTTTTGCCAAAAGTCGATGGTGGCCTCTGGCAGCGCTTGGCCGTGGATGTCGGTGACGCGGCCACGGATCAGCACCGCTTCTCCGGGGTTGTCGCGGATCAGGTTGGCGCCGTTGTCCATCCAGGGTGAGCCCCGAGTGTGGAAGGGGCCAAGCACACTGCCTTCGGTGGCGCCGGGTCTGGCGGCCAGCAAGTCCACCAAAGAGGACAGGCCCAAGACATCGGACATCAAGGTGAACTCGCTGCGCGAGGGGCTGCTGATTTCGGCGGCACGGTGCAAAAAGCCGATGCCTTCGCGCCATTCATCGTGGGTCAGCTGTGTTTCGCTGGCAAAGGCGTGCAGGTGGTGCGCCAGGCGGTTGACCAGGTGCCTCAGGCGTTCATCGTCGATGTTCGCAAAGCTGCTTTTGACGGTGTCCGTCAGGTTGTCTCGGGTGATGTTTTTCATGACAGGACAGCCTCAGATGGCCAGCAGGCCAACTTGGTTGCGTAAAACACCAAGGCCTTCAATGTCGATCTCAATCGTGTCGCCCGCTTGCATCCACACCGGAGGCTTGCGGGCATAACCGACACCTGCAGGGGTGCCCATCACGATCACGTCACCGGGCTCGAGTGTCATGCAGGCCGACATCATGGCAATCGTGGGGGCCACATGGAACACCATGTCGGTGGTGCTGGCGCTTTGCATGACCTGACCATTCAGGCGCGACTCGATGTGCAGGCCCACACAACCGGGTGGCAACTCGTCGGCCGTGACCAGGTGGGGGCCAAAGCCGCCGGTTTGGTCAAAATTTTTGCCCACGGTCCACTGGGTGGTTTTGCGCTGGTAGTCGCGGAAGGTGGCGTCGTTGAAACAGGCGTAAGCAAACACCGAATCCAGCGCCTGGGCCTCGCTCACATGGCGTGTGGTCTTGCCGATCACCAGGGCCAACTCGGCCTCGTAGTCCAGCGATGTGGAAATCGGCGGAATCGGGATGGTCCCGCCATGCGCCAGCAAAGACGATGGGCCACGGAAAAAGATGGTCGGGTAGTCCGCCACCTTGTTGCCGCCTTCGGCCGCATGGTCGTGGTAATTCACGCCCAGGCAAATGATCTTGCTGGGGCGGGGCACACAAGGCAGCAGGCTGACTTGGTCAAGCGGTGTGGCTGAGGCCTTGGCCGCACGCTCGGCAATGCTGGCCATCAGAGCGGGGTTGCCGCTGGCTTGGGCAAAAAAGTCGTTGATGCTGTCGGGCGCCTTGTCCATGCAGTGGCGCATGTCCACCACGGCCTGGCCGATCAGGACGCCGTAGCGTGTTGCCTTGTCTTGGGTGTAGCTGATGAGTTTCATGGGCGGGTACTTCTTGAGTGTTCTGGGAGAGGGGTGAATCAATCCACCTTGTCCAGGTTGCGAAACAGCAACTCAGCTCCAAGGTGTGTGGTGGTGCCATTGCCCCACGATGCGTAGCTGAGTTTGTCGGTGGGTGCCAGGGCCAGCAGCTCTTTGAGGCTGTTGGCCTTGACCGAGGGGTGCACAAAAATGATGTCGGTCGAGCTGCCGGGTGGGAAGGCCACCACGATCTTGATGGGTTTATCCGGGTAAGCGGCGTAGGCCGAGGTGGCGGCCAAGGCCAGACAGGTCAGCCAAGTTTTGAGTGAAGTTTTCACAAGCGATCTCCTGGGCAGGGCATCTGCCATGGACAATGCTAGGGGAGAAACTTCTGCAGCCGTGTCGCGTGGGGTGCTAGGGTTGACCCGTGCAGACCGGACTATTGACCAGCCTTTTTGCGCCCGGACTTTTTGGCCTTGTCGGTGGCTTCTTTGCGCACGGCCCGTTCGGCATCGGTTTTTTTCCCTTCGGCCAGCCATTGGGCAAATTGTTCCGGCGTTTCAATGGTCACCCGGCCCAGGGCCCCTGAGCGGAAGTCGTGGATCACGATGTGCGCTGCTTTGGTCGTGTTGACGCGGCCGCCACTTTGCATGGCGCCGCGCACCCGGCCAATGGCTTCGAGCAGGGTTTCGTCGTGGTGGTCGGCCACATCGGCGATCTTGTAGCGATCCGCCAGCGCTTGGGGGTAGTGCGGGATCAGGTAATTGAGCAACTCCAGCGCCACGACTTCTTCGTCAAACGCGTTCACGCCAATCGCGCCGCTGGCGGCCAGGTTGAAGCCGCTTTGCTCCACGATGATGCGCGGCCACAGCACGCCGGGGGTGTCGTAGAGGTAGAAGTCATCGGCCAGCGCGATGCGTGCTTCTTGTTTGGTGACCCCGGCTTCGTCGCCCGTCTTGGCGGCGCGTTTGCCCTTGAGGGTGTTGATCAGGGTGGACTTGCCCACGTTGGGGATGCCGCAAATGAGCACCCGCATCGGCTTGACCATGCCGCCCCGGTTGGGAGCCAGCTGGCGGCAAGCGTCGATCAGGGCCTTGGCGGGCGAGGTCATGCTGGTGTCCAGACCCAAAGCGCTCACGCCGGGCAGGGCGTTGTAGTGCGCCAGCCACTGCGCGGTGCGGGTAGGGTCGGCCAGGTCTTGTTTGCTCAGAATCTTCAGGGCCGGTTTGCCCTTGATCAGCTCAGCCAGCATGGGGTTGGCGCTGGAGCCGGGCAGGCGGGCGTCGAGCATTTCGATGACCACGTCAATCTCTTTGATGCGCTCCCCAATCGCCTTGCGCGTGAGGTGCATGTGTCCGGGGAACCATTGAATCGCCATAAAGAGTTGCTGAAGACGGTGAGCTGAAAACACCGATTGTCGGTGACGAAAGGGCGTGCAGTTTCAAGCCGTTTGATTGGGCATGTAACTGGGTACGTGTCTGGGCATATGACTCGGCGTGTGACTCGGCTTTTATGGGATGTTTATGGGGCGATTTGGCAAAGTGGCGCCACCTCACGCAAGCGCGTGTGTACCGCGTCATGCACATCCACCGGCCGTTGCTGCTTGGCTTGCAGATAGCGGTGGGTGTAGACATCCAAGTAGGCATCCAGCACATCGGCCGCAAGCTGCTCATCTGCCAGCGCCAAACACATGGCACCGACTTCGGCGGTACAAAAGTGCGCGTCGGTTTGCGAGCGCCGCAGGGTGTAGCGTGAACGTTGCGCCGCATCCAGACTCAACACCGGAAACCGCTGCAAGTAAGGGCTCTTGCGAAACATTTTGCGCGCCTCATCCCAGGTGCCGTCCAGCAAGATGAACAGAGGACGCGCGTCGGTGCTGGTGCTGGCCACCTCGTGCACCACCCGCGCTGGCTCGGCAAACGCACCCGGGAACACGACATAGGGCTGCCATTGCGGATCGGCGAGCAGGGTCAGCAATCCG
>JACCEA011510922.1_pt1 | contig 14999 bp, 16 predicted proteins | sample 7449851 | NCBI WGS metagenome assembly JACCEA01 (sample SAMN15323453, study PRJNA562643) | freshwater metagenome | isolation source: river surface water | place: USA:Blue River Watershed | collected 2017-08-18 | reverse complement strand
TAGATGCGGATTTTAATCCAGTATGTGATTTTTGGTGAAATACTCTAAATCCATTGTCGAAGGTTCGACTTTTCATATACTATATAGCATTATATTTGGATATAATACAATATTATTTTAATTGTGTTGGCGTCGACGAGACTTTTGTTGAGACTTTCGCTTGGTTCCCTTGGTTCCGCTCTGCTTATGCTTGGTTCCCTTGGTTCCACTTCGCTTGGTTCCGCTCTGCTTATGCTTATTTCTGTTTCCATAACCTCCATCATGTTGGTCTACATCTTGTGAAAAGAAGTCTTCATCAAACTCAATAGAATCGAGCTCAATAGGATCAGACGCACTTGTATTCTCTATTTTTTTTTGTTCAGTATGACTTTTTTTTCGTTTTGTATAATCCTTTTTCTGCTGAATTTGTTTTTCATGCATTTTATTATATTTTTTAACAGCATCTTCTATTTTATCATGAGGTATAGTTGTCATAGACAATGGCTCTGTTGGTCTATGCGCATTATATTTTTTATATGCTCTATGCCATTCTAAATCAGAAAACGCACCAATTTCATCGATCAATTTTTTTTCGATCTCGGCTTCACTTAATCCGGCTAAAACAGCTTTGCGTTCATCAGCGCTCATTTCGGCTAATCTTCTTTTTCTATGTTTTGGGGAACTCATATATATAATATTAATATTTAATATTTGTGCCTTTGTTTTCTATTTTTCTTGGTCTTCTTGGTCTTCTTAGACTTTTTTCTCTTCTGTGATTTTTTCTTACCACCTTTGTGTGAAGTGTGTCCATCATCAAAAATATCAAGATTAATATCTTCATCGTCTATATTGTCATTTTTTTCAGGAAACAAATTATTGTATTCTATATCTTCCAATATAATATCATTATTATTATTGTCATAATCCATTATATCCTCTCTCATTAATGCATCAGCATCGGGCATATAAGCACTAGATGCATCAGCATTCGGCACATTAGCATTCGGCACATTAGCATTCGACGCATTAGCATCATGTTCATTAAAAAATCCACTATCTATAAAGATATCTAGTGCTTTATTTAACTTCGAATTATCATTATATATTTCTCTACGTCTTCTAGTAATTGCTTCGCGTTTTTCTTTATATTTTTGTCTTTGGAACTCCCGATTATATTCAGTTAGGTATGCAACTCGCACTGCCTTTTCCGGCTCGGTTAATGAGTCATATTTTTGAACACTAAGGATACGTTCAACTTCCGGTTCATCTATCTTAAAATGATCAGCAACTTTCTTTACCGCTTTGCTACGAACTGATTCATTTGCATTTTTTCTTATATGAATAGCATTATTATCTGGATTGGCTTTTTTTGTTATTCTACGCAAATAACGCTCTTTATCATTTTCTTTATTTTTTTCTTTAATTTCTGGATCATTACGATAAGTTTTTGCGTAAGCTTTATATTGTGGCATTGAACGATACTGTTTATGTCTTTCGATTGATTGGGCAGCTTGTTCGGGTGTAAGATACGATTGCTTTGCTTGTCTATATTGAAAAGAACGACGATCTTCTGCTTTTATATATGGAGTATTTAATTGTTTAAAAGAGTTTATTAAATTATGGTGATCTACTGTACCAGCTGCTTTTTCATAAGCTGTTTTTATTAGTTTTTCATTATATTCAAGATTATTGATGTCTGTATTGATTATGTTATCGAGTACTTCGTCCGTAATGCCAAATTTATTTTTTATAACAGTTCTTTGATCAATATTGGTCGTATTCGCACTCATATATATATTATATGTTATATAATATATTATATACGTCTTTGGATTATATAGGTCTTCGAGTCTTTTTACCTTTTCTTGTTTTACCTTTTCTTGTTTTACCTTTCCTTGTTTTACCTTTCCTTGTTCTTCTCTTTCCACCTTTACGAATATTTGGCGTTATATCATCTAAAACTTCAAAATCAATATCTTCAAGAAAAATATCTGCATCCGCATTACTAATATCCGGGGTTTCTTCCATCATAGTATATGGTTCTTCTTCATCATCAAAAAAATCACTATTAATCAATGAATTTATTGATTCCTTAAATGCTTTATTTTGTTCTCGTTTCGACTTTATATAATTTCTTGATTTCTCAATATCTTTATTATAGCGGTCTCTATGTGCTTGCTTAATTTTTTCACTATTTTTTTTATAAGTAGCTTTATGTAATAATCTATTATATTCTTTTTTATATTCTACTCTATATTTATTTCTTTCTTCGATTTCTGGTTCAGTTAAGCCAAAATTACTTTGATGATTAAGGCTATGTTCAATTTCATGCACATCTTTACCAAGTTTCTTTGCCATATTCTGGATAACCATTGTTCTAATATTATTATTTGTATTACGTCTTGTTGGAACAGCATCTTCAATTAAATGAATATCGCTCATTATATATTAGTTATACATTTTACGAACTGTTTTTCTCTTATATTTTTTCCCTAAATATTTTTTATTTTTTTTAACAGATTTTTGTTTTCCACCTTTGCGAACATTTGGTGTTATATCATCTAAAACCTCAAAGTTAATATCTTCGAGAAAAATATCCGCATCTGTATCTGGAAATTCTTGAACCATACTATCTTGTTCTTCATTTAAAAAATCACTATTTATCAATGATTTCATTGATTCATTAAATGCTTTCTTCTTATAATGGTTTATTAATCCCCGGTGTCTCATTAGTTCAATATCTTTATTATAATAATCTTTACGCCTTTTCTTAATTTCTTGATTATTTTTTTTATAAGCATTCCTATGTGCTAATTTATTATATTCTTTTCTATAATATGCTCGATATTTATTTCTTTCTTCAATTTCAGGATCAGTCAGACCAGAATTGCCTAGATGGCTAAGACTATATTCAATTTCGTGCGCATTTTTATCAAATTTCTTTGCCATATTCTGGATAACTATTGTTCGAATATCATTATATGAAAGATTTTTTGGAACAGCATCTTCAAGTAAATGAATATCACTCATTATATATTAGTTATACATTTTACGAGCTGTTTTTCTCTTATATTTTTTCCCTAAATATTTTTTATTTTTTTTAACAGATTTTTGTTTTCCACCTTCATATGTCATATCAATATTATTATCCGTCTCACAATTTAAATGTTGACTAGATTCTTCTCGAATATTTTTCAAATTCTGTCTTTTTAAAAATTTTTGGTATTCAGTTTTATATTCATTTCTTATTTCAATTTCCGGTTCCGTCAAACCAGTATCTGTTTTATTATTCACAATATATGTTATCCTTGGTATATCAATATTGTATTTGCTCGCTAAATCTTGTATTATTTTTTGTATTCTTTGTTTTTTGATTTTATAGTTTTCTTTTTTTCTTGCTTTACATTCTGGCGATCTAAAATATTTATTTCGCACAGCTCGATACTGTGGGGTTGCTTGTAATATTTTCATTTTTTCTTTACTTTCCGGCCGTTCAGTATATTTTTTTCGATAATCCTTATATTTTTGCGTTTGATGATATTTTTTTACAGCATCTTTGTATGCTTGTGTTTTTTGGTATGCTTTGACTTGCGCCAATTTTCTAGCTTTTTTGTCTTTGGCCGACTCTGCTACAATCGGCTCTTCTTCAAACTGTTCATTTTGGTGTAAAGCATCATATAAAAAATCTATATCTTCTTGTGAAATATTATCTAATTCTTCATTTGAAAAAATATCTTGAAGAATAGTTGCATCTTCTTCTAGAAGTGTATCGTCATTATCATCATCCATAAATAAACTTATCCTATATTATTACACAAAATAATTATTATAGTAATAATTATTTCCAGATTCAACTCAAAATGTAGAACGCTTGGTGCTCATCATTTTCCATAACTGATTTGCCAATCAACGTAAATCCACATTTACCAGCCATATTCAAAATATCTTTCTCACTTTCCATATAAAGTTTGCGTTCATTTTGACGTACTTTTTGTGTTGCTCCATCCGTAAATGTTTCGACAAATGACGCACACTTGTTACATATATCATATTTTGCGTTATAATTGAAATTATCAAATTCAACTTCCGTGCGAACAATGCGTTTGTCCGCATACTTTTGCGGATTATCGAGAAGCATCGGTGTTCCAACTGGCACAATAGTATTGAAGCGGTCCTTATTCACCAAATGTAAAACTAAATATCCACCACCTCTCAACCAATATCGGCAATTGGAGAAAAACTGACTCTTGTTTTCGATTTCATAAATGGTATAATAGAGGCACAAAATATGCGTAAATTGGACTCGTTCAAATGCCATTGGGTCAAGTACATCGGCTTGTTTTACCGGCGCGTCCGTTTTTGCTTTGGATATTGCAACCATGTCTGGCGATTTTTCGACACCGACACATTTAGCACCTGACTTGGCCAGTTCACGTAGTGTTTCACCTGTGCCAGATCCTACATCGAGAAAAACACTATTATCATCGGCACCAGTAATTTTGAGTATTTGCGACAACTCTGTTTTTGCGCGGTCTTCGGGTAAATGGAGTTTGTCATATATTTTTGCATAAAAATCATCATATGAATCGCCATCCATTTTCAAGGTGAAGCTTTCTTTCTGTGTAAATCCCTCTATGTTTTTTTGCCTAAATAATATTGTAATAATTGCCAGAGCAGTGAGCACAAACAAAATGACGATTAGCGACGGCATATATATTATGAATAAACTTATTGTGGCTGGCGTAACTGCGTTCGTGTAGAATTGAAAAATCGGTCTTGGCCAATATGTGCCAAATAGGGTCGCGCTTTGTCTTCGAATGCGGGTTTCTCGAATAATTTGGGATAGGGTTGTACACTGGGTCTAGACACGACTTCCACATTATAGAGATCGCTGGTTGAACTGGGCACATATACGGATTGCGACGATTTCTGGATGGCCATTGTCTGGTTGCGCAAAATAGTCTCGGTATCGATATTTCGCATATAGGTTTTGAAAGGACCATTACGAGTAGCCGGGCTGAAATTTTGCGACACATTATGTTCAATTGTGGGAAGAATCGGTGTTTTAGTTTCGACTTTGTATGGCAAATTGTACTTAGTTGATTGCGGGCGCGGAGAAAAACAAGGTTCTAATGGTGTGTCGGGAAATTGACGACTTGCGAGACGCTGGTTCAATTCGTCGGTGCGTTCATGTTGTGATACAATTAGTGTGCGATGAACTCCATCAATGAGACCGTTTGATTTATTTTCATTATTCGACAAGAGCATAATATATATTAGAGGCGAAAGATTTTATATTTTCTTATTCATCTATATAATGAAAACCCTATTTCTAATATTGGTTATAATGCTTATGCTTGATTCGGTTTATTTGTATTTAACTAAATCTATATTTGGTCAGCTTGTTGCTAAAATACAAAGAACTGCGCTCGAACTAAAAATGATTAGTTTACCCATTGTGTATATTTTGCTGGCAATCGGCCTCTATGTATTTGTTGTGGAACCCGGAAAAACTTTATGGCATGCAGCACTTCTTGGCCTTGTTATTTATGGTGTGTTCGATTTCACTAATTATGCGATGTTTAAAAAATATGATTTGTCGGTGGCATTGATGGATACACTGTGGGGGTCGGCACTGATGGTGCTTACTACATATATAGTAAGATTGGTCTAATCATGATAAATCAAAATTTATATAAAGTGTAAATATATAATGAATCCAGATTTAGAAAAAATACCAGATCAAGATGAATTAAATAAATTTTATGATAAAATAGATTTAAGATCAAATCCACCCCGGAATGGTGATAAATTAATTTTTAAACGAGGTAATAACCCAAATTTTATAAAAATTCTTCATACAGAAGTTCTTCAAAATACCCGAAATATTCGAAATACCCTATCTTTTAAAAATGCCGATTTAAAAATTACACTTAAAATTCGACTTGATCCAATAAATTCAATTGATATGTCATTTTTCGAATCATCATTTGATGAAGGTACTGGCCAATCATTGTACAAATTTAATCCTGAAAAATGGTTAGCATCTAATCCAACAAAACAGTTAGTATACATAAATCAAACAGCACTTAATAATCAACTTGATACCGGTAATTTAATGGATGTAGACGAGTATATTTATGGTAAAAAACATAGCTCAAATAATGACAAAACAGATGCGGAAGCAGTTGGTTTATATAAAGAATTTTTTGGTTTGGATAAATCTCGTAAAGGTGGAAAAAGAAAGTCTGGGAAGTCTAAGAAGTCTAAGAAATCTAGGAAATCTAGGAAACATAAAAAATAATCCATAACAAAATGAAAATCACACAAAATTTATATGTTATATTGGGGTTAGCACTGATGGTGATTACAATCTATATAGTAAAATTAGTTTAACCAAGAAATACTACTTTAGTATTTGATATGGAACCGCTCTGGGTTCCGCTACCGCTAATGATAGTACCATGGGATCCGCTCTGGGTTCCGCTAATTATCGGTTTCCATCGTTCCTCTAATTTAGCCACCATTTCCTCAGTAATTGTCCCAATACCTTCATAAAATTCCGCCACAATCGGGTTTGTCTTAATTTTATTTGGATTAAACCCGGTCAAATACAATCCATCCAGTGACCGCATACGACTCAACCCCACATAACTCTGCCCATACTCAAATATATTTGAACCTAAATCTATTTGCGCCAAATCTAGCGTCACTCCCTGTGATTTATGAATCGTAAATGCCCATGCTAACCTCAGCGGCACTTGTTGTATTCCCAGTCGTGGATAGTCTCCGTGCTGATATATTTTTGGAGGAATCAGCATTTCTACACCATTTAGAAATTTTACTCGCGGTGCAATATTTGTAATTAAATTCTTGCCATCATTATGGCTTATAAAATCCGTTACTATTCCAAGCGACCCATTGCATATTCCAGCATCCGTATCCAGATTCGCCAAGCACATTACAATTGCGCCCTTTTTCAAGCATAATTTTTTCATCAGTTTGTTATTTTCCTCAAATAAATCCAATTGTTGGTCGACTTCTTCTGGTTTGAGGAAATCACATCGCATCAAGATTTCCGGTGGAATCGCTTGTCCCGTCTCCACGTATGTCGATAAACGCATATGGCGAGACGAATCGTATACATGTTCTTCATCAGTTAATTTTGCATACATACTATTATTAATTCGCTCGGCATCAGCATTGCGCGGAAATAATTTTGTGGGTACAATTCCATTATGTTCAGCCGGATCATACTGTGCGCTCATACGCGACTCCAACAGTTTCACCGATTCGGGTGTGATAACACCTTTACGAACTTCATCTAAAATCTGGACAAACTCTGGGTTTTTATGCCGGAAAATGGTTTTTAACAAGATATGAGATTTTGGGCTAAATGTAGTTTTCCAAATAGGCGATTCAAAACAAAACCGAACAGTTTCGGGTTCATCGCGTTTTCCAACTGGCGGTAGTTGATAAAAGTCCCCAATGAAAATCACTTGAATTCCGCCAAATGGCTCAGAAGATTTACGAATAAAACGACCAATATTGTCGAGCACTTCCATCATCTTCTGCGACATCATACTGACTTCATCTATTATGAGAACTCGCGCCATTTTCCAATTCTGGATAGTTTTGCGATTTCTGGTTGCACGATCGACAATTTCGTGGACTTCACCTTGACACAACCCAATACCACTCCATGAATGAATTGTCCGTGCTAAACAATTTAGCAAAACGGCGGCACATCCAGTCAACGCGCAAACTCCATGATTAATATTTCGCTCTACTAAATCCCGTTTTATAGTTTTTATAAGGTATGATTTGCCAGTTCCACCCGGCCCAGTAATAAATAGATTGCTTCCACTACGATATTTATAGTATGCATATTTCTGTTCTAAGGATAGGCATTCAATGTCTTGTTCAAGCGATTGTTGGCTGCCAGATAACACTGTGGTATTTTTTAAGGCAACATTTTTTGTATTCATATATAAATTTGCTTCATCCACACTGTTGAACTTCTTGTATTCGGCACCTTTGTAGCCAGTTGTTTGTGCTTGGCATTCTTCCCACGTTTGGTATATTCCAGGAACCATTCCAATTTTGACTGCGTAATATGATGACGACATTTTGGTTATTTAGTGAAAAATTATAATCATAATAATAATTATTCAATTTTTTGGCATAAACATTTCGACACACTATGTAATAAGTATATGTCGACAACTGATGCTTTTATAATCAAGCATTATACAATTTTAACTTCATTTAGTCATCGATCTATCTACATTAAATTGACCGATACAATTGGTTATATTCATTACGAGGCATATCTTGACAGCAGTGATTTTCATATTGCATTGCCAATCGAGAGTGTGTATCAATTGATTACAAATTGTTTTGCCGAGGATACCGGCTACAATGTAAATATTAGCGTGTCTGGCAAAACAATGACGATTCGATTTCACGCGCAAATCAATGGATTTATTATGTTTGATTTTCCGGTTCACATTAAAGAGAAACTTATTACGACAGATGGCCAACTTACATTGTCATTTAATCGCATTGAAGAGAGGCAATTACAAGTTGAGCGTAAAACAGATAAACTTGTGGAAGATGTGAATATTTCGCTCAAAAATGTTGTGGATGAATATCGTAAAGTATATGCAGATACACAAAATGTGGTTGAAACACGGTGCAACAATGTGCAAGCCATAGTTGATGAACGGTGCAACAATGTGCAAACCATAGTTGATACACGGTGCAACAATGTGCAAGCCATAGTTGATGAACGGTGCGCCAACATAGAAGTATCTATTAATAAGTGGTGTGCAGATGTACAAGCCATAGTTGATACACGGTGCAACAATGTGCAAGCCATAGTTGATACACGGTGCAACAATGTGCAAGCCATAGTTGATGAACAGTGCGCAAATACTATATTACATCTAGAAAACACCATCAACAACCTCGAATCTCGAATAAAAAAACTCGAATCTCTAATACTCAACAGTGAAATTGATATCCGCATGAATACCACTTTTGTATCTCTTAGCACCACCTCTATTACTACCCCCGCTGATAACTACTTGAAATTTGACAAACTATATTTGTTCGAAAATCTTCAACAACTCCATTTTATTCCAATTACCTTGTGTGATTTGTCAAAATGTCATTTTCCACATTTGAAAGAACTATATTTGGATGGCGGTGGAAAAACGCATTTTCGCTCATTATTGGGTATATCTGGAATGCCAAATTTAGAACATATTTCAATTATAAATGCACCCGGACTAACTGCCGTAAACACCATATTGCCACCAAATCATAAAATCAAATCTATCCACGTAAAAGATTGCCCGGGAATCAACATGGATGGACTCAGTATTTATTGCCGCGTCAATCATATTCAATTGGTGAAAACTTAACATAATAATTATGTTTAAGATCACATAGTAATCGAATATGTTCATATTGAAGCTCACTCATATGCCGTGTACTATTTGTAGTGTAATATGGATTGTGAAATATGGGATGTTCTTTGCCGGGTGGTAAAAAAATATCAAATCCAGGTTTTTCAAAGTATTCATATTTCAAAAATGAGTGTTCGTAATCTTGGATATTATTCATTAATAAAAGTTTTCCTAGTTCTGGAAATATACGTCGGCGAATGTTGTAAACCGCATTTTTCTCGCAATCCATCATTATAGCAATATGTACATTATTAAATTGTTGACTAGCGGATATGCTTTTTTCTCGAATGCCTCTCAGCACAATGATTCTTGGTGCGATAAAACAAAATGAGTTCATATAATTAGTTTGTATATAGCAAACTATTTATATTATTTATACAAACACACTTAATCCATTTTTGTTTTCTTGTAATCCTTCCACGACACCGGGTTGGGTTCAACGAAAACAGGCTCAGTTGTACCGCGTTCTTTATCCAAATTATCACCTCTACGAATAGCACTATCTACATATAAATCGCGCAATATTGTGCCTACTTTCACCGAGGCATCATATTGGTCGAGTTGCCCCTCTTCAATTTGTTTTAAAATACCAATGAAATCAACCATTAATTTCATATCGAGTTCATCTTTCAGTACCTTGCGAAAAATGTCGGTGTAATTGCTAAATAAGAAAGGTGCCGAAGTAGCACATAAATGGTTATACTTCTCTTCCTCTACCATTCTCATATGGAAATGGTCCTTTTTAATACGACATAATTTGCCAATATCTTCGAGAATAAGTTCACTGTGTTTTAGCTCGCGAATGCGCTCGGTGTTATTTACGTAGTCGTCGCTATTCATAAGCGATTTCATATTGAGACTTTGTGTAAAACTATTACTCATTTATACTATTTGAACAATTATTCTTTATAAGTTCTTTGCGCAAAAATAAATAATATGCGAAAATTATATAACTTCGCATATGTCAGCATCAATTAGCGATTTTGATTTAAATGTGATTGATAATATGTCTGTTGAAGGATTTTATGCTATTTCATTTTTTGGATTAACACTTGCCTCTATCAATTACATGGCTAAACAATTCGAAATCAAAATGAATTGGTCATCAGTGAGAAATATTCCGGATGCAACTAAATATTCGTGGTTGTGGTCAAATGTGGAAAATAATATGAGAGGCACAATTACAAATGCCGAAGAACAGATTACGCAACAAATTGTTATGAATCCGGTTGTAAAATCTCTGGATGATGCTACAAACAAAATGAATGCTGCATTGTCGAATGTATCCAAAGATGTAAAATCATTGAAGGAAAAAGTGGATGATGCGGATTTGTATAAGGACAAAAAAACATCGGCATTAGCAGTGGCCCTTCAAAACAATATTTTAGCATTAAAAGAGGGAATGCAGAAAGTAATTGCCTCTCTTATTGTACAGAGGCATATTAGCAATGGCACGATTAAAATGATGAATGGAACTCGGTCTCTTCAAGAAAGTGTGCGCCTTGCAGTGAATAAAGTGAGTGGACAGAACCCTATTGCGGCACCATTACAAGAGGCAGAACCGCCGGAAACTGATACTTTATCTGGTGATTCATCGACAGTCGTGCCTTTATCTGGTCCGCCAAGGCCGGTTCCTTCATCAACCGTCATGCCTCCTTCGTCTGGACCGGCTCCCGCCTCTGGATCAGCTCCCGCCTCTGGATCAGCTCCCGCCTCTGGATCAGCTCCTTCGTCTGGATCAGCTCCTTCGTCTGGATCAGCTCCCGCCTCTGGATCAGCTCCCGCCTCTGGACCGGCTCCTCAGGTCGCCTCAAAAAAAAATCCCCCCAAGAAAAAGAAGAAATAAATCATATGCCTCTATTGTAAATGGGATATTACTGGGAAAACAACAAAATATATATTATTATAACAATTGCTATTTTATGTATCTGGTTATTTGCAGTAAGCATCATGTTCATTGATATACAAATCCAAATTGCAGCAACAAGCAATGATACTTGTAGTAATCCAGTCGCAATGTATTTTGACAAAGCCAATCGTGAAAAATGTCTTCGCTTGGCTGCCGAAAAGAAATCAAATGTTGTTCATAAAGTCACAGACACATTCAACAAAAATGTGGAAGGCGTTATTAAAAAAACCGAGAATGTATTGAACCAAATAAAAAGCGTCGAAAATCACTACAATGGAATACAAGAACGCAAAGAAAAAGAACGTGCCCAAAAAATCGAAACTGCGCAAAAAATGTATAATGAAGTGTATAATCTGGTAAACAAGATCCGCAAAGATTACAAAGAGAACCAAGATAGTTTAGTAAAACTAGTAGATTATTATGAAAATACATTTGAATACAATCAAAAAATAATGGTAGAATTAGCCTCTCAATTAGTAAATAAATTGGTGGCAAACACATTCACAAAAAAATATGATACACAGAGACAGAATATGGTCAATAGCTACGACAAAATTAAACAATTTTTAGAAACATTTAGCAAAGAAAAAATCCCGGAATTACCGCGAGACGCACGCAAAGGAAAAAAATAGGCGAAATAGTTATTATCTATATAATAATTATAAATGTCTAATCAGGTGATTGTTTCTATATTTATGTTGGTTTTAGTTATGACAATAGCCCTCTATTTGGGATCGATGGAATACAATGGATTCACATTCAGCAAGTCGCAGTTGCGTGAATATCCTTATGAGGGATTTACCAATTACCAAGAGGCGTTTGAGTTAAGAGAGGGAATCGATACTAAACGTTCTGAAAGTAAGTCTACTAAGACCGCACCATCTAATCAAATTGAAAGTGGTCCCGACAAGAGTTTGTTCAGTTCTTCACCATCCTCTCTTAATCAGCCCACCACTTTAACTATCCAGGAGAAGCCCAACATTTCCGTCGAGTTACCCAAGGTTACTGTTGAGTTGCCCAAAGAAGATAAGAAAGAGGGATTCGAGTCATCTAGCGAGCAGAAAGTCGCTGGATTTAAGGGATTATATGGTTCCCCCTATAATGACCAAAAACCTATTGGATTCATGTACAATAACAAGGGAAGCACCACATGCAAGAACTTTGGCTACACCAATTCTCAGGGTTTTGTTTGTATGAGTGAAAATGATATTAAATTGTTAACCACGAGAGGTGGAAATGCACTTGGTGTTAGTGACCAAATTGGCAAGTAAATAAATATTTAGACATAGCTACTAAATATTTATGGTTGTGTTTATTAAATATACATCATCGATAGTGCAGAAGATCCAGGATTATCCAACTTGACAAGTGTATCGACATCTTTCTTGGTAAGCGTATATGGAAATGACACATTGAGCCCCATCTCTTTTGCAAACATTTGTGTGCCAGATTTCACCAATCTGTACAAATTGAGTTTCGTGTGTATGATTTCCAATGAACGCTTCAAATTGCGGACACCTTCTTCTCCCTTCGCCTGGTTCGAAATAATATGCCCCAACACTTCGTCCGAGAAAATAATGTCATCCGGACCAAATCCAACTTGTTCGCGGATTTTAGGCAACATATAATTACGCGCAATTATGGTCTTCTCCTTCAAATCATAACCTTTGGTGCGAATACGATACATTCTGTCTCGCAAAATAGGATTCACCAAGTTTTCATCGTTATAACTAAATATAAACATACATTTACTCAAATCCAACTCAATTTCCGAGAAATATTTGTCGTGAAACTGCGTATTTTGTGTCGTATCTGTCAAATGCGTGAGCACACCAATAATTTCTTGACCACGAGCCGTATCACTCACTTTGTCAAGCTCATCAAAATAAATCACGGGATTCATACATTTGCTCTCCATCACAATTTGCGCAATTTTCCCCCAAGTACTTCCTTCATATGTGTAGCTATGGCCTTCCAGAAAACTGCTATCTCCACAACCGCCGAGAGCAATAAATGCAAACTCACGACCGAGAATTTTACTAATACCGTCTTTCACCAAGCTCGTGTTGTGAGTGACCGTATAATCACCAAGTAAGAATCGCTTATTTCCATCGATTTCAAACCCATAATAGTCACCGCCATATTCCCGGTGAACTTCAATGCGGATTTGTTCCATAACGTGAATTTGTTTATTGTCAGTTTCATCTCTATTGTATATAACCACTTCAAGCATATTTGAACTTAGTTTATTTAAGTATGTGCGATATCCAAGTGAACGCGACACAAATGTTAAAATTGAGGCATCTTGATATACTTGTACATGGTATTCTGCTCTCATTATGCCGCGGCTCGATTTCAACATTGCCATATTCATAGGCCCGGCCAATTCTTTGAACAACTCCATTCGTTCGGTCCATGTCCCAGAAATGCGCTTATCTATTCCAGATTTTGAAGCATAATAGTTTTCCGTGAAATTAACCGATGTTCTGTATCCAACATATTTTGCCTTTTCTTCTGCGCTCATTGTAATAAAATGCCGGATTTCCATTTCTACATATTCGCTGGTTTGCGTGTTATATAAGCACAAAATGTGCTCTGAATTGACGACATAATTTTCACCATTTTTGTAGACGACGCGATACAAAGTATCCACGCCTCGACCTAATCCAAGAATGCGTCGTGGACTAGAATCGTCACCCATAATAACATCACCGACGACGACATTTTGGACCATTTTTACGGATCCATCGAACATCAATATTGGTGTATTGATTCCAAAGCATTTGCCTGAACCGGGTGGGCCATGTATGGCAATTGCAGTACCAATTGATGCCGGATTTGCTATCCATTGTCCTACCATTTGCATAATCTGCATTTTGGCATCTTCCAGACCATATACACATTTATCCAATTGTTCCTTTGCCTTTACCACAAACTCGCTGCATTTATCGATTCCATCATTAATACTAATTGAGAAGTTTCGATATATTCCAAATGGAATACGCATAAAATTATCCACCCAGTTTTTTAATTTGAAATATTCGGGGTCGCCGGGTTCCATCATACTCAATTGGTGGAGACGTTGAAGTGCAACGGCTTTGAACTTCGGCGGCATATTAGATTGGAGAAGCGAGAGTCTATATGGCTTCTCGACATACATATGTTTGTTGATTTCGCGTAAATCTGACATAATGCGCAATTGTTCCTTATTCGACAATTTAGTCTTAAAATAGCCAATTTCATCTGTGATAACTTGGTTATCTGCTGCATCAAGTAGTTCCTCATAAGTATTAGCATTTTTACTGCGTGCATGTTTAATAAGTTTTTTGATAGAATGATTACATTGTTTTAATGCTTTTTGGACAATTTTGTTGCCTGGTTTTGATTTTAGTTTATCGATAAGAACCCGTTTTAATTCAATGATTTCGCGATATTTTTCCTCGATATTTACAACTTCTGATAATGGATCGGGTTTAGATTCCTTCTTTTTCTTGGGTTCGACTGTCATTGCTTGTGTGTTAACCGTTTTTGATTCTGTGCTATTTGTTGGTGATAGAGGCATACCCGGCAACTCCATTGCCTCAAAGTTCTCTCTCATATATATTTGTTCATCATCCGTATTATATTCTTCGTCATTT
>JACCEA010195678.1_pt1 | contig 14999 bp, 14 predicted proteins | sample 7449851 | NCBI WGS metagenome assembly JACCEA01 (sample SAMN15323453, study PRJNA562643) | freshwater metagenome | isolation source: river surface water | place: USA:Blue River Watershed | collected 2017-08-18 | reverse complement strand
CCTTTGTCTGTTGCTCAGACAAAACGGGAGTTAAAATGAACACCGTCTCGTAGTTTTTTAATTGCATACAAAATTGTTGTTTAAAAACTTAAAAAAAATTTGGATTGCAAAAGTATGAAAAATACGTAACAATCAAAAACTTACAAGAAATAAAAATGAATTATCGAACTTCGAACGAGCCCAATCCTATTAAAAACCCTTCTGCATACAACTCAATTTCATGCCTACCCTCGCGGTAAGCATTTGGCCGTGCATAAATAAACTCAACCGACTGGTGATTATTCTCATAAAAAATGCGCTGCTTAGCGGTGTATGTAAGCTCCTTCCCTTTAAACATGATTGAGCCAGAACCCAACGCGTAATCTGATAACGTAACTCCCGTGGGCTCAATAATGCGTAAATAGATCGTCTTAATTTCTTTGTTGGCCAACGGATTCGTTTGTAAATGAAACACAACCCGAATCTTTTCAATCCGTTTTGCCTTTTGGTTAGATGCCCCAGATTCCTTTCCTCGTGATGAAATAGCATATACGTTAACACCCTCTGCACGTAAAGCAGCCGCAACGGTAACCTTTTCCGCTAATTCTTGATTACGAACTTCAAGCACACGTGAGCGCTCATTTAATTCTTTTTGTTTAACACCAAAAGTCAAACTAGAATCCCGTAACGCTTTCTGAACATTCGATAAGCCATCTTTCAAGAGCTGTGCCTCTCGACTTAATGAATCATTTCGTGCAAGTAAAACTCCATTTTCCCGACGCAATTTCTTGATTTCCTGATCTTTTTGACCTAAAAGCTTCAGGTAATAAGCAAGCTTCTTTTCAATCTGCTCTTCATCTATTTCTGGATGTTCCTTCAATTCTTTTTGATCTCCCAAAATACGCAAACGCGCAGTCTCTAATTCAGAGATACGTCCTCCCAGTTTTTTGATTTGAACCATGCGCACCTGCAATTGCTTCGAAATGGAATCCAAACGCTGTTGCGCATTGGCGACGAAAATTTCATGATTAAAATCTAACCGATACCAGGCAGGACGATAAATCGTAAGTACCAAGGATCCGCCCAGCAAAATAACCAATATGGATAATAGCCATATGGTTCGCTGCATACGCTTCTCTTGTTCACTCATGGATTCGGAATTTGTCACAGATATTTCCTTAGTTTAGGCTACGCCTTGAATTCAAAAATAATAAATTAATTTTACTTTGCAATTTTCAACTCATCCACATGTCTATCGCTAGCGAAATTTCACGTATCCAAGCCGAACTTCAACCGTTTTCAACCCGACTTATCGTTGTAACCAAAACGCGGAGTATCAGCGAACTACTTGAAACACATGCAACGGGGGCATTGGATTTTGGCGAAAACCGCGTGCAAGAAATGGTAGAAAAACAAGTACAACTACCCGCAGATGTTCGCTGGCATCAAATCGGCCACCTGCAAACCAACAAAGTAAAATACATCGCCCCGTTCATTCACCTGATCCATTCAGTAGATTCCCTGAAACTACTCAAAGAAATAAATGCCCAAGCGAAAAAAAACAACCGCATCATCGACTGTTTGCTTCAAATGTTCATTGCCCAGGAAGAAACTAAGTTTGGCTTAGATAAAGGGGAACTTTTCGATCTTCTAAATGACCCATCATTCGCTGAATTAGAAAACATTCGCATTCAAGGCCTCATGGGTATGGCGAGCTTCACAAGCAATCAAGCGCAAATAGCGCGCGAATTTCAATCGCTTCAAACTATTTTTCAAGAACTTCAAAAAGAAAAAATCGGGTATTCTACAAGCCTAGTCAACTGGAAAGAACTATCCATGGGCATGTCAGGCGACTACCTATTGGCTGCAGCACATGGCTCAACATTGGTACGCGTGGGATCTGCAATTTTTGGCGAACGAAAATAAAAAATCCCGATCCAATGGACCGGGATTGAATCTAATTCAATTAGATATTACCGTGTCAACGACATAATTTCAAATTCCATTGTACCAGCTGGTGCTTGAATTTCAGCCTTCTCCCCTACATGCTTGCCTAATAAGCCTTTCCCAAATGGAGATGACACCGAAATTTTACCTGCTCTCAAATCAGCTTCTTCCTCAGAAACGATCGTGTAGGTTACTTCCATGCCCGTCTTGGTATTTTTAATTTTAACGATAGAGTAAATCGAAACTTTGGTCACATCGATCGTAGATTCATCTAATACGCGTGCATTCGAAATTACTGCCTCCAATTTAGAAATCTTTAATTCCAAAAGACCCTGTGCATCTTTGGCCGCATCATATTCAGCGTTTTCGCTTAAATCACCCTTATCCCTTGCCTCCGCAATTTGTTTCGCCATATCAGAGCGTCCTTGAATCTTCAAGTGATGCAATTCTGCCTTTAGTTTATCGAGAGCCTCTGCTGTGTAATATTGAAAATTTGCCATAACTAAGCGATTTATTTAAACGTATCTAAAAACAAAATAGAACGGCCTCCGACCGTTCTACTTAAAATATTTGTAGTTTTGTTTCGGATTCAGAACTAAAATAAATGTTGTTTAACTAACACGTAATCAGTTTTTTTTGAATCACAAAGGTAAACAAAAAATGTTTCCGAATACCAAAAAACATTTTTTCCATTCCAATCACAAGATGCGTATTGTTTTTTTCGGCACCCCCGATTTCGCGGTTGCAAGCCTAGAGGCACTCATTCAGGCCAATTTCAACGTAGTAGCTGTTGTCACTGCACCCGACAAACCTGCCGGCCGTGGCATGCAATTACAATCCTCCGCTGTCAAACAATTCGCCGAAACCCAAGGTCTTCCCATTCTTCAACCCATAAAGCTAAAAGACCCTGCTTTTGTCGAAGAATTAAAATTATTCAAACCCGACCTGCAAATTATTGTCGCCTTTCGCATGCTTCCCGAAGTGATTTGGAACCTACCTCCATTAGGCACATTTAATTTACACGGGTCATTATTGCCCAATTACCGTGGCGCCGCTCCGATTCATTGGGCAGTTATCAACGGCGAGACAGAAACAGGTGTTACCACCTTCTTTCTCCAGCATGAAATTGATACAGGGGATTTATTATTCCAGGAAAAAGAAGCGATTTCGCCAACGGACACCACCGGTGATGTTTATGAACGTCTCATGCGCAAAGGTGCCAAACTTGTTGTCAAAACAGCACAAGCCATCCAAGCTAACGACATCCATCCGAAACCACAAGACGAAAGTAGTCCACTGAAAGCAGCGCCCAAATTACACCGAGAAACTGGCCAAGTCCATTGGTCTAAAACCGGACAAGAAATCGTTAACCTGGTTCGCGGCATGAATCCTTTCCCAAGTGCCCACACGCAATTTCAAGGCAAAAACTGCAAAGTTTTACAGGTAGAATTTCACCCTGAAATCATTCCAGATTTAGGTGTTGGAATTTGGGATTCCGACCAAAAAACATACTTGCGGGTAGGCTGTGCTGATGGCTACATCAAGATTCTCGAATGGCAAATGGAAGGCAAGAAAAAAATGAAAATCGACGAATTTTTGCGCGGTTATTCCTTTACTTTTTAGACGCAAACTCCCAGCGACCTAAATCATAATAATACCCATTTTCGCCTCGCGGCTGTAGATAAACCCATCCTGCTCGGGAATCTGCCAGCACTGAAGCTGCTTCGGTATGCAACTGATTTTGGGGCGGAATACGCGCCACTTGACAAGCACAAATTCGGCCTAATTTTAGGCGATTTAAGGTCACCAACAATTCTTTCGTATCCTGAACATACGCTGTTCGACCCGTCACATAAATACGGGCATAATGATCCCGAAATTTTTCAAACTCAAAGGCCAATAATGGATATTGCCTAACCAAAGCAGCACTGTTAGCAAACCGCTGCACATGTCCCGGATCCGGAAAACCTACAAAATCTCCTCCCCAATACAATCCTAGTAATTTAGCCTCCTGCCCCATCTGCGTATACCGCGGACTTCGACGTAAATACCGGCCTCGTGAATAAATCCCTACATCCGCCGCTAAATTAAAATTATGTAAGGAAAGCAAAACTTGTGACCGACCCATTGCCTTCAATTGCTGCTGTCGCTTGAGGTTACGGATCGCTTGAACATAGCGGGCCGACCAGCCTTTGGAGCGCAAATGTAACATCAACGAATCTTTTTGTGCTGCAAAAGCCAGAACATCAGCCTGCAAATACGAAAACCACAATGAATCCAATACCGGATAATCGGCATCTAAACTCGCGACATACCGACTAGCTATTGAATCGGTGGGCATGACTTCAAGGCCATTAATCTGCAATCGTAAAGGCCCCGAAGCCCCATGACTTTGTAAGGTGTCGCGCTGACGATACATGGCGAGTAAATCCAGAATTCCAAGGGAAGAAACCGGTTGAGCCCGGCAATAAATCTGAGTAGAGTCCACTTGCGCCTGACTAAACCAAGGCAATAAAAGTAACCCAACAAAAAGAAAACAACGCATTATTTGATCGGGATCACCAGCTGCTCGCCACGCAGTGTAATGTCTTCTTTCTTATTATTCGCCTCCATAAGCGACTTTTTCGAAACCTTGTATTTTTCAGCCACCACGCGTAACACATCTCCTGGTCCCACGGTGTGCATCGCTTTAATTTTAACTTTTACCTTAGTCCCTGACTTAATTCCACCTGGATTCATGGCTTTGACTTGATCTTCCGTTAAGCCAAATCGAGTCGCAATCGAAGAGGCTGTCTCGCCACTGGCCGCCTCATAATTATAGGGTTTACCAGCTGGCTCTGCTACAGCGGGTTCCACCGGAACTACTTCCGCTTCTGCCTCTTTCTTTTGCTGCGCTAAATCTACAGATGAAGTATCTGGTGATTTGGTCGAATCTGGAGCAATATCCATTGTTGAATCCACCACCATAGTAGATGCCACATCACCTAAATAAGTCTCATCTTCTTCCAATGCCTTTTCAGCCTTTACTAATTGATCCGTCTGGGGGCCTAAAAAATGCTCATAACCCACAAATACGAGTCCTGCCAAAGTCGCCAATAAAATCATTAAAGTGATTACTGGCAGATTTGAACTAGAGCTTTCCTTAAAAAATGAAAATGGATTCTTCATAAATTACTTAGTCGCTGATTTAGTTTGTTGGCTCATCTCCTCCACCTTTTCTACTAACTCAAGTTTATAGGCTGCCAACTTAGCTGACAAATCCCCATTAGCTAATGCCAAAATTTGCATGGCTAATAAGCCTGCATTCTTGGATGCATTTAAGGCAACGGTTGCTACAGGAACGCCGTTTGGCATTTGCAAAATAGACAGGATAGAATCCCAGCCATCAATTGAATTAGATGATTTAACTGGCACTCCGATGACCGGCAAAATAGTCGCCGAGGCTACCATACCAGGTAAGTGTGCGGCACCACCCGCTCCGGCAATAATGACTTGAATACCTCTTTTTTGGGCATTTTGTGCGTAGTCTAACATTTTTACGGGTGTCCGGTGAGCGGATACAATATCCACCTCAAAGGCGATACCAAAATCTTTACACACTTGGATTGCGTCTTGCATTACTGGCAGATCAGAGCTGCTTCCCATGATAATTCCGACCATATTTCAACATTTAACTAATCACGCGGATTAGGTTTTTAACTTGGTTTGCTTTCTCCATAATGGCGTCTTTTGAATCGCCTAAAATGGTAATATGTCCCATTTTACGGAACGGCTTTGTTATTTTCTTTCCATATAAGAATGGGAAAACGCCTGGAATTGCCAAAATATCAGCAAGCCCTTCGTATTTGGCTGGTCCCGTAAATCCTTCCGCACCTAGGAGGTTCAGCATGCCTGAGAAACCAAATGACTTGGTACTTCCCAGTGGCAAACCTGTGATTGCCCGTAAATGCTGCTCATATTGGGAACTCTCATTTCCACGAATGGTTTGATGTCCCGAATTATGCGGACGTGGAGCAATCTCATTGATTAAGACTTGCCCATCTTTTGTCAAAAACATTTCGACCGCCAAGACACCTACTAACTCCAATGTATTAGTTAAATCTACGGCAATCTTTTCAGCTTGCTTTTCGATAGTTACTGATATTTCAGCTGGCGAAAATAAGAACTCCACTAAATTTTGCTCGGGATGGAAAACCATTTCTACAGCTGGAAAAACAGCTGTTTCTCCCTGCGGATTCCGAGCAACAATTACGGCTAATTCTTTCTCAAAATCAACCGCCTTTTCTAATAAGCCAGGCGCATCAAATCCTTTGGATATACTTGCAGCATCCGCGATATATTGAACCCCTTTCCCGTCATACCCCCCTTTGCCTAGTTTATGAAAAGCAGGCAGAAAATCAATATGTTGGCTTAATGAAGCCTGATTATCTGTCAAAACAAAATCGGCCGTTGGAAAACCATGATCCTTAAAAAACTGCTTTTGCAAGCGTTTATCTTGAATCATCTGTAGAATATGTGGCTGTGGATAAACTTTCTTTCCCTCGGATTCCAATTGCTTCAACGCCTCAATATTGACATGTTCAATCTCAATACTGATCACATCGAATTTCTGACCAAATTGGTAAACTGTTTCGTAATCCTGAAAAGAACCTTGTTGGAAATTTGGAGTCAATTGATGGCACGAAGCCTCTGCATCTGGATCAAGACATGCGATTTGTAAGTCTAAATCTACAGCGGCCTGAAGTAGCATGCGGCCTAATTGACCGCCTCCTAATAGACCAATGGAAGGCAACGCTTTATACATAAATTGGAATAGAATGGGTAAAATTACGGCTTTTGTTTTACCTTTGGAAATTATTTACCCTCGCAAACAAAGAAATATCCAATGACAAAGCGCACAATGATCCTAATGGGATTTTTAGCCTTCGCAATCGCTAGCCGGTTTTTAGTTGTATTCAATCCCGCTTGGGCAAATTTTTCCCCGATCGCTTCTATGGCACTGTTCGCAGGCGCCTACATTTCAAATCGATATCAAGCCATTTTATGGACGATTTTACCGATTTGGATTTCGAATATGATATTAAATAACGTTTTCTACAGCCAATATTTTGATGGCTTTTCGTGGGGAATCGACTTTGTGCAAGTTGGCCTACTCGCACTTATACCATTTATCGGCGCGCGCATCAAATCATTTGGTGGATTTATCGGCGGAAATGTAGCTACTGTTTTAGGATTTTTCATCTTATCTAATTTCGCTGTTTGGGCGGGAGATGCCATCGGGTATGGTTTCTCAGCTGGGAATGCAGTAGTTTATGCCAAAGATTTTTCAGGCCTAGTGGCTTGTTATGCGAATGCACTTCCGTTCTTAAAGAATGCGATTCTAAGCCAATTCGTTTTTTCTGCTGTCTTGTTTGGCGGATTTGAGTTCGTGAAATCAAAGAGCTTAGCTGTACAACGATAGACATTATTAACATAAAAAAAGCCCGAATTTTCATTCGGGCTTTTTTTTTAATCTTGTTTGTAGACTTTGCCTTCTCGCATTACGAATTTCATTTTTAAAATATCTTCCATACGCTGGGTAGGATCTCCATCCACTGCGACAATGTCGGCAAATTTACCCACCTCAATCGAACCGATTGAATCTGATTGTCCCAATAAATCGGCAGCCGCCACCGTAGCAGATTGAATAGCCTCCATCGCTGGCATACCAGCTTCATGCATTAATAGAAACTCATTTAAGTTTTTACCGTGACCAAATACACCTGCATCCGTACCAAAGGCAATTTTAACACCCGCCTTATACGCTTTACCAAATGTAGATTGGATAATTGGCCCAATAGACTCTGCCTTTTTCTTCACCATTTCTGGGTAATAATTAGGAATCTTAGCTGAATCCGCCACAGAACGTCCTGCGATGATTGTAGGCACATAATAGGTACCATGCGCTTTCATTAATTCCATTACCTCAGGTGTCATGTAGGTACCATGCTCAATAGAATTTACGCCACCTAAGATCGCACGCTTCATACCTTCAGCTCCATGGGCGTGGGCAGCAACTCGAAAGCCATAATCTTTTGCCGTTTGAACAATGGCACGAACTTCCTCTTCAGTGAATTGAGCCCCCATGCCATCTTTGGCATAACTTAAAACGCCTCCTGTAGCTGTGATTTTGATTAAATCAGAGCCTTCTTTGTAGCGCTGACGTACAGCCTTTGCTGCATCGGATAAGCCATTAACGACACCATCCTCAGGACCTAAATCTTTTTTAAATGTCTCATTTAATCCATTGGCATCATCCGCGTGGCCACCCGTTGTCGCAATCGAAACACCTGCTGTGAAAATTCGAGGACCATCGACGATACCCTTATTGATCGCATTGCGCAAACTGATGACTACATGCGATCCGCCTAGATCACGCACCGTCGTGAAACCGACATTTAATGTTTTCTTTGCGTGCACAAGGGCTTGATAGGCTACATCACCCGGATTTTTAGTGAATCGATCCAAATACGCATTGGGGTTTGTTTCACTTTCCATGTGCACGTGCATGTCTATTAAACCAGGCAAAACGGTCTTGTTTTTCAAATCAATGATGCGATCTGATTTGCCAGCAGGAAGATATCCCGCCTGAACACTTTGAATCTTTTTGCCTTCCACAACGATGGTATAGGCAGTTTGCACTTTGCCTGCCTTCACATCAACCAATTTTCCACAATACAATAGCGTTTTCTGCGCGAAAAGGGAGATTGGAGAGAGTAATGCAATGAGTAAAATCTGTTTCATTTGATAAAGGGTGTTTAAAGTAACGCTGCCGGGGTCTTCAACCCCGGCAGCGTTTACCGTTCCAACAATGCTACGAAAAAAAAATGGATTTTTGTATCCAGAAATCTGATAAAAAAGGGAATAAATCAGGTGGTTGATGATTTCATCAATATATCTACATGTCCCCAGAAGCTCGGATAAGACTTCGCAACCACACCTGGCTCATGAATGAGCAGTTCGCGTACTAAACCAATCGGCGCAAAAGCCATGGCCATGCGGTGATCATCGTACGTTTCTATTTCAGGGCAAGCACCCTCTTGTTCATATGTCCCCGACAGGGTATATAAATGATTTGGCTCGGCTTCGACCAGGCGAGCACCTAATTTGACTAATTCATTTTGAAGTGCTAACACGCGATCTGTTTCCTTCACCTTGAGGGATTCTAAACCAGTCAAATGCAGGGTGATGTTTTTGGCAGCTGCTACCACACAAATGGTTTGCGCTAAGTCCGGGCAATCCGTAAAATCCCAGCTCAATTCGCTGACCGCTTCACACTTGGTCAAGAGGTACCCTCGGCCAGTAAACGTGCTTTTTACACCCAAAGGCAACATAATATCACGAATAGCAGCATCACCTTGTAACGAATCTTCTTTCAAGCCTAATAACTCCAAGGAGCTATCCTCAAAGGGCGACAAGGCTACCATGGCATACCAATAACTCGCCCCAGACCAATCAGATTCGACAGCGAAACTGGCCGACTGATAAACCTGCGCCGGAATATCAATTATACCTTTTGACCATTCTACAGAAGCCTGAATCCCGAACTGACGCATCTGTGCCAGCGTCATTTCTATGTATGGTTTTGACCCTAATGAACCTGTAATCTGCAAGCAAATCCCTTCCGGCAACAAGGGTGAAATCATTAAAATGGCGGAAATAAACTGCGAACTCACATCACCTCGAATCGATACATTACGCGATCCCGAATAGGTAAACCCATGCAATTGCAAAGGCGGATATCCCTCATTTTTCAAATAGGTTATTTGAGCCCCTAAGGAACGCAAGGCGTCAACCAATATCCCAATCGGCCGTTCGCACATTCGTGGCGTTCCTGTCATTTGCTTTTGTGCACCCGTTACTGCGTAATATGCTGTCAGAAAACGCATCGTCGTTCCCGCATCCAATACATCAGCGATGGGGTTGGTGGTTTCTGCTAACAAGCGAATCATGGTTTGGGTATCACGCGCCTCTGCCAAATTCGACAATTGGCTCACATCACCTCCCGCAAGGGCATTAATGATCAGCGCCCGATTGCTTTCGGATTTAGACGAAGGCAACGGAATCTGTTCTTGAAACGAATTTGAACGAGGGAATAGGCGAATTTGACTCAAAATAAGTATGCTTAACGCAATTTTAAAGTAACTAACGTGACAACAGCTAAGATAATTCCCACAATCATAAAGCGGGTAACAATTTTAGACTCATGGTAATTTTTCTTCTGAAAATGATGGTGCAAAGGCGACATTAAAAATATTCGACGCCCCTCGCCATATTTCTTTTTGGTGTATTTAAAATACCCCACTTGCAAAATCACAGATAAATTCTCGATCAAAAAGATGCCGCATAATACAGGAATTAACATCTCTTTACGAATCACAATCGCCAGTGTAGCGATTACACCACCCAGCATCAAACTTCCAGTATCCCCCATGAATACCTGAGCAGGATAGGCATTATACCACAAAAACCCAATGCAAGCCCCCACAAAGGCCGCACAAAATATGGCCAATTCCCCTGAATTAGGAATAAACATGACATTCAAATACTGAGAGAAAATCTTGTTACCCGAAACGTAAGCCAAAATAGCCAAGGTCAATACAATAATGACAGAAGTTCCAGCCGCTAATCCATCAATTCCGTCCGTAATATTCGCTCCATTGGAAACCGCGGTAATGATAAAAATGACCACCAAAACATAAACCACCCACACATATTGATCGGGAATGAAACTTGGCAACAGCATATTGTAATCGAACTGATTATCCTTCAAAAAAGGTACCGTAGTCATCAGTGACTTCGAATCCGTGAATGTTTGCACCTGCGAACCATCTGCTAATACCTGAACTTTATCAAATATCCGAACCTTGATGTGCTGATTAAAATACATCGTCAAACCCACAATTAAACCGAGGCCGATTTGACCTACAATCTTGAATTTCCCCGACAAGCCATCCTTATTTTTCTTAAAGACTTTAATGTAATCATCCGCGAAACCAACGGCCCCAAGCCAGATAGCTGAGGTTAATAAAAGCACAATATAGACGTTGGTAATTTTAGCAAAAAGTAACGTTGGGATAATCAAGGACAATAAAATAATGAAACCACCCATGGTAGGCGTTCCTTTTTTAGCCATTTGGCCCTCCAAACCTAAATCGCGAATTTCCTCTCCAATCTGTAGCATTTGCAGCCGACGAATCACAGCCTTCCCCCAAATGGCCGCAATACCCAATGACGTGATGGTTGCCGCAAAAGCGCGAAACGTGATGTATTGAAAAACGCCGGTTCCTGGAATATTTAAGGTCTTGTCGAAGTATTCGAAGAGGTAATAGAACATGCCTGCAGGTTATAAAAACAGTATAAAAAACAAAAATGCAAAAAAATAGAACGAAATCAAATTACGCAGAGTAGGCCTCCGCAATCTCCTGCTTGTCATCAAAATCAGATTTTACACCTTGAATATCTTGATAGGTTTCATGACCTTTCCCAGCCACTAACACAATATCTCCCGGCTGAGCTATCGTACGAATCGCTTGAAAAATCGCTTCCTTCCGATCCGAAATCCGATGCACCTTGATGCGATCCTCACTAGGTACTCCTGCTTCCATTTGGTCCAAAATAGCCTCCGGATCCTCAAAACGTGGATTATCAGAAGTCAAGACCACCTCATCACTCAGCGTTGCCGCCAATTCTGCCATAATCGGCCGCTTTCCCGCATCGCGATTTCCCCCGCATCCAACCACAGTGATGATGCGTTGCTGTTTAGCACGAATGGCTTGAATCGTCTTCAACACATTTTCCAAGGCATCTGGGGTATGCGCATAGTCCACAATCGCCATTTTATTCGAAGGGCCGGCCAACTGCTCAAATCTTCCAGGAGCGGTTTTCAGCGTAGATAATTGAAGTAACACTTCGTTTTTATCCTCGCCTAGCAAAATGGCTGTGGCATAAATCGCCAATAAATTATAGGCATTAAACAATCCGATGAGCTGCGCGTGAATTTCGATACCATCGAATTCAACCTGTAAACCGGAGATTACATTGGCTTTAATCTTAGCCTTAAAATCCGCTGCGTTCAAAATTCCGTAACTGTATTTACGTGCTGCGGTATTTTGTAACATGACCATTCCACGCTTATCATCCACATTTGTCAATGTGAAAGAACTACTTGGTAGGTCATCAAAAAATCCTTTTTTGGCCTTAATGTATGCATCAAAAGTCTCATGAAAATCCAAATGATCCCGTGTGATATTCGAGAAAATAGCCCCTTTAAAGACAATCCCATGAATCCGTTTCTGTACCACGGCATGCGAACTTACCTCCATAAAAACATGGGTGCACCCATCTGCAAGCATGTCCGCCAATAAAGCGTTCAAAGCCAATGCATCGGGAGTCGTATGTGTCGCCGGAATAACTCGGTCTTGAATTTTATTTTGAACTGTTGAAATCAATCCGCAGCGATGACCTAATTGTTTGAAAAGTTCGAATAACAAAGTCACGCTAGTCGTTTTTCCATTCGTCCCCGTAATACCTATCAAATTCAATTTCGCGGAAGGATTGCCGTAGAATTCTCCGGCTGCTAAGGCCAGTGCCTCATTTGAATCGGGCACTAACACACACGTGACATCGGCTGGAATATCCGTGGGCAATGTCTCCACTACCCAGGCGGTACATCCCTGCTGATATACCTGAGGTAAAAATTGATGGCCATCTACTTGGGTTCCGGGTATCGCAAAAAATACGCTACTGTCAACAGCCTTACGCGAATCAAAACACAAATGAGCAACTTCAACATCAGCACCAACTAATTGGGCACCTTTTACCCCGCGAACTAATTCAAATAATGAAGCCATACTAGTGTAATTGAATGAGCATTAGGGCATTTTTCCGAAGTGGAGTCCCTGCTGGAATTGATTGCGAAATCACATTACCCATACCTTTGGCACGCACTTTAAATCCACGATTTTCCAAGGCAAAAAGTGCGTCGCGCAAATTCATCCCCATGACATTAGGGACGACTTTAGGCAACAAACTGACGGGTACATTTTGAACCGTTTTTTTATCTAAGGAGAACTGCATCCAGCGTCCATCTTCTTCAACTTTTGGGAAACCTAGGTTTGAATATAAAACTCCGTGATCCAATGGATGAATCATGTGCGTCAGTTTGGCATTGTTTAATGAATCAGGCAAATATCCACTCAAGCGACGCTGTAACTTCATATCGCGGGAATAAATATGATCTGCAATATCCTTAAAAACAGGCGCAGTTACCTGGCGTGCATAGGTTCCCTCTGAACTTCCTTCTGGCTTGTCCATGGCTACTAGCATGGTATATTTAGGGTTTTTCACTGGAAAATACCCAATAAATGACACATAGTATGTCCCTTTAATGTATTGACCGTTAACCCGTCGCTGCGCAGTACCTGTTTTTCCAGCAATACCGTACGCAGTACCTTTCAAGTTTGTTCCTGTCCCCCGTTCAACCACGCCTTCCAGCATGATCTTTATTTTCTTTAAGGTTTCTGGCGAGCAGATAGGTACCTTATCCTTCTTTTGAGTTTGAGTATAATCAGTAATAACCTCATTCCCAATCGTTGCTTTCTTTACAATAATCGGCTGAATCCAATTACCATTATTTGCGATGGCATTGTAAAATGTCAACAAATGAAGTGGCGAAGTATTGGACGAATAACCTACTGAAGACCACATGTATTGTAAGGCATCCCATTTCGGAGGAAGTGGGAATTTAGGTTTTTCGTAGCGCGGTTTAATTTGAAAATCAAGTGGATCGATCAAATGGAATTTTTTTAAATAGTCATAATACTTAGCCTGCTTTTGTGAAAAAACGCGCTGCATTAATTTAATCGTCCCGATGTTCGAGGAATGCTCAATAACTCCTTGAACTGTGATTGTTCCATAATCATGTGAATCGGTCATCGTTCTATTAAACACCGTGTATTTCCCTCCTGTTGTGACCATATCTGTCAATGGCATGTTGGTTTCCTCCAGCATCGCCATCATAGATGGAAGCTTAAACACAGATCCCGGGTCATTTTCGGATACCTCAATCGCGTGATTCGCAAATTCGGAATAGCCCGTAGGTGAATTGGCATTCTTCGTCAAATTCGACATCGCTTTGATTTCTCCGGTAGCGGTTTCCATCACAATCGCCGTTGCATAATTACCCTTGAAATCTGCCAAAGCTTTCATCAGAGATAATTCCACAATATCTTGAATATCGACATCCAAAGTTGTCTGTAAATCCACGCCACGTTGCGGAATAATTTCAGGTGTATTCTCCACGGGACGCCAGGTATTTTTGTCCATTTTGGCAAAATATCCCTTACCCGGTATCCCACGCAATTCCTTATCAAAGGCTCCTTCCAGACCAACTTTGACTTTGTCTTTCATGTAACCCACAGTCCGATAGGCCATTTGTCCAAAAGGCGCATAGCGCACATTGACTTTGTCAAAGACAATTCCTGTCTTGACAGGTGATTTTTTATTCTCCCGAAATAGCGGAAAATTCATCACAAGTTTTCGCTCTTGAAAGTCGAGCAAGCGGTTATTGAGTAATAAATAGGTCCGCTTATTTTTCTTGGCTGAAACAATCTTGTCGTAATATTCATCTGCAGTGCGATCCTTGAAGAAATTAGCTAAATGCTCTGCCAGCTCGCGCACGTGCGCGTTAAATAACTTTTCAGCTTTGGTTGATTTGTTATACACGGACGGATCCATGCCCAATCGGTATTTAGGCAAAGAGGTCGCCAATAAACTTCCATCATCTGAGTAGATATTTCCGCGGGTGGCGTCTACCAGCCGCTCTTTAATGTAAATCGAGGAAGCTTCCTCACGCAATTCTGGACCTTGAATAAAGACAACTTTGTACAAGTTTCCCACTAACAGGAAGAACGCGGCTAGCATGATGATAAAGAAAATCCGAAAACGGAAGGTAATGTTTTGCCGGATGTTTTGTCGCTTCGGTGCGGCCATATCAATTATTCTTTAACGGGATCTGCAACTACTTTAATGGG
>JACCEA010262567.1_pt1 | contig 15002 bp, 9 predicted proteins | sample 7449851 | NCBI WGS metagenome assembly JACCEA01 (sample SAMN15323453, study PRJNA562643) | freshwater metagenome | isolation source: river surface water | place: USA:Blue River Watershed | collected 2017-08-18 | reverse complement strand
TCACTTACACCTGATTTAGCAACAAATTTTATTAAATCTTGGATTTCATTCAGATTCATAATGCTTAGATTTTATAAAGTATAAATAGTTAATTAAGAGTTGTAAGCCCATTTCAAATAAACAGCTCCCCATGTAAATCCTCCACCAAACGCAGACAGAATCAATGTATCACCTTTTTTCAATTGGCTTTCATAGTCCCACAAACATAAAGGCAAAGTACCAGCAGTTGTGTTTCCATATTTTTGAATGTTGATCATTACTTTTTCACTTGGTAAGCCCATTCTATTCGCAGTTGCGTCAATGATACGCAAATTCGCTTGATGCGGAACTAACCAATCAACATCTTCACTTGAAAGATTATTTTTTTCCATGATTTCAGCCGAAACTTCTGCCATGTTTGTAACCGCAAATTTGAATACTTGCTTACCTTCTTGTTTCACGAAATGTAAACGTTCGTCAACAGTTTTGTGCGATGGAGGATTCGCAGAACCACCACCTGGTTGAATCAAATATTGACGTCCTGAACCATCGCTCCTTAGAATTGAATCTAAAACACCAAGGCCTTCTTCATTTGGTTCTAACAAAACAGCACCTGCTCCATCACCAAAGATCACACAAGTTGTACGGTCTTCGTAATCAAGAATCGATGACATTTTATCAACGCCGATTACAATCACTTTTTTGTGTTTTCCTGTTTCAATAAATTGAGCTCCTGTTGTCAATGCATAAATAAAACCAGAACAAGCAGCGATAAGATCGTAACCCCATGCGTTTTTCATTCCAACTTTATCACAAACAACATTTGCTGTACTTGGAAAAGGATAATCTGGTGTGACAGTACCACAAATTACCAAATCAATTTCCAAAGGATCAATACCTTTTTTCTCTAATAATTGAGCAACTGCAGCGGCAGCCATATCAGAAGAAGCACCTTCTTTTAAGATTCTTCTTTCTTTGATACCTGTGCGAGACGTGATCCATTCATCTGAAGTATCAACGATCTTAGCAAGTTCATCATTCGTCATCACAAAGTCAGGAACATATCCTTGAACTCCGGTAATTGCTGCGGTTACTTTTCCCATATTAATTAAATGCTTCGTTCACACGAGATGCCAAACCAGATTTGACAACTTCGTACGAATGTAAAATCATATTTTTCACGGCAATATCATTTGACATTCCGTGTCCGATTATAACGTTTCCTTTAACACCCAAAATTGGTGTTCCACCGTAATTTTCATAATTGAAACGATCGAAATATTCGTCTTGAATACCTCGTTTTTTCATAAGCGTATAAATTCCTTCCGCTTCTTTCAATACGATATTCCCGGTGTATCCATCACAAACAATGACATCCGCTTTTCCGAAGAAAATATCTCGACCCTCCAAATTACCAATAAAATTGATATCATCAGATTCTGCCATTAATTTATGTGCTGCAACCGTCAATAAATTCCCTTTCGTTTCTTCTTCGCCGATGTTCAACAATGCTACTCTAGGATTCTCAATCCCATAAACATTTTTAGAATACAATGCTCCTAAGACTGCAAATTGATACAAGACATCTGCTTTACAATCAGCATTAGAACCAACATCCAACAAAATTGTATTTGTACCATCAATTGCAGGCAACGTAGAAGTGATACACGGACGAATAATCCCCGGGATGGTGTTAATTTTATAGATTGATCCAACCAACATTGCTCCCGTGTTACCAGTACTAGCGAATGCTTGAATTTCTTTACTTGCAAGCAAGTCGAATCCAACAGCAATACTGCTATTTGGTTTTTGCGGAATGGCGCGCGTTGGATGGTCATGCATCGTGATAACATCAGGCGCATGAACAATCTCATAATCGTCAACATTTTCACCAAACGACGAAAGGCCACTCGAGATTTGATCTCTGTCGCCTATTAGAACGAGTCTTACATCGTTTGGAAGTTCTTTTTTAGCTAGAATCGCTCCCGAAATATTCGCTTCAGGAGCAAAATCACCGCCTAAAATATCAATTCCAATCTTCATGAAGAAGAAGATTAAGTGAACGCAGCAATTAAATTGCTACTTCTTTTTCTGCTACAACTTTCCCTTTATAGTAAAGTTTTCCTTCATGCCAGTGTGCATGGTGGAACAAATGCGGTTGCCCTGTTGTTGGACAAGTTGCGATGTTATTTGCAACTGCATTTTTGTGCGTTCTTCTCTTGTCACGGCGTGTCTTCGATATTTTTCGCTTAGGATGTGCCATTTTACTTTATTTATATTTGTTTTAATTCAAATTTCTTAATGTTGCCCAACGTGGATCTTTCGGATCGAAATCGTCTTCTCCATCGTCGTCATCTTCTTCTTCATCGTCCCAATCGTCATCATCATCCCAATCATCTTGGTCTTCATCATTACTCTCTTCGCGCTGAACAGTGTATTTATTCAACAACTCTATCATTTCTTCATTGCATTCCCCTTCTGCGTGTACCATACGAATTGGTAACGAAACGGTAATCAATTCATACAAGTTATCACGTATGTCTAACTCATAAGAATCTGGATGCAAAACAATCAATGTTTCGTCATCACTTGGCTCTAAACCGAATTTAAAAATCAATCGATAACTTCCCTTAACAGGAACTTCAATTGGATCATTACATCGGTCACAATCTGTAAAAACATTCCCGTTGATGACGAATTCGCCAATCAACATGGTCTCTTTTTTTTCAAGTACCAAGTTCACATTCACATTTCCTTTGTGAATGATCGAATATTCTCTTTCTTCAAAGAACGTATCACTGATATCATATTGATATTCGTGAAACCCAAGTTTCAAGCCTATAAACGGAATAATATATTCTCTTTTTGACTTCACACTGAACGAAAATTGGAGGGCAAAGGTAACAATTTTAACTTAAAGTTGTTAATATCCTTTGATTTTTTCATTAAATACATTCATTATTCTATATCGCTGTTTGAGCGTTTCTTCTCTTTTGGACTAATTTGCAAGGGATTAGCGCCAATTTCCTTAGCAAAAACTTGACTTTTATGAATGTCCATTGCCACATAAATCGCATTGCGCATTGACTGCTCACTCGCTTTATTTTGTCCAACAATGTCAAAAGCAGTTCCATGATCTGGTGATGTTCTTACAATTGGTAAACCTGCCGTATAATTCACACCGTCTTCAAAAGCCAAAGCTTTAAATGCCGCCAAACCTTGGTCATGGTACATCGCTAAAACACCGTCAAACTGAGAACGAGCATTAGAACCAAAGAAACCATCTGCAGGATAAGGTCCAAACGCCAAAATATTTTCATTTTTAGCCGCATTGATAGCTGGAGCAATGATTTCTTGTTCTTCTGTTCCCATTTTACCGTTTTCACCTGCATGCGGATTCAAACCAAAAACAGCAATGCGCGGTCGAATTAATCCAAAATCTTTCTTTAAACTAGTTTCGAACGTTTTTATTTTCTGCAAAATCAAGTCTTTCGTTAAGGTTGAGTTTACATCTTTTAACGCAATATGCGTTGTTACTAATGCAACACGCAAATTACCGGAAACCATAACCATTAATGCATCTTCCGTTCCTGCTAAATCTGCCAAATATTCTGTATGACCAGGGAATTTGAATCCTGATTTCGCCATAGCTTCCTTCGAAATAGGAGCTGTTACCAACACATCTATTTTACCAGCTGCTAAATCTTGAGTGGCTCGTTCCAACGAAAGATACGCATGCTTTCCTCCGTTTTCAGTTGCTTGACCCATTTGATACTCAACCTCATCGTTCCAAACATTTACCACATTTACTTTTCTGAGTTGAGCATCCTCTGCCGTTTTGCACGATTGATAATTGAAATCGTTTTCATTCAATACTTTCTTGTAATGTGCAAACACTTTGGTAGAACCATATATGATCGGCATGCATTCTAACAACATGCGCGAATCATTCAAAGCTTTGATAATAACTTCGGGGCCGATTCCATTAATATCACCGATGGAGATTCCAACACGTATTGGATTTGGATTCCCTAAATCCTTTTCTTTTTCCTTCTCTTTCTCCATTATTTGTATTTTTTCAAAAAGTTGAACAACAGGCGAATTCCTGCACCTGTCCCACCTTGACCTTTGTAATCTTCTTTTGCGTCTAACCAAGCCGGACCTGCAATGTCCATGTGAATATAAGGAGATTTTACGAAATGCTCTAAAAACTTCCCTGCTGTAATCATTCCTGCATTTGGTCCGCCCAAGTTTTTCAAATCTGCGATTGACGACTTAATCTCTGCGGCGTAATCATCCCAAAATGGAAAACGAACAGTACGCTCATGCACTTCATTTCCAGCTTTTTCCAATTGATCAAACACTTTGTCATCCGCATTACCCATAATCACAGAAGCTTTCGTTCCAATTGCACGTAAGGCAGCACCTGTCAAGGTCGCAGCATCAATGACTAATTCAGGTTTGTACTTGTTTGAATAAGCCAAAGCATCTGCTAAGATCATTCTTCCTTCAGCATCAGTATTCAACACTTCAACTGTTGTTCCATCATACATTGTAATTACATCTCCAGGTGCATAAGCATTCAATCCTGGTCGATTATCCGTTGCTGGAATTAAGGCAATAATGTGTAATTTGAGTTTCTGTAAGGCAGCTAAATAGATTGTTCCTGCCATACAAGCAGCGCCAGCCATATCACTTTTCATTACATCCATTGAACCAGGAGTTGGTTTTAAACTTAATCCTCCTGTATCATAAACAACTCCTTTTCCAACTAAAACGATTGGTTTTTTGTTAATCGCCTTTTCGTGTTTATACTCAACAATGGTAAAGGTTGGTTGGTCAATTGACCCTTTGTTCACAGCCAACAAACCACCCATTTTTAGGGATTCAATCTGCGTTTTTTCCAACACTTGAACTGTCATTCCAGCTTCATTTCCTAATTCACTAATCGCCTCAGCCAATTGGCCTGCATTCAAATGAGAAACAGGCTCATTCACACGGTCTCGTGCCCAGAAAACAGCTTTAGCCGTATCAGATAATTCTGCGAGTTTCTTCGCGCTAACGTCCTTACTCAAACAAATTGATTCGAGATTCAGTTTCTTCTTATCCGCATCTTTGAAATATTTGATAAACTGATAAGAAGCCAAAATCATTCCTTCAGCAATGAATAGCTGTTCTGATGCTGAACCAATTAAAGTTAAACTTTTCGCTTCTTTTGAAAGTTGTGCAATAATTTTTGCACCAATAACTCTAAGCTCTTCAGCCTGTTGATCGCTTTTTACAAAGTAAGTGCTACCATTCAACCCTTTTATAAAATCGAACTTGTCGTCACTTTTTTGAAATTTCTTATGAAAAAGCACAATCTCTTCTCCTAAGTTTTTATCCAGCTTTGTTTTTTTATCTGAAATGATCACAAGTGTCAATTGAACTTGTACCTCATCGTAATGTTCTAGTCTTATCATTTTTGAAACTATTTGCAGGACAAATGTAACGAAAGTACCATTAAGAAACTTCACAAAACAAAAAGAGATGACCATTTGACCATCTCTTTTTGCTATCAGATTTTACAATTATCTTAATTCAATTTCCGAATCAATGAATTCTACTTCACTTTCTTCGTCGTAGGTATTCAAATTCACGTCGTAGAACTCTTTATTTAAGGCCTTACCCATTTTATAATTGGTAATAACAATATCCAAAAGTTTTTCACGGTATTTGATTTCCTCTTCTAGATCAGGCAAGTTTGGATTCAAACAAATATCACCCAAGTATTTTGTTTTGGATAAATCTCCACCAAGCCAACGACCATCGCGTTTACCCATGACATAATTTCCAACTTGATTCAATTTACCATACGGATCATAGTATTTCCAAACACCAGTAGGTAAACCATCTTTCATCATTCCTTCGTTTTGTAGAACGCCGTTGTCATAATAGTTTTTCACATAGCCATTCATTCGATCTACTGAATCTTTGCCTTGCCAAATGGTCATTAATTGACGAATTTCATAGTGGTCAGTGTGCGAACAGTCGTATTTTTCAAATTTTTCAATGACATAACTTTCACTGATTTTTTGCCCTGCTGCATTGTAGTCAGTTAAAATTCCTTTTGCTTTAAATTGAACACTGTCGTTGATTGAAATAATCGTATCAAAATAATCAACCTCATACAACATCTCCCCTTCATAGCTCCAGTATTTCCAACAGCCCACTTTTTTACCAACAGAAATTGAACCATCACGAGCAATTGAATCATTCGGATAATATTTGGTGATGTGGTAATCAATTCCCGTTTTGTTTACCAAACTTGGTCTACCGTAGTATGGACGATAATATTCATTTCCAATTCCCAATTGAGCAAGGGTACGCTCCAAACTTTGTGAAGTTGTGATATCGCTTGGTTGGAAATAAATTGAATCTCTCCAGTCAAACAAATAGCGAACGCTCAATTGGTTCTCCTCCCAAATTTTTTCTTCAACAGGGTACGAATATTGAAACTTGACATAATGATATTTAAATCCTAATGTATCATATGCTTCATAATCATCAATTGGGTCGCCATTCAGGAAAAATCCTTTTTTAGCTAATTTCCCATTCAAATGGAAGGCTTTTGATTCACCTTGAAGTGCTCCATTTTGAAAGTTTAAATCGTACAACAAAGTCGAGTCCTTACCTTTTAATGTTAAGAACGTTTTCACATATCCGTCCAAAGCCCCTTCTTTATAAGTAAGCGTTGTGTACGCCAAGTTATTTCGTTCGAAACATGGTCCATCTTTGTATCCATCTTTATACGAATCTTGTTTTATAATTTCTCCTAACCAATTGTATTGGTAACTAATTCCGTTACTCAAGCCATTTTTATAATCAATTGTTCTGGACAAATAATATGTTGTACGTTTTGGCATTGAATCTCTCATGAAATTCGGTTCTTCCATGTAATAATCGTAACCTCTTCTATCAGGATATTCATAATCAAATTCTTTCACTGTTCCGTTTACCAATCCTTTATCAAATGGCACTTCAGCAATCACCTTTCCTCGTTGATCTTTGAAAATCCATAAACCAACTGGCAAACCATCAATCATCTCTCCTTCAACGTATTTAGTGAATGTACCAACCTTTTTTTCGTTGTAGCGTTTTGGCTTATCTCTTCTTTCGTTGTATTCGTATTCATAATCCATGTAGGAATTTTGCATGAAATCACTCACAAAGCCGCCAAACAATGAGTTTAAAATAGTGGTCGAAAACTCATCTTCGATATCAGAAGCATCAATACATGCAAACAAGTCCTCGTAATTCGTTTTACCTGTTTCCTTGTATTTAGCCAAGTCTTTTTTCAACTTTTCCGTCATGACATAACCTCTTGGTAAAACCATTTTAATGTCTTTTCCAGATTTTAACGCAACTCCTTTTTCGTTCATTGTAATTGAAACCTTTCCAGAAAAAGGTTTGTTATTTTGCATTAAAATGTACTCATCGGTTGTATTAAAACTTCTGCCATATTCATTCACATGGCGCTGCGGAATACTGTCCTTTTCTTCCCATTCACTGTAAGAAGCTGAAGTTGTTGTTTTCATTGTAAGATTTCCGTAGTTAAACTTTCTTACACCAGTCCAACTTTCAAAATTTTCACTGAAATTCAATTCAGCTGAATTTGAAGATGCTCCAGTAATTCCATATGAACTAAACTTCAAGGTTCTATCTTTTGGAAAATACATACGAGAATAAAGCATTGTCGTGTCTTCTTTGAACCATGATCTGAAAATAACTAGTGAATCAATGGTTGAAAGGTCTGTCGCCATCGTGTCTAATTTATCATAGAAGAAATAGCGTGCGTTTTTCTCATCTTCAACAGTAAAGCCGTCCAAGCTAAAATATTTAACTGTAGCGGGCTTGAAGTTTACACGTTTAAAATTCCCGACTGAATCGTAAACGATTTCATTGTATAACTTGCCTTTGTAGTCGTACACTCGGTGAATGAATTGATTTGAATCTTGTTCAAACGTAATCACATCATATGGTTTTCCATTATCCCAGAAAATTGTGTCTTCCTTAACTAGACTTCCATTTTTAAACTCATAACGCATCATTAATTGTCCGTTCGGATAACGCTTTTCATAAGTTCCATCAAATTTGAAGTAAATACCAAGACTATCAATCATTTTACTCAATGGAACATAATCATCTATCGCAGCGTCGTATACCATGTTCGCGTATTCCGTATTATCACCACCGTAATATTCATCTTCGTAATACTCGTCTTCGTAATAAACATCTTCACCATAATATTCATCCTCGTAATATTCATCCTCATACAATTCACCTTCATATGAATTGATTGTTTCCTCTTCCAACTCAATATCTGGATCTTTAGGATAATTGATTCCATACAATCGAGAGAAAGAAACACTTACTGAGTATTTACCCATAAAATCAAATGGACTTTTGTAATCCATATCTTTGATTAGGCGTTTGCGAATAAGAGGTTGATGAACTACAATTTCCTCATTAGAAACTGTATAGCGGAAAGTAATTACATTGTTATTTCTGTTTCTTACACGTTTTTTTCCTTTTCCAGTAAAGCTTACATCTCTTTCGATCCATTCACCAACAGCATTATTGTCTTTGTACTGACCTTGTTCGACAGGATAAACAGAGTTTTCATATTTAGCGTAAGGACCATTTTTGAAACCGCCTGAATAGGTAACGATTTCGCGAATCGTATCCATATTTGGATAACCTCTTTCAATATAAACATTTGCATTAATCGGATCAATTGAATAACCAATTTTACGGTTCTCAAGTGTCCATTCACCTACTTTTAGCCCCTTTTCAAATCTACCTTTCTTTAATGTATCACCCTTCACATTGAACCAAACAGCTTCTCCATCCAACATGTTGTCTTTGATTGAAAAATAGCCGGCTACACGATTTTCGACAATGATAGATTTGCCATGTTTATCGAGTAAAGCAACCATATCAAAGTACTGAACATATTTACCATCAGGTATTTGATCCAAGGATGGGATAATATCATGTTCCAAAGAATAACGTTGTTCCATCAGAGGATATGGATTATTACGAACGGCAGCTTTGAATTTTTTATTTCTCAAATGTTTGTTTTCTTTTCTATAACCATTCGAAGAAAAGATATCTCCACGCATTTCATGACGAATTTCACGTTTCATTGCACGCAATTCCTTTCTAGGCATATCTTCTCCTTCCGTCATATATTTAATATACTCTCGGGTAGAAATCTTATCTTCTCTTGTGCGTTTTTGGGCAAAATAATAGGCACTATGCGGTTGAAATTCGATCGGAAATGGATACACATTGTACACCACTCCATTAATTGTGTCCTGAACAATTTCTTCTTGCGCGAAACTCACAAAACCTTGAAACAAAAGCACTAATTGTAATAAAAAGGCTTTTTTAATGATTTGTTTTTTTATACTCATAACTTATTCTTTCTACCTCTATTTTACCAATTTCATTGTTCTGATTTTTCTTAGTATGAACAACTCTTATTGGTTTCATTTTTTTATCTGTTTTAACTTCTGAAACAATTCTTGTCAGGAATACATTTTCTGTAAACGTAGAATCGATGTAACCGGTACAAAATCCTTTCTTATTGTAAATAAAACTACGCTTGTTGTCGAAGGGATAATCTTGCTTCTGAATATTCTCAAGTACTCTCGATTTACTGTTATAGGAATATTGTAGAACATTTTTTTCATTGACTTTATTAGAAACCTGATACTTTTTAACTGGGTAATAACTTGTCCCCAGAACAATTACATCGTTTCTGGTGGGCTCCAAAATTGAATCAACGGATAAAGGTCCCCAATATTTCTTATCCAACATAAAAAACAAATAATCACCTGTTTGTTGATCTCGATAGGCCAAATATTTTGATGTTTCTTTCACTTTTTCGTGAATTTTGAAGGGAAAATCCATGTCTTTTTCCTCCACATCAGTTACGGTATTCGTATCTGAAAAAATGACAACTTTTGCGAAACCAAAACGGTCTTTTTGAGAAACGTAGGTGTAATGAACAGAACCTATTTCTTGATCATCGTAAAAATAGGTCACTTTCAAATCCCTTAATTGACCATTTTCAGAAAACCAATATTCTCTTTTTTCGCGCGGAACTTCACTATTCAAAGATCCAATGTCATTGGTCTCATCAGAATCAAATGAATAAAAATCTCGCGTTATTTTAAAAATGTGATTTGACTTAATAACTGAATCGTTGAACCATACCGGAAACGAAATGAATTTTTCTGCATCTGTACCGAATGAACTCATTCTAAAAACAGACTGTTGCCCTTTTAATTTGTCAATATCCAATCCATTGACAGAACGGTCCGTGCAAGCCGTAAAAAGGTAAAATAAAAGGACAGTAAAAGAGAACAAATTTCGCATCAAGGCGTTAAGTTAAAAACAATCTTTTAATTCTGCTAAATTTTACATTTTTTAAGGATATTTATTTCCGTATTTTTGCACTATGATGGAGGAGAGACCAATAACCGACTGGTTACCAATTACGAAAAAAGAAGTAGAAAAACGCGGCTGGGATGAACTCGATGTGATTTTAATTTCTGGTGATGCTTATGTGGATCACCCTTCGTTTGGTACTGCTGTAATTGGACGTATTATTGAAGATGAAGGATTTAAAGTTGGCATCATTGCGCAACCGAATTGGAAGGATGATTTGCGTGATTTTAAAAAGCTTGGAAAGCCAAAGTATTTTTTTGGTGTAACGGCAGGTTGTATGGATTCCATGGTGAATCATTACACAGCTAATAAACGTTTACGTTCAACAGATGCTTATACGCCAGGCGGAGCCGCAGGATTTCGTCCGGATTATGCGACAACGGTTTACAGCAATATTCTGAAAGAATTGTATCCAGATGTTCCAGTGATGATTGGTGGAATTGAAGCTTCATTGCGCCGTGTAACACATTACGATTATTGGCAAGATCAATTGAAACCTTCGGTTGTTGTCGATTCTAAAGCGGATATTTTGGTTTATGGAATGGGCGATCAACCCTTGCGTGAAATGTTGCAATTACTTAAAAAAGGTGTTCCTTTCAGTAATTTAAAAACCATTAAGCAGGTCGCTTTTTTACAAGATAAATCCGAACCTTTACCAAAAAATAAAAATTGGGAAACGGTTGAATTGGCTAGTCATGAAGAATGTTTAAAAGACAAACTCAAATATGCTGCTAACTTCAAAATTGTGGAAGTTGAATCGAACAAATGGGAAGCTAATCGAATTATTCAGCATGTCGGAGATCAAACGTTGGTGATTAATCCACCGTACAAAACGATGATGGAAAAAGAAATCGACCAATCCTTTGATTTACCGTACACGCGCTTACCTCATCCGAAATACAAAAAACGAGGAGCTATTCCAGCTTACGACATGATCAAATTTTCCATCAACATGCATCGTGGCTGTTTTGGAGGATGTAGTTTTTGTACCATTTCAGCCCATCAAGGGAAATTCATCGCTTCGCGCAGTGAAAAATCCATCTTGAACGAAGTGGAAGAAGTAGTAAATCACCCAGAATTTAGAGGCTATATCTCTGATTTAGGTGGTCCTTCTGCGAACATGTACAAAATGAAAGGTAAGGACGAAGCAATTTGTGCACGTTGTTCTTCTCCTAGTTGTATTCATCCAGTGATTTGTAGCAATTTGGATACTTCACACAAACCAATGACGGAATTATACCGTAAAGTTGATGCTAACCCAAAAGTGAAAAAAGCATTCGTTGGTTCTGGAATTCGCTATGATTTATTGGTGGATGATTTTAATAAAAATAACAACGACGGCAATCACGATGAATACATCGAACAAGTTATAACCCGTCATGTTTCCGGTCGATTAAAAGTTGCTCCTGAACACACTTCAGATGCGACATTACGTGTTATGCGTAAGCCTTCATTCAAGTATTTCCACCTTTTCAAAGAGAAGTATGATCGTTTATCAGCCAAGCACAATTTGAAACAACAATTGATTCCTTATTTCATTTCTTCTCACCCTGGCTGTGAGGAAGAAGATATGGCGAACCTTGCTGCTGAAACAAAAGATATGGGCTTTCAATTGGAGCAAGTTCAGGATTTCATGCCGACGCCAATGACGGTAGCAGAAGTGATTTATTACACGGGCGTTCATCCGTATACGCTGAAACCAATCAAAACGGTAAAGACCAAAGAAGAAAAACAGAATCAAAACAAGTATTTCTTCTGGTACAAGCGTGAAAATCAAGATTGGATTCGCCAACGATTAACAAAAGCACAACGTCCCGACTTAATCGATAAACTACTGGGAGATCAGCAAAAAGGGCGTGGAAAAGAAGTGCCAAAATGGTTGGAAGAGAAAAGAAAAAAACAAAATAAACGCTAATTTTTGGATGGATTTCGCTATTTTAGAGCACTGAATCCACCTGAATATGAAACGATTACTCTACATTTTTCTCTTCACAGCATCATCATGCTTTGGACAATATGAAACTGCATTTCAATCTGCTTATTCTTCACACCCTACAATTCCAAAAGGAATTTTAGAAGCAGTTGCATATACCAATACACACATCCGCAACATTTCTACGGATGAACAAATTTCGTGTAGCGGAATGCCTCTTCCATATGGGGTAATGGGAGTGTTTGAAAATGGCTCAAACTATTTTCAAGAAAATGGAAAAACGATTGCTTCCTTAAGTGGAATTTCCGTAGAGCTTCAAAAAAATTCTGTTGAAGCGCAAATTCAAGCATTTGCTGCTGCTTTTGAAGTGCTATTTCATTCACCAGAAAATACTTCTGAACACCTTGGGGAACAACTGCACTTGACACTTTTGGATTTGTCTGAAATTCCAGATTCAGGACTTGTGAATCACTTTGCACGTGAAGTGCAATCTTACGAAATCTTGAAGTTTTTAATGGATCCTCAATTAGCGAATCAATTTGGATTTGTTCCTTACCAATTCAATTTAAGAACCATTTTCGGAGCACAAAATTTAAAGGTATTAAGTGCCAAAACAATCAGCATTTCAGAAGCAGGAATTCAAAACGAACAACTGGAATCATACACTGTTCAACAGAACAAATCAACACAATACGGTCCCGCAATTTGGAATCCAGCACCAACTTGCAATTTTAGTTCACGAAGCGGAACAGCAATCTCCGCTATTACAATTCACACTATACAAGGAACATACGCTGGCGCAATCTCATGGTCACAAAATTGTGCATCAAGTGTGTCGTATCATTACGTTGTAAGAAGTTCTGATGGTCAAATCACTCAAATGGTTGACGAAGCAGACAAAGCTTGGCATGTTGGATCAGAAAATCCATATACGATTGGTTATGAGCATGAAGGCTATATAACTGATCCTTCCTGGTACACACAAGCAATGTATGAAGCAAGTGCAGATTTAAGTCGCGACATCGTTTTAAGTGGTTATGGAATTCCTGCCTTGAGAACGTATTACGGACCAGCCTCCACTGGAACAAATGTAATTGGCGGCTGTACAAAAATCAAAGGACATCAACATTATCCGAATCAAACGCATACTGATCCTGGAATTAATTGGGACTGGGAAAAATACTACCGTTTGATTAATAATAATCCCACAATTACAACTTTAACTTCAGCAACTGGCGCATTTTACGATACTGGCGGCAATGGTTCAAATTACTCAGATGATGAACGCAAATTGTGGTTGTTTCAGCCTACGAATGCAACGAGCGTAACACTTAATTTCACCAGTTTTTCGACCGAATTAAACTACGATTACCTGTTTATTTACGATGGAAATTCTATTGATGCGCCGCTAATTGGACAATATTCAGGCACGACTTCTCCCGGAACAATTACCTCAACTGGAGGTGCTATCTTGATTGAATTTCGCTCAGATTGTGGGACAACAGCAGCTGGCTGGGCAGTAAATTGGACATCTGTTGTTCCAAACACTGTTCCTCCAACAACATCTATCGCTAATTTGAATGATTGGAAAACCGCAGATTGGAATGTTTCATTCACCGATAATGCTGTTACGGCAGTAAGTGAAAAATACTTCTTAGCTGGCGCAAAACCTTCAGGCTATTCTGGATGGAAAGCAAATTCAGCTCTTGGATTCTTGAATGAAGATTTTCAGGATAATTCAACAGATTGGATTTCTCAAACAGATTCATGGAACCTTGTTAATTCAGCATTTATCAATTCAGATATCGCGCTTAGTAATACAAATGCATCTATCAGTTTAGTGCAAAACAACCAGAGTGATTATTTGTACCACTGGAAACAAACCATTACATCAACAGGAGCAAATCAGCGTGCTGGTTTACATTTCTTTTGTGACGACGCCACTTTGCCCAACCGAGGAAATTCGTACTTTGTTTATTTCAGAAACTCAACAAACAAAGCTGAAATTTACGAAGTTGTGAATGATGTTTTTACTATGCAAGCTGTTGTGAATTGCACCGTAAATACCAACGAACAATATGATTACAAAGTAAGCTACTCACCTACAACAGGATGGATTCGTGTTTTCGTGAATGATGTTTTTGTTTGTGGATGGCAAGATCCAACACCTTTAACTTCAGGAAATTCCGTTTCCTTGCGCACAGGAAATTGCTTGGTTGAATACGACAATGTCCGTGTTTACAAGAATCGTTCTGGAATTGAAACCATTAGTGTTGGTCCAACTGCAACATTTTTTGCTCAAAGCGATAACGGTTCAAACGCAGGTTTGGTTCGTTCGTTAGTAGTTGACAGTGACAATTTATGGTCAACGGAAGCGTATGAAATCTACAAAGTTGATTGGACTGTTCCAACGATCCAATTTGTGAATGATGGAATTAACAGTGATATCGATACAACCTATTTAACAACGTTAGAAGGAAATTGGAATGCTGAAGATAACAACTCGGGAATAACGCAAACTGAAGCGGCGATTGGAACGACACCAAATGGAACAGATGTATTGAATTGGACGGTGAATGCATCAACTGCTATT
>JACCEA010682304.1_pt1 | contig 15003 bp, 12 predicted proteins | sample 7449851 | NCBI WGS metagenome assembly JACCEA01 (sample SAMN15323453, study PRJNA562643) | freshwater metagenome | isolation source: river surface water | place: USA:Blue River Watershed | collected 2017-08-18 | reverse complement strand
CTTGTGAGGGCTCCTCCATTTTCCACAATTTTTTCGGCCTTCTAATCATGAAGAAACCAGAGATAGATAATATACATATATATATGAGACATTTGCGTGCAATTATATTCGAAGAACGAGTAATGAAAAATTGGTCGGTATAGTTACCACTGGTACAGAGAATCATGAATGTGTCAGTTCATGAAATTATTGGTGTATCCGAATATTTTATATACCGACTCCACAGCCACTATGTATTAACTGTTGTCTACAACCTTAAATCTTGAGAAAACGGGTTTATTTAGAGCTTGAGCAATAGTTTCGATGGTGTTCTTTATTAATAATGATCAAGCTTGGGTGGTTGGTCACAAGTGATCGTTTATTAAGATACACAAACTCTACATTACCTAAACTGATGTTTTACTAATATAACTACATCCTAGATACCAAAATTAACCCTATTGGCTCTGTTGCCAGTCTGCAGCCGTTTCGGTTATGGTTTTGACTTCTTTTTTTTATGGTATTCCACATATTGTATGTGTACAATAGACAAGAGCAACGACGACTGCATAAAAAAGATACTCTGTTTTAAGATATGGGAGTTAATCCAACTACTATGTACCCACTTACGCATCGTTTCAATCAAAGATGAAAAAATATCACTCAACCCAACAGCGACTAGATTGCCACGTTCAAGTCGTATCGTTGCTCGGCGTGGACAACTCTCAGCATCATCAGTTCTTGGGATATAGGCCGATGGAACAAGATCTAAAGATAGCAACTTTGAAAAATGAGATGATGTATAGACCAACAAACAAATTTAATATCAATGATAGCATTCGACAGTGTTCTTTTTCGCAATCCCCAGAAGCTAGTAAAAGCACCCGCAGATCCAGAAAAGAGCGCTTCCCTCCCAATGGTCTGAAATTGCAATTGCAACTGACCGACAGTAGCGTCGACACCTCATCAGAAACGAACACAGTATTATCTTCACGATCCCTTTATTCCCATGCGATGGAGCAGAATAGTTTATTTCAACTTCGGGACAATGATTCAATAGAGCAATACATAGCACAGATAACTGAAAGAGAAAAAATAGCAGACCAAGAATCAGACAATAACCAATCAAATTTTTCATCACAAAATAAGCCTCAGGTTCCGACGACTATTGTCTTGAGTACTGAAGAAGCGATGCATTTTTCCATCAGATGTAACAATCTTTCGAAGTGGAATATTGATTCATCCAGTGTGAAAGTCAAAACAGTAAACTTTAAAATTATTCACACCATATTATTTCGGGAATCTGCGATTTTACGTCTGAAAGAGGTGATGCAACTTTTGGACAAATGTTACTGGAAGTATTGCGTGAATCGAATCAGAGAATACTCTCTGTATGAGACCATCAATTCAGAAAATTTGGTATCTCGAAGAAATCAAATATTTGCTCTTCAAAATGAAGTCTCTGTTAGTATCGCTCACATCAGGAGTTTGACGATGACTATTACAGAGCTAGTACAGAAATTAAGAAATTATATCGCCACAGATTTGCAAATGTCAGTCACAATATCAATATTTTGGAAAGACGCCAATTATATTCTCAAGATGATTCAAGATTGTGATTTTCTCTTCGATTATCCTTCCTGCAGATATTGGGTGGGATTTGTTCCGAACTGTTTGATGATTCCCCCAAAAGATCATAATCCAGAGGAGCTCTGGAAGAACCAATCAAGTGAGTTGTTGTGTGAATTTTTGAATGCTCGCACAGATGGCAAACAACATAAGAGTTCCACTCATAAGCAGTCGAAAGGAAGAAAAGCAAGCATTTTGGAGCAAACGAAACGAAATATTTCAATAGAACAGTTGAATCCAAGCTACCAACCAGTGCTTCCATTTTCTTTAAATTCGCAACCGCAGGATGGTGATTCGCATGGACAGGCAAGCGCTGCAGATAATGAGACAACAAGCACACGACACCCTGAAATGGAAGACTGGGAACAATTGAAAGATTATTGTTCATATTCATGGTCAATGGCGGAGGTGCGAAACTGGCCTGTTCCATGCAATTCTTTTGATGATCCAGATCTAGATGAAGTATCTACAAAATCTTGGATTCAATCTGCTAAACTTAATCCTATGTTTTGGAACAACCCTAATCACAATCCTCTTGTTGTGGAAGCCGCTTTGGGTTTTCCTGAAGTTTTTCCGTCAATATTTTTAGTACCTCCATTACCGAATCAACTTCTTATATCCTCTCTTAGATTACACGAGGTTCTTCACTCTGAACTCCGTCGGAAAAAAGAATTGGAAGGTCTGGAGCAATGGTCGCACTACAATCAAGAAGATCTTCAAAATAGACAAGCGTCTTCCAAAACAATGGACAATTCTCTGGAATTCATCGACATGTGCCGCAAGTTAAAAATCAGACAGCAAGGCACAAGTTCTTCATTACAGGGATTATCAATTGATCATTTATCAAGTTGTTTGGATTCAAAACTTGGTAACCTAGTGGACAAACCAATGCAAGGTTCAACTTTTGACAACATGTCAAATAGCAATGATTCATCATCAGATTGGCCTTTTTTGACATCACAAGAAGAAAAATACAACGCTGTTGCTGACCACCATTTTCTGTGTGATGACCACACTCGTTGCGCATCAATTGAATCACTCAAATCTTCAAAATTTGTTGATTTGAATGCTTTTAGATATTTTAGGCTAGAAAATTGTTCAAATGAATATAGGAAGAAAATAGAACAGAAAATCTCCGATTGTAGGAAAGTGGTAGAACGAGATTCTAGCAGTGGGTTGCCTCAACTTAAACAAAGCCGCAAAGGTTTAAGGGAAGTAAGTAGATTACATCAGAAATGGATATACATGCATGCAGTCTCCATCCAGAAAATATGCCGTGGATTCCTTGGAAGAACATATGTTAAGTATTTGAAGGCGCAAGCAAGATGGAAGAAAGCTGTTGTTGAAATTCAAGCAATTTGCCGTGGTTTTTTGGCACGAAGAAACTATTTTCGATTACAGCAAAATCATAAGATTCACACTTTTTTGCTTCGCAAAGGAGCAATAAAACGCTTTAGAGCTGCAGTCTTAATAACTCGCTTCATTCGAAATTCCCTGAATCGTCATCGAGAAGCACAAGATCGAGGAGCTTTTAATTATTCGATCCATTCTTTGTCGACATTAACAAGCTTCAAAGGAGTAATGGCAGCTGAAGACAATATTGAAAATAGTGATGAAAGTAAAGGAACACTTTTAGCCGATTGTGCGGTGACGGAAGGAATAGAAGAACAGCAGCAGGCTCGAGCTAACAGTGATGATGGAATATTCAGTATCAGTGATATCAATTTCGATGATGCCGAAAAGTTGAAGTTCGAACGAATGAAAGCACTTGCTCTAATTAAACGGGTCAACGAAGGAAAAGTAATTCGGGACAGTCGGCGAAGTAGTAGACTGATACCGTCCAAAGATTTGAGTACTGCGTTCGCGAAAGTCCAGGTTAAACAGTTTTCTAAAAAGACACTGTCTTTATTCGCACCGGCGGATGGTCTGAGGTCTGCAGTGAGTAGCACTAATGATGTATTTGTTCACCCATTGTCGCGTTCCATCCATACTCGTGCAAGTAATAATGGTGATGAGTTCAACAGTAATGGAGCAGATGATTCTTCCTCCATCACCACCAAGGGATCCTCTTTTACAATCAATAGCGGTATGAATGATGAGGTCCGCTCCCTTCCACCATTGGTTGGCTCGGAAGGTAGTCGTTCGACATCTATCAGCAAAATATCTTTTGCTGATCATTTATCCATGAAAGAAATGAAACGGCGTCAAAAAGAAGCGAAAGAAACGGAACAAATTAGGTCCGTTCTCACAAAATACTATTCAATGTAGTTATCAATAGTATTATATTATGATAAATGAAGTAACATTTCATGGTGATGAACCTTACAAAAATGTCATATAATCAAAAGTATGATCAAAAAATAGAAAAATATTAAACAGGTCCCATGCATTGCTACCACAAACATAAACAAAGACTAACCTTATACCACAACTGAAAATAATCTAATAAATTACAAAAATTGGCGATTAAGTTATCATAAAAATACACGTACAATCGTTGTGATAATTACGAGCATCCCGATTAAATTAATCACCTCGTCATAAAACTATGATTTTGGTAGGAGTAGTTCCCATAGAACTTCCAAAGTGGTTACCGGTAACCACTACCATATACTATCAGCCATATTTTTGGCATATAACTGTGGAAAAAGTCTATTACACTACGCACTATCAGGTTCTGGCATGTGAGAATCAAAGACCACATCCAAAACCAACGAGTGATCGCTAATCGTCCGTTCTTCGGTTGCTGAATTTTTTCTTGGTCTACCGCGCTTTCGCGCACTCTCGGAACCATTTTCATGATAGTCAGATATAATTCCATCTCTGAACGATCGCGCAGGCTGCATAAACATTTCATCCGCACTGATGGAATCGCATGAAGGTTGATGTTCCGTGATCATACTATAATGCCTGAATGAAGATTCACCAGATTCGATGACATCAAAGAATGTAGCAGGACTAAGTTCATGCCAATTCTCTAAGCTATGGAACTCATGAGATTGGACATTCCAATCAAATTTGTCCAACATGATAGTGATATGCTCATCTAGTACTGCGCTGTCCCATTCAAGAGGCATGAAGTCTAGGAGAGGGTCAGATGACTCTGATGAACAATCAAGTGAGGAATCTTGAGAACTTGCTGAGTTAGATCTCTTGGCTTGGCGAAATTTCATGTCAGTAACATCTCGACATCGTTTTTTTGATTCACTTCTTTTTAACCCACTAGATGACTTAATCTTTGGCTTTACGGGAAGAGCGATACGCACAAACTCTTCTTCGTTCAACAAGGACTCACAATAATTGATGCTGTTGTTCTTTTCTGAATCTTCGTCAGATGCACCACCCATTGAGAAATCATAGCCATCTGCACTAGTTATCGAGTTAGCTCTGGATCCCACTTTTGTGATGGAGACTGGTGAGTGAGGAACCTGACAAAGACTGTCATGAAGAAACATTCAGGAGCAAGCATTGAGAACTTACGACATCGTCTTTCTTGACACTAGTAGTGCTCATCATTCTACCCTTCTCTAACTTTTGGAAATATTTTTGTGCGTGGGTTCTGATTTGAACAACAGTGCGAGTCTTCACCAAATCAGCTATAAGTTTCCATTGCTTATTATACAACTTTAAACCTTGCAAGAATAAATTGTGCTCTTCAGAAGTCCATCTACCTGCTAAAGAAAGTATTAGATAAGTATCACCACACAAAACATTAGCACAAACCAGCTTTAGAATCACCGCAATCATCGAAACTATCCAATTCTGGCTTATGCAACTGAAGGATGGTAAATACAGTAAGCACATCAACAAAACCATATCAAGAACAGTCGTTGCAATACACTAACCATAGGAGCGAGTTCCATCTATGAAAAAAAGGAGAATACTGAGATGAGCATCAATGATATATGCATACTCACTTACTTTCTATGCGATGCAATGCAGTTTGATGCCCTTTTGTGTCGACTTCAATTCGTTGATTTAGAAATTTTTTAGAAATAGCAATTTGCAGCTCGACAACTTTGGCGATAACGTTGTCTCAAGATACTTCCGTTCGCCGTATCGGTGCTGCAGGACGTTGAAGTTGGACGGAAATTTCTCAGTTTTCTTAAATCTCTAGTTTTGTAATTTAAGGATTTAGAGAAGTTTGGAGATTTGAAATGAACGTTGGTTTGAGACAGTTTTGCGATGGTGGAGCATTTATCCCCATAGTCAATTTAGCAATGATATGTTGTTAGATTTTTGTGAACTTCTTTTTCCAAAGAGAAAAGCTGTTTCAAAATGAAGACTGTTCAGAAGGCACTACACCTACCTAATCAAGCTGTGTTTGGTGCTGCGCCATCATTGGCTGCCATGCAATCCATCAATAAAATTACTGGGTCGAAGAAAACTCTATATCGAGGTGCTACATTTTGGTACTACTTTCGCATCTATCTGCCATATGCTTTCCCCATCATATTCCTTGTTTTTATGATACTCTCGCTGACTGTCTATCAAACAGTGGAAGGGAGTCTTGTGTTGGGATCTATCTTGTCATTGATAATGTCCGGTGCAGTCGTTATATCGTATGTTATGATCATTCCATGGCGAAAGCACCCCAGTTCGTTGGTACTGTATCGCTCTCTCACGAGTATCTTGTTTTCTTCCAACATTATATTTGAGGCAATATCAACGAATGAAGCGAGTTGCCGAAGTTATGCTGTTGTAACCCATTGGACAGTGTTAGCTGGAGAGTGCTGGTTGACAACGATTGCGTTAGATTTGGTTTACTCAGTAACAAATCCATTCATCAGTTATCAAAGTAATATGAAAAAGTATCAAATGATTGTTTGGAGTTTCACTTTCTTTATATGTTTTATATTTTATTTCGATACAAGTTGTCAAGGTCAGTTTGACCAAGGAATTTGTTGGGTAAAAATTACTTCTACTAATTCTCCATGCTTGTGGGGCTATTTTTTGTTTTGGATTGTTTGCATGTACGCGTATCAAATGTATGCGTCCTTGTATGCGTATATACGCCTTCGGAAGGGCCTTCCATTAACGTTTGAAGTCAGGAAAAAATGTGCAATGGAGACATTTAAGTGTTTGTTGACCTATGCTGCGTACTTATCTACTTTAGTGCTTATGTTCTCCATCATCTCTTCAGATCCATCGCCTGCACCAAATTCAAGCATGGGAAACTTTTCTCTCTTTTTTTTGTTCATCTTGGCAAATCGTGGATCTGTTGACGGTATTGTGTGGTTTATGCTTCATGATTTTCAACGCGATGACAGAGGTAGTACCTCAACAAAACAAGCGGATGATTTCCCGGGTAGCGCTAAGTACTCTCAACTCGAAACTGGTGTACGTGACGAGTCAGTGGATAGTGATGAGGTTGAAGACTTGTCCTCAAATCAAAATCATGACCGTGCAAGCGACATCATTCATGAAGTGGATGAAATCAAAAAGAGTGTAACCAAAACGATCACAGAATTGGCAGATCTTGCAATCGCTGAAATCGATGAAGCGGATCTCAGCCCACAAGTTAATATGGCGTTGCGACAACAAATAGTTCAATACGTTACCTTGGGTGTGAAAAGTTCTGTAAGCAAGATCAACATTGATCAAAAGCCGGAATCCAATTTGGGAGAAATTTTTACTATATTTGGTCGTGGTGATCCAGCCATGGTTCCGGGGTTACCAGTTTTAGATTTTTTGCTTGATGGTGAATACCGATTCAAGGCATTCGCTCCCGATTTGTTTAAGGAACTTCGAGAACATGAAGGAATTGATGATCCCACCTATCTGCGAGTTTTGTCTGCATCAGCTAATGAACGCTTGAGTGAAGGAGCTAGTGGGGCTTTTATGTTTTTTTGTGGTGGAGGAGAATATATCGTGAAAACTATCAGGGCTAGAGAAGCTAAAGTTTTGCATAATCATCTCCATACTTACGCAAATTATATAAAGAAGAACCCCGATTCCCTTCTGTGCAGATTTTTGGGAAGTTATAGTCTTGAAATGTTTTCCCAAACGTTTTACTTCGTTGTAATGTTGAATTGCTTTGATCCGAATGCATACATTAATGAACGATTCGATATTAAGGGCAGTTGGGTTGGTAGATCAGCGGAGCCCTCTAAGAAAACAAAAAAAGTTGTCTGTAGGCATTGTAATGAATACTTCGTACCATCGAAATTGGAACCATGCAAAGCAATAGTTGGTCCACATGAAGCAAACGTCGTGCTGAAAGATAATGACCTGAGAACGAAAATTACGTTGCCTCCCAATGACGCAGATCGGATATCAAAGATCTTGCTTAGGGACAGTGATTTGTTGGGAAAGATGGGAGTATTGGATTACAGGTAATAATCGACTTGATCTCGTGTGATTCTCTTTTATCTATACTCATCAATAGTTTGCTAGTTGGTGTGAAGAAATGGAACTTTGAGGTGGACATTTCAAACGAGATGGTAGTTTCCATATTATTTAATTTTTGTTGTCCTTAATATGCAAATTTTTATTGTAAATAGATTGACTTCAAACCCAACAATTTGAAAAAGAATAGCGATCAAGACTTCCCCCACAAAGGACCAAATACAACATTTAGAGCACACATAGTAACAGGTCCGGCGGTTTATCACTTTGGAATAATTGATTTCCTTCAAAACTGGACTTTTAATAAACGTATCGAAAGAGCATTTAAGATATATATTCTGAGAAAAGACCCCGATGGACTGTCTGTCATGCATCCGCATGATTACAAAGTTCGCTTCCAAGGCAAAGTTCGCCAAATAATTGAACTGAACGGAAAAGGTGGTGGAATCGGGATGATTGAAGGATTTATTGCTGGAGGCAAAACAGCAGACAACAGTAAAGAAAATGATTCGAGCAATGGTGAAAACATTGAAATGATAAGGGTTCAACATCACAGTGCGAAAGACACAAGTGTCACATATAACCCCATGGTTCAATCTGAACAATAGTGTTACTTGATATTTTTGAAAATAAACTTTAGTGTTAATACAATAATCTTACTTCCACATTGATGGGAAAAATTGAAGAAAATCATCATGATATTATTACAAAGATACACCATATATTCCAATTTACAAGAAGTTATACCAGGTTTTGAACAAAAGTGAAATTATCTACCCATAGACATGAGCAAATCCGTGATGAAAATAGTCATAGCGATTGGAATAGCTACAGCAGTGCAATTACTAGTCATACCACGACCCATGAAAGCCCAACCATCTTCCTTCATCAGTTTTCGGAACGATCCAGAGAGCGATAGATCAGTTTTGAACATCCTGCAACAGAGAAAAACAAGGATTAATAAAATATATATAATAAACTCAATAAAATCTTACTCGTTACGAATAACGTCTAACGGATTAGTAAGAGCAGCACCGGCTAGCCCTGCTGCAACTGACTTGATTGCTGAACGAGTCATCATGGCGCCCTTATCATGAGGATCAGCACGAGGAAGAGATTCCTCCATGTAGTCCTTTACAGCAACAGCACAAATATACTTGGGAACTGTTTTCATAATGGCGGCGGAAACTCCATGGAATAAACCCGACACACCTCTCGTCTTGTAAATATGTACTAATGCTTGAGTCGTATTGGAAAGTTCACATTTGGGATCTTGAATAGTAATGGTTGCACGTACAATTGGCATATTTGCGACCTGTACAAACGTTCCCACCAAAAATGGAGGGACTGTTTGCGCCAGAGCAGGGTTGAATCCATTATGAAGCATAAAGTCTTTTCCAACATCAGAACAGAAGAAAATGGCAGCTCTTGCCCACGTCATGCCAAACATAGTTGCAGCAACACCTCTAAATGGCGGTTGCACCACTGCTTTGTAATACCGCACCAACACGTTTGAACCCTCCAACTTGAATCCAGATTGTGCAATAGCGCTTGCTCTCCACTGTTATTCCACGAAGATATAAAATCAAGTCCACAAGAATCTCTCGTTGGCTTACCAATGGAAAGTTCAACAAAGCTGCAATGCCAGACGCTGCAATGAAAAAACAGTGTAACCAATGAATCTTCAAAATTCAAGTTTCATTATCCTAACCAGTAATGTGATATAGCGCATCCTTGCCTTCAGTTTTGTGACCTGGTGACATTGTCAGATTGTACGATGCAGAGATTGAATTATGCTATATGGAAGGGACCAAACCAAAAGATAACAGCAGTTGTGGGTACAAAGCAGTGGCTACTGTAACATTCCGTGGTACCAGTCCAAAAAACGAAGTGATCAATTCGATGATGTGTCACTTGTATTGAATGGCCTTGAAGAATATGGAGTGGCTTAACCGGAGTGCACCAGTTTCGTGGTTTTGGGTTTTAGGTTCTATAGACTTCAGCTATAACCGTGATACTTAACCGGCTATAATGTGTGGATGGCTGCATGGTCGTAAAACAGAATTGACAATCCATGGGTGCACAATTACTTTATAGCAAACAATAGTCTAAGGTAGGTGATTACTTCTTCGTCTCTTCTTCTAGTTTTGCAAAGATTATTCTGAACCTTCTTTGGTGAAGTAGTTGGAGTTGATATTTTTGGTTATTCGTGTACTTATCAATTCGTTCATATAGAAATGGTCAACGTTCCAAAGGAAAGAAAGACATTTTGCAAGGGAAAGAAGTGCCAAAAGCACACCCTTCACAAGGTTACCCAATACAAAGCTGGCAAAGCATCAAACTTCGCCCAGGTAGCCAGATAATCTTAAGATTTTTTTACAATTTAATGTTCTATACTTTAAAGGGTAAGAGACGTTATGACCATAAGCAAATGGGTTTTGGTGGTCAAACCAAGCCAATCTTCCACAAGAAAGCCAAGACCACAAAAAAGATTGTTTTGCGCTTGGAGTGCAAGGATTGCAAGACCAAGAAGCAATTATGCTTGAAGCGTACCAAGCACTTCGAGTTGGGTGAGAAGAAGAAGGTCAGTGGAGGATATTAAGCTGGTTATCGTTGGTTGTTGTGTATTTGTAGTTGAATAACCTTGATAAGGCATTGTTTGCATAATTCATGTTCTTGGTATTTCTATCGACTTGATATAATTTTTCTCGAAGGTGCATTATTGAGTTATTTCATCAGGTTTTATAATAACAATATTTACATAACATGATCGTCGCCACCGACGACGATCAGGTCCCTTTCTAGTGGTTCCTATCACCATCGGGAAATATTCGCTTGGATGATTGCTTATGGGATCTAAAGAGTGACCACTTTCCCCTTTGGTCAATATCACCTTCCCCATCCGTTACGCGGGCTCTTATTAGGTTGTTCAGTCCGATTCTGTCGTCAGCATTTTCACATATTTCACTAGTTCCAGTAATTTCACAAATTCGATTAACTGCATCTTCATTACTCCTAGATGCCTTTTTGGAGTTCAAAATAATCGCCAGCAAATCCAAACTTACTGGTTTAGGACAGAAAAAGTGCATTCCAAATTTGAAGGCTTCTTCCTGTTCACTTTCTAGCGCAGTTGCCGACATTCCAATTATCAAAATTTGTCTGTTCGTTTCCATATGAGGCTGACTTTCTTGTGGGGGATTTTGAAGCCACTCTTGAAACAACTTCATCGTCGTTATACCCAACATCACTGGCTGAAAGAAAAATTAACATAAGCATAAATGAATGACAATAAGTACTATGCAGAAATACCATGAGAAAATCAATGAACGCAATATCATAGGAATTGGATGTCAACAAATCTAGTCCTACTTTACCATTATTTGCACATGTTACTATGCAACCATGATTCTGCAGCCAACGAGTAAGAAGCTTTTGTACGGGAATCGTGTCTTCTATGACCAGCGCCCTCAAAACTTTTGTTTCGCCTCCCAACCCACAGGCACTCAATGGAACTTCTTCAACAACATTCTTGGAGTCCTTGATTTTCAGATCAGTATTGGATTCTTTTGGTTCAGTACAGTCATTGCGAGAATCATCTTCTGTAATTACAGACTTTTCACCTTGACGTGGTCCAGCATTGGTAGTGCCTTTACCTCGGAAAAATCGGATCTTCTTTTTATCTTGATTCCCAGATTTCAGAGCCATCGGGGAATGCAATAATATTTTACATGGGATGAAAAACTCGTGAACCAAGCGATATTCCACAATGCTTCCCACGGACTTTTTATATTTGGTAACATCTGCGATATATTCTTTGCTACTACCATTGATTGCACGTAATATTTTATCTATGGACAAGAAGTTTTGTTTGGAAGGTAGCTCAGACCCTTCAACATCTACACCATTAGGATCAATAACGTCAGACTGATACAACTTCCCATCCTTTGCAAAAACTTTAATAGCAAGTTTGCCTTCCACCATTTTATTGATAAGCTCTGGATATTCACAATCTTCTTCATCGGCCTGTTCAAAAGAAAAGTAGAATCCAAGACTGTTAGATTCAGCACTCATGTGGCTGACCGTTGAAATGACAATAAGCATTACTGCATCAGGAAATGTTACATGGCTACCTTTCATCAATTCTGTTGTATCAACTATCCATTCAATCTCGAGATTGTTATTGTGCACGGGCAAATGGTTGTGGAACATGTCCGTTAAATAGTCGATGATATTGCACTCTGCAAACTTGCTGCGATTTTCATTATTTTGAGTATTTTGAAAAGTCATATCATTTGCACTACACTTGATAATTGCCTGTCCCAAACTAAGGCTTGAATCAACAAGAATATTCAACTGATTTAAAGCAGTATTAATTTCGATAAACGAAGACTCAAACGCTTGAAAAACTGAAGACGGGTTTTTGGCATCTCTCTCTTCATATGATTTATCCAGCTTTCCATCATCTTTCGGACCATTCAGTTTTAGTGCAGTTTCACTGGGCAAATTACTTTTGTTCAGGCCTTGCCCATTTGGGGGATCATCTTGAATGTGATGAACATCATTGCAAAGGAGCGATGTTGCAAAATTTAAGGAGGTCATAGGTGTTCGTAGATGATGCATCATCGAAACTACAATATTAGCTCTCTCTGTACTTAAATTTAGTGCTGTTTGAAGCTTCTCCTTTGCCAGCTGTGCGGCAGCAGCACCAAGGTCCAGCAAATTTTCTTTGTCTTCAAGACTGAAAAATCGGTGTGCATTGGTATCCATAATACTCAAAACACCAATTTTGACATTCTCTATCATTATGGCAGACCCAGCATAAAATCTAATTTTTGGATATCCTCGAACAAAGGACTTGTCCTTATATCTACCATCAACTGTCGAATCCGGTACTACATACACCTCGGAACTGTCTGGCAAAATAGTGTAAGCATCAAACCAATCGTTCCTATGCACTTCCGGTAAATCGAACCCAACCTTCGACTTGAACAATATACTATCAACATCTACAAAAGACACTGCTGCAAAGGGCATCTATAAAGAGACAGTAATGACTGAGGTCAATGTAAATGGACTGCAAATAAGCTCACATTGAATAAACGAGTCGCAAGAGAGGTGAACCTATGAAATCCAGTCTCTTGAATCGAAGAATCCAACAATTTTGATTGTCTCAAAGTTTCTATCCTTTTCTGCTCATTGTGTGGAACGGGTACGCGGAGATTGGAAAGTACAAACCGATCTTCAGCGGTTAAGGAAAAATTTTCCGGTGAATTATGGTGACTTGCGGACATCATTAAATATTTTATATGTGGTCCTCTTTGCAATTTTTCTCCCACCTCATTTGTTAGTTGGTTCGAAAACGTTGTTGGAGGAGAATTTGTACGCCAGGCGGAAAAAATTAGACATCGCCGATTTTGATCGTCGTTCTTCAGCGGTTATCTGTACAATATGTAATGAAGGTTAAATAAGGCCTAATATAGCTACAATAATATTGTAAAAGTTGAAGACGGACGCACGGACGTGGTGAATGCTGTGGTGCGGTGTGCCAGATTTTGATACGAGGGGGTGACGGAAAAACAACCTGTCGGGTATTAATTATCCCACCAGAACCATCACTCAAATCATATTTTGACCAAGATCCACTACAATCATCTTAAATCTCACAACAAGGAGTGCGTCAAAATGAAGTGTGCGACTCGACTGGAAGATACTTTCAGCAGAGAATTCATTTACATGATCTAATTTATAATTTAATTGTTAGTTCAACACCTTTCAATCCAAATGCTGTGTCTTGATTCTCCCTCATTTGAGCACAATTGTGTTCTAAGTGATGATCTTTCTTGGTCTCCAAGTGCTTCCAAATTGGTTGATACATGTAAAAATTGTTCTTACTCATTTCGGATCGGAAGTAAAAATTCTTCTGAAGGGTTTTGCTCTAAAGGTACGCTATTTGCATCTGCAGTTTGCAAGTTGAGTAATTGTTCATTTTAAATAGATTGCAAAACATGTTACACCTTGTTTTACAAAATGGGATCTTCGAGCCCTGCAGTAAACAACATTGACGGTATGAAAACAACGGCTGAAATTAAACACGCTATATTCCAATTCCAGTGTCAAATGGATGAAGATTCATTAAGATTCGCCGTTCCTCATTCACCAAGACCAGTTAAACATCAATTTCATCAACACGCCAAAATTGGAGAAATGCCACAGAAATCAAGCAATATTGTTTTCACATCGCCAAAACGGACAAGTCAATCAAGCAGATTCAACGCATTTTTCTGAATTGATTCAACGCGCCTTGTGTGCATATCATTATGTGGTGGTGATTAATCTATTTACTCGTGTTCACATTTAAATAAATGTGAAATTTATTTCTTTATATATACGTTAAATCGCGTATAGATATGTGTTATTGTCAACCTAGTTTTGAAGAGTGGAAATTTAGCGATATAGGATTCTGTCGGGTTCTGCATTCGGGTTCTACATTCCACATTTGTTTGTTTTCTTTCCATCCCTTGGTATTGATTGTGTCTAGTGAGTCACAATTGTATTTTCTGATGTAATGTTTGAAGTAAGTTTTGTACATGATTAGATTCTTAATGTCACAATTCTTTTCCTCCGTGTTTGAATGGCTTCGTGATATACTCATACGCACCGGTGAAGGTACTACCACTGATTCCAAACCCAAAGTGCACATCTGTACCATTTGGATGATCGAAAAATGGAAGGCCCTTCAAAAATAGCTTCAATGCTTCAAAGTGAATGTAAACTTGAATTAGTCTGGTCTGCAACGGATATGCAATCAAAACATAAAGCAAATTGAATGGAGTAAACTCTATTCTTCTCAATTCAAAATTAGCTGTAAACCAAGTCTCCTTCGAACCCTGTTTGATCATTTTAGAGCTAACTTTCAAGATATCGTCAGTTGGTACAAAGAAAGTGAAATCATAATCATAATCCATCTCCATGAAAGGTGATACATGAAATTGCTTCTTCCAAGTCGCCCGAAAAGTCTCTTTGTTGGGATGATGGACTATAGTACAT
>JACCEA012358550.1_pt1 | contig 15009 bp, 7 predicted proteins | sample 7449851 | NCBI WGS metagenome assembly JACCEA01 (sample SAMN15323453, study PRJNA562643) | freshwater metagenome | isolation source: river surface water | place: USA:Blue River Watershed | collected 2017-08-18 | reverse complement strand
GGCAGCATTTTGCCGACTCAATCAGGTAGTAATATTTACACCTGTTGCGATGAAGTCCGGAAGTAGATTTGCTGCGTTACCATCCCCCAATCATGTGTAGACTTTTTTAACTGTTTGATATATAGATAACTGTTAGTTATAAATCAAAAAGTTTTAGCATCGAATGTTTGTCGAATTCGGATCATTATTTGAATTCATCAACTGATAGTTTTATATGATGAACTTCAACTCAACCACTACATTTACCGCTACCATCATGGGTACAGTAGTAATTTGTACAAGCTAGGATGAATTTTATATTAAATGAGCTTGAGCCTTGGGATGTTAAAAATAAAGGCAAAACAACAACCCGCAGAAATGTTAACTACACTGTATCTATCTCCGTAGGTATATTATCCCTTTTCGTCGGTATCAAGCCACCGAGTTGCCATGTAAAGCGCCAAAGGCGCATCAGAAGCGTAAGGACTCTAATACAATAACTGCAAGCATGGACCAAATACACCACAATGGAATAATATATCGCAGTTCAAGAGAAAATTACCGATCAAACTTCCGATAAAATTGTAACTATCACAAGAATTGCAAGAATATGAACAAAGTCCGCAACAAGTACGCAAAATAGGGATTCTCGGGAAGAAATAATGCAAGTTTTTACATGATTTGATGACAATACTGGAAGTATCTCATTCAAGAATTTGCGACGAGTAGTTCAGAGATCAAGTTTGGAACTAATCTTGATATATATTATACTATTGGGTAAACTGAAGACAGAGATGGTAGATATGGCTGGTTACTGTATCTTTCTGTATGTTTTGTAAGACGTTGAAGGCACTTCCTCACGATACATATTATTTGCAATTTAGAGTTTTATTTCACATGGGTTTCTTAGTTAGTAGTATTGATGATATGTAATATTGGAGAAGACTATGAAGAACACAGGGAATATCTACTTCCTCGTGAAATATTATGTATAGTGAGGATGTAGATATTCCCAATTGTAAAAGTTAATATCCATTCTATAGTATCATGGTGTACCATATAAATACTACTTCTTTATTTTTCAATGCTGACAGATATCCTTTGGTATATTTGTTCAAATTATATATAACTTATTCGTACAAGTAGCTTTTGTGTTGACGCTTCGCGAAGGTGTTTTGGGTTAATTAGCATGAGCACTTCAGTAACCAAAACTTCTAGTAGCTTTCGAGCAAAAAGTCAACATAATTAAACTGTGTGGAATAGCGACCTTCCATTGATCATGATGTGCGCATTGTGTATACAAAATACAAAGGACGGAATCATGCTTTAATTCGTCGAAAAAAAAAAATCAATTGAATGACACGATTCTATTGTACATTGTGTATTTGCACAGTATTGTTGTATGTATAGATAAAGTATAGTACGATTGTGCAACAGGGATAAGAACACGGCAGATTGGGAGCAGATAGAGTTTATCTGTCTAGATATGTAAGTTATGATTTCTGATTAAAACAAATATAGAAGAGAACGAAGTAATAATAAGTCCAACAAACAGCTCCATGCGCTTGTGACTTTCCTCGCACTAAATATTACAATCTTTTTTTTCAATCTTACAATCTAGAAGTATTGTAATTGTATACCATCATCTGGCATATGGATGGTATTTTTGTTACATATTACACATCATGGCGATTCGTGAAGCGACACGCCCAGCAGACAGCATGATGCATGACCAGATGATGGATGATGCATAACTTAAAATGCAGGGAGTGTTGTAGGGTGTGATTTCATCCCTCGGGGTTGCTAAATTGTCAAACTGTGCAAAGATGTCCAGTGTCAATTGGTTGATTAATTGCTTCCTTATTGCATCAGTCATGGTTTGCAAGAGCTGCGCCAGTCGAAGCCTTGCTCGAAGTTTTTGGCCGATTTTAAAGGCTTCAATTGTTGCTGATTTGCATGTACTGAACGATAATATCATCAATAATTTGCAACAAAATCAAGTTAATGCTGATAAAGATCGTGTTGGTGCTGTCAGTGATGAACCGTTGACTGAATTGATGAAATTGGGATGGAGCATAGAAGAAGCTATTGCTGCACTTGAGCTATCTTCAGGTGATATAACATCAGCGGCGGCAATTTTGGAAGAGCAACATGAATATAACAGCATTTTGGATGAGCTTAGTTTAAACATTTCTGTTTCTCATGGATGGAATCAGGAAGCGACACGAATGGCTCTCCGCGAGTGCAATATGACTGTGGATGCGGCATTGGTGCATTTACAAAATGAAGAGGATAAAATTATATTCAATTTTGAGAATAATCTTTTCGATATGGTACGTGAAGCTGCCGTTTGATTGTTTAATGCTGATATCATGTATATTACCAGATAGAGAGCGGTTGGGATGAAATGATAGCGCGAAAAGCATTAATCGCGCAATGGGAATTAGATCAACAAAAATTCCTTGGTTTCAACACAACAGCACCTCGAGTACCACGAGAATTGTTGGAGCAAATGAGACCAACCTTGAAAATAAACACAAGCAATGCCGTTACCCCGTCTCTCGAAAGTCTTGGTCAGGGCTTCGTTCGAGACGGGATTCTTCATGGTTTAGGTAAAGGCAACAACAACCTAATACCCAACAATAATGATGCAGTTGTATTCGATGTAAACTCTACGAATTTTCAAAAACTTGTCCTCGAATGCCCTATCCCTGTTTTGCTCGATGTTTATGCTGATTGGTGTGGACCCTGCAAGCAACTGGGGCCAGTTTTGGAAGAAGTTGTTAGCAAGGCCAATGGGATGTTTCGCCTTGCAAAATTGAATGCTGACAAGGACAAAGAACTGGTGGATATCCTTGGAGTTAAAGCTTTACCCACAGTTTTTGCCATCTCGCGAGGTAAACTGAATGACAGGTATGACATTCCTAATATGACTTAATCCGTACTAACTGATCCGTTACGAACATTGTAAACATTGTAGGTTTGAAGGAATAATTGAAGGCAAGAATTTGCAGTCCTTCATAATACGTTTAGTGTCAGGAGTAGGAATGCGTCATAGCCGGGAACTATCGGACTCTGAATTAAAACAAATGTCTCGAAACCTTGGAAATTTTGCGGGTTGGTTGCTTCATCTTTTTTCTTCTATGTGTTTCCTGGCTGAATAACAATAATGGAAAACAGGACTCTCATCGATCGGGCATAAGAAAAAAGACCGTTTATGTCGACTTGTTGAAGAGGCTCTGATATTACCTGGAGGATTTGTTGGGGATGCTGAAGGCAAACGTGCCGTCCCTCATCAAACAATAAAAATTGCTTTGAAATATATTTCAAACGCAGCGACAGATCCGCATGTATGTTAATTGAACATAAGACGATCATGTTTCTTGAGTTGTCAATTTTCTATTCTTTTTCAGAACAAGGAATATTCCGTATTGAAGAAAACAAGCAAAACTGTTTCTTCTGTGATAAGCTCACCCGCAGGGCGAAAGCTTTTGGAGGCTGCAGGTTTTAGAGAAATTGCTTGTGGAGATTTTGAGTTGTTGCATAAAAACGCCGCCATACTAAATATTGTTCACAATGTATGACCAAAATTAAGCTCCAACCTGAATGTTCCTGAACTTGTACATGTGGTTTTGTAGAAAGCATCTCAATATCTGCATGAAGTGAAGCATAGTGCTCCTCCAGTACCGCACCCTGTTGCTGTGTCAAACAATTTGATACCCAATATTCCGTTTGAGTCTGAATTAAAGAAACTAACAGAGGACTCTGATAATTATAATGACCAGGAAAAGGTTATCGTTTCGTTTAGAGGCCGTTATGTGGAGAGTGGTCCGATTATTGAAAAGAGCGTTTCATGCATCAAAACAACGTCATTGATAGAAGCAATGCGATTACTTTCAATATCGTGGAATGATCTTTCAGGTTTTCAACTATTGTTAAAATATCCTCTACCTCAACGACTTTTGTCACCAGTATCGTCTGAACTCGAAAGGTATGCCTGTTATCAGTGAGTTATTACCAATATTGGTCGTGACCGTTTATTTTCAAGATCTTTAGGAGATTTTGCAATTGGAAAAGACGGTATAATTTCTCTAACTACTATAGCATCCCCTCCCGCGCCCGATAAGCTTTTAAGGTATGATTTAAGGTTGTTAATTTTGAGTAAGCTTTCATCCTATTTACAGAAAACTGAAAGTCCCGTCTACCAAGAGAAACAAAAAGATCAACACATTATCTTCAATGGGAATTTTATCTCATGAATCAAAATCTTACAACGAGTACTTTGGAGGAGATTCAACAGTTACCACTGGATACAATGACGAATGAACGATAGCATGTACCGACAGTTTTTAACGTCGTACTTACATATTATACACTCACATTCTAGTCAATACAAATTTTAAGTGCAACACGTGAAAATCCATCCATTAAGTTTCTTTGTTCTATCTTAAGCGTGTATACAGTTACTAACTTCCGGGCATAAAGAGCACATGAATTCTATCTTTACCACTTGCATACCATGAATCGTATACCATATACTACTTGTCGATTGTACAAAAATATACTTGCATTTCGTGAAAAATAGCGCAAATCATTTACTTTTCTGTCGTCAGAGCATTTTTTTTTTGTTTCAGCGGAAACGGTCGAAAGACTGGGCTCCTGTTATCTGTCAACCTTAAACACAGACTACATAAAAGTTGACTCAACTATGTTGAAGAAGAACTCAGCTTTAACTGTATTGGACGATTAGCTACTTCATAATTATGAGATAAACAAATTAGAAGTAAATATAACAACACCGTCATTTGCACCAACAATAACTTAATTAAGGTTAGCAATGGAAATAAGCCATATTTTGAAGTTAATATTACTTCATAATGGACTTATACTTCACATAGGCCAAAGATCGTAATAGGAAAACGACGGCCTGTTCGTGTTGTAGGTAGAGTAAATCCAAAATCGAGGAAACGACCATTGCTGTGCTGCAACATAGGTATCCAAGAAGTAGAAACCATCATCAACATTCAAAAACCAGACCCTAACCGATCTGCTTGTGTATTTCTTGTATGTGTTGTATGTTTATATGAAGAGAAAGTGTTTGTCATTTAGAGTTTATTTCACACGGGTTTCTTAATTGGTAGTATTGATGATATGATATGTAATATTGTAGAAGACGTCGAAGACACACTAAATTAGGAATCTACTTCCTCACGATATGGGACCGTAAAGATTTGTTTTTAACGTACTAACGCACAAACAAATCTCAAAAGTAGCCGTTTCGTCCTCTCCCAGCAAACAGCAGTGTTAGGGGCGAGCAAGCAGCAAAACTGGATTGAACATTATAAAAATTACATTACAGGTGCACGGCGAGTCATCATCTTCGGAATTGAGGAATGCATAATAGCCGTCGCACGACATCAGCAGTGGCTTTAGAAGAGCTAAAACGTCGTGATCAGTTGGAATCACTAAGGTCCTTCTTGATCAGTGAGCAATGTTTCCCTTCATCGAAAGATCCTGAGACATCTCCGATTACCCTGGAAGAACTAAAGAAATTAGTGAGAATATGGAAACTGAATGAGCGTAGAAATTTTTGGAAGACCCATTCTGAACGAGATGATATTGTTGCAGCGTTGATTCAGCATGCAGAACAAGTATTCAACTACGGAAGTAATAGCAATGGCGGTCGAAAAGTGAATGGAATCAGCGGTGCTGAATCTACCAGTAGTAGCCCATTGAAACCTTCGCTGCCATCAGAACCAAAACCATCCAACGCAAACGTAAATGTAAAGAATTTTTGTGGTCTAAAGTATTTTAATCGTACGGTCAAGCCTGCGGAACTTACTATTCACTCAAGATTCTTTGCATTCCCAAGCCCTCCGGATCGAGTAGACAACGTCGTTGATCGTTGGAGGACGGACGATTTTTCCATGAAGGATGACGTGTTTAGTAACGGTAATGGCAATGGAAATGGGGGCAATGGAAATGTTGGTGGAGGGATAGTTAATACTCGAGCTTCTGTTACTATGGCAAATGCAGGTGGTGTACAGTCTGTGGATTCCGCGGGGAACCGTCAAGCAGCAGGACTTCGCAATAAAGTAAAATTAATGAAGCAACGTAATTTAGCATTGCACCTCATGAATTATTCTGCTCATGTCGATTTCAAAAAATCCTCCTTCACAGTGAAGTCGGTACAAACATTCATCAATGTTGCGGAATCAGACGACACCAAAACTGTATCGAACTGCATGATTGCATTGAGTAATATTTCATCAGATTCTCAAGTGCGTGCTATTCTTCTTGAAATTAACGCAATGCACAAAATCACTAACATGCTACAGTTTTTGAGAGGACGATCTTCTCATTGGTCAGCGGGTTTATTGTTCTATTATTTTTCTTGCGATAAGGAATCAGAAGACCGTGTATACAATGCAAGTTCTATTTTGTTACAAGCCAACGGAAACTCTAAAGATCCTCAAACTCGACTAATAGCTTTGTATACATTGAATAATCTGATGCCTTGCATTGATCGTCAAAGGGTTGCTGAATTCATAATGCGTATTCTTTTGAATCATTTTGATGCTAATATTGTTTTTCACGATAAGTACTTGACAGAAATATATCTCGTCATTATGCAAAATATGACTTGGTTTACGAACGCTCATTCGACGCTAATGAACTGCAATATTCTTGATCTTCTAGAGAAATTTGCACAATTTGCCGCCAAGAATAAACACGGCGGTGAGTACATCTTAATTCTTTTTCTTTACCTGGCCTTTGCTCACTTTTTCTTTCAGATGTCGGATTGAGCGTGGCCAAAATTTTGCTTTCCTTTTTGCAGTTGCCAGAGCAAGCTGTAAACCAAGTGACTTTTGAATTTTTGCATGTTTTGACAATTCTTATATCTTGCGATCATGAAGCCACTTTGATTCATGCTTTGAAGGCAGCAGTGGTATTAAGCACAATTAGTTCCATGCGGAAAGCAATTGTGCGAACCAGTGATTTAATGAAGGCGGTTTCGGATATGCTTATCAATAAGAGTGTTATTAGTGCGTCATTGGGTCGAGAGTCAGCGAAGTTTCTCAGCAATATGAGTTTATCTATTGAAGAGAGTGTTAAGTCTGAGCGTGCGACTGCATTATCGTCAGGTGGACAAAGTCCTGAAAAAACATCTGTCGGATCGTCTCCGTATCAACCCATTACTGTGATGACCAAATTTGTGGATGACAATGTCCATGAGGCTATCTTTTCAATCCTTCGTTCCGTCAATTCGAACGTTTTGATCAAATCAATCGCGATTCATGCTTTGGAAAACATCGTCGCTTATCCGTCAAATGGATTAAAATTGGTAACAAAATGTTTGGATCCTATGGTCAAATTTTTGCGCGATCAAGCTGATTTAGGCGCCATCCAAGTTCTCTATAACTTGTCTTGTATTCCTCAATGCCGAAGTGAATTGGTGGAAAACAAGATACATGTGAAAGCATTGGAGCTTATGATGTTGACAAGAGAGGGCACCATGAAATCTGCCTATTTGCAGATTTTAGTGCAACTATCCTCTTCGAGTGTTTGCATTTTGGAACTTTTGAAGATGGATTTGATTGCAAAGCTAGAGTCTCAATTAAAGCAGCATGCCATCAAATGCGATGTGTGGAAAGATATCTCATTAATGTTGTTGGCAATTGTTGCATATGCAGGAGAGAGTTTGACGGAGAAAGATCATATTTCCATCGTTCGAATCTTAAAGATGATATGTTCTCCATCCGCCATGCGTCAAGCTGTTCAAGCGTTCATTGCAAGTTTCAACTCCAACAACACTTCGTCAATGAATACACCGAGTATAGGGGTGATGGGCATGAATAGTAATAATACCAATAATAACAGCGCTAAATTTGATTACAATGAATTTTCTAATCGCATGACAACTACTCATTTGGAAGAGATTTTGGAAAATGGAGCGAATATTCTCAAATTTATTTCCATTCAATTCGATTCATTCGAAGAAATGGACCCAGTGGTTCGAACCATCATAGAATGTGGCACTGATAATGAAGAAATTGTTGAGAATATTTCCCATGTTTTGTACAACATGACTTGCTATGAACGGAATATCAATTTGATGCTTACTGATGCAACATACTTGAATGTGATGATTCGTTTAATGAGAAATGGTAAGGTTCATATTCAAGAAAATATCGCCCACGCGATGCGAACTTTGTGCTCCGTTCCGAAGTGTGTGGAGTTGCTCGTTGGCTTTGACATCTTGTCGGATTTGATTGTTATTGCTTTGCTCAGGACTAGTAGTGAAGAGATTAAAATCATTTGCTCTGAAGCTTTCTACAATATGCTGACTCATGAATCTACTAGGTTGAAGTTGCTGCAAGGAGATTTATGGTGGGCGTTAATGAGGCTTGGTCGGACTGATTCTGAGGCAGTGAGGTCAATATGCGTCAAAGCATTGGCCGATCTTGCCACCCCGTTCAATCCCGAATCGGTGGTTTTGGATACAAGCATTGATGATGGGGACCGAGGAGAAGCGATAATACAGAAATCACGACTGCAGTTGGGAAGAATTCAAGCTTTGCGTGGTCACCATGTGCTTTCTTTTATGAAAGACTTAAGTACTGCATCTAATTCTGAGAACTTACTGCATTGCTTGCAAGTTGTACACAATATTCTGGGACAATTTGCAGAATTACCCAATTCGCCTGGAGAAACTTATTCCAGTTATCAACCTCCAAAGAGTCCTGGAATGAGTACCAAAAATCCAACCCTATTAGCATTAAAGCAACAAGATGCATCCTCTACAATTGGAACGATAAAGGATCAACCAACGGGCCCCTCTAATTCAACTTATGCGGCTCATGAAATTATTGCTTCGATTCGAATTGGAGCAGACGCATTTCATCGAGGAACAAATCTTAAAGTGGTTAGGATTGCAACGTTACTGTTGTTGAAGTGTGCTCAAATCAAGATCGATGGTGTGGATAGTGAATTCTTGAACATTGACATCACGGAAATATTAAAATCCACGAAAGACAGTTGGTCTCAACACCCCGACTGTAGACTGAATATTTCAAGATTATTGTATGAACTGAGCAAGAGCAAAATCTTCACAAAATCAGTGCTGCTATCTGATTTGTCCCCCATAATGGTAAGTGCGTTCGAGCCTGATACGACATCCATGGAGATTTGCGAGAATATTCTCGCAGTGCTGATGCAGTTTACATTTAGTGAGAATATCTTCCCCAAAGATATTATTTCACTACCTATATGGCCTATTGTCCTCAAAGAAGCGCTAAGTGTCGATTCAGTTATTGTTCAGCGTGGAGCTACACCGGTATCGCTTGCTGCTGGAAAGAAACAATCCGTTTCGGTACCAGCTAGTACGGTTGCAAATGCAAATCGGCGTACCACTAACTCCAGCGGCGGCAACATCCAATCCCCTCCTGCTACTGGCGGTGCGAGCAACCCCAACTCAGCAAATGGTAGATCCCGTCCATCCGTATATATAAGGGATCTCGTAACGCTTTCGAATTCAGCTATGGATTTGACTGAAGGTGGTACGAAAGGAGCTTCACCAAATGTTTTCCGAATTCAAGGCATTGCATTGGCATTGTTGGCTCACGTAATTGATGTACAACTGGATTATTCTCATGATGTTGTATCTCCCAGCATTATTCAAGGATTACTACGTCCTGACTTGATAGATCATGCATGGACAAAAAACAATATTTTGATGATTTTCCACGCATGCTCACAAAATACACACAGTATTGGCGCATTTTTACAGGAAGACACCTTCCATTTATTGATGCGGTACGTTCATACTTCTGTTGGAACTAGTCGACAAGACAAAGCACAAGAGTTTGGTTCTGCTTTTCTTCGAAATGCTTCACTGCATACAAACTACTTATCAAAGTTGATCACCATTCCCCATGGTGCCGTGAATGATTTTGTGAGAGAGATTGCTGAAGCTTTCGCTAATCCCGGAATAGCTTTAGATTTGAGTGTTTTCTTTTACCATATATCGAACCATTTGGCAACTAATGATCACTACTTGAACCCGAAGTTCGTGTTGGAAATGATCAATAAAGTTTCTACCAATCCATTGGTAGTGGAAAAAGAACATGATGTCATAAATATCAATAAATACACGATTAGCATGATCTTGAACAAGTACTCGTTCACGCAAGGGGTTGATCCAAGTTTCATTCAGAACATGTTTGTGTATATTCAAAGCAATATGGCAGCATTTATTCCAGAGTTGATGACTGAAATCTCATTCAAAAATATGTCCCCTGATATTAAGGTTCCTCTAAGCAATGACTTTGTAAATGCTAAGGAGTCCACAGTTGCGCACTTGATGACATTTGCTGGAGATGAGCACTCTTGGCAGCCAATTTTACACAGGGATATCAAGACTCAAGAAACTATCCTTTTAAAATTTTCCAATGCTCTGGGAATATGGTATGACAAGCTGGAGAGCGTTGAATCATTGCCAATAACTGTATTCAGCAAAATTCTTAAAAATTTCGAACGGGTAAAGGAACATATGGTTGGCCATGGTCACGGGGCGGCCGCGATCGGCGGAGCTGGCTCAGCAATTGTTGAAGAAGGCGATGAGTTTGATGAGGAAGATGAAGAACCTTCAGAGGAAAATAACACTGTTGGTGGCAACAATAATGCCATGGATGCTAGTTCTGATGACAAGTTTCCCGATGATTTGATTCCTGGGTTGGAGCGATCTCACGATTTGGTGAGGGCAATGAGTAAGAGTCGCATAATTGAAGAATTGGAGTCTGAAGAGAGAGAACCAAACTATAGCGATACTGAATCTGAGGCAACAGAAAAAAGTTTCCGATCTCATCGATCTGATAGAAGTAAAGGAAATGCATCCAGTACTCAAGGTGGTGGAAGTGGCGATGCTGCTAGTGTTAATAGTAAAAAGTCGGGCAATGACAATATAAGTGCGGTCAGCAAACATTCCCACAATGATATTGCCAGTGCTGCTAGTCAAAGAACAGAAAAGGGGAATGTCGTAGAGAATTCAACAAATACGAGCAAAAAGTATTCTGATAATGGAAATGATGACGCCAGTGTTGGAACGAAAAAGTCTGTCGTTGTTTCACTTAAGGAAGAGGTAGAAATAGCCAGAAAAGATAGTTTGCATGAGTTGGAGGGAGGTAACCCAATCGAAACCGATAGTGATTTTTACAAAGATGACTTCACAGTCAAATCGGAGAAGAGTCGGATCTCTCACGCCAATAAAAGCAATGCATCCCATGGAATTGCTAGTGCACGTAGCTCAACACATGATGAAGATAATTATTCTACCCAATCATTTGAGCAAGCATCTGTATCAGCCCGTCAGTGAGAATATATGGTCATCGAGTAACAGCTTGCGTATACTAAAATTTTTGTGTTGAACGTGATCGTTTCATCTTCATTGTCAAGATAAACTTACTCATACTTATTTTACATGTGTGTAGTTATAAAGGAACAAATCACCTCCAAAAGATTATGTCTTGAGTTGGCATATATTCTCAGATAATTTGCAGATTGTAGTAAATTATTATTAAATTAATAAGTGGTGGAGAAAACGTCATTGTATTATTAATAGTTCGTCGTGTCATCAGCAGGCAGCACGCACGCACCCCCCAAACCCACAGCAGCACGGCAAACACAGGCGGAACCCAGAACACAAGCAGAAGCAAGCGTCTTGTTGGAAAAACATAAAACGAGGATCATGTTTTGGTTCGTGAGTGCATTCCAGATTTGGGCATTCCGAATTCTACAATTTGCTAAATATCCTGAAAAAAAGAACATGTTGTAAGCTGGAGCAAAATCAAATTTATGAAGGCCAACAAAACGGAGATTGAAAGAACATATCCACTATCCGCGAATAGTTAAATTTTAGTTAAATTTAGCTGTGGGGTTTTCTAATTAAGTTTCACATTACCACATCCAAGAATTCGCTTTTGAAATGTCGATGCCCTCTCGTTGGTGGAAATGGATGATTTTATTCCTTTCTTCGATGGTAACTTTTGGTGGTTATTATTCGTTCGATTTCCCGAGTGTTCTTCATAATCAACTCTACCGTCATTTCCATCAAAGAAACATGTCAATAACCACAACAGATTATGAGTTATCTTTCTCCTTGCTTTTCTCACTCTATTCATTCCCCAATACTGTTCTTCCATGGTTTGGAGGGGTGCTGAGTGATAAGATTGGAAATAACACTGTCATGACAGTTTGTGCTGTATTAGTATTGGTTGGAAATATGATTCAAACCTATGCAATTATGTCCTTTAATTTAACTTTGATGGTATTTGGACGTTTTGTGTTTGGACTGGGAGCGGAGACGTTACAGGTATGTACTAACACAACAATTTCGAAATGGTTTAACGGCATGGAGTTGGCATTTGCCCTGGGAGTGAACTTGTCATCATGCAAATTGGCAGGTGTTTTGACGGATTGGGTGTCACCATATGTCGAGAAAGAAGGCGGTATTGTTATGTCTTCGATTGTGGTCACTTCACTCTGTTTCCTCTGTTTTATTATGACCATCATTTTAGTTATAACTGAACCAAAAACAGTTGGTCTCAAATCCAGTGACAACAATAAGCTGGTGGAATCACTGCAAACGGATGAACGAAAGATGGTTCCACTTAGAGCATCTCCTAATTCAGGGTCTATTGGATCGCCAGCCAACTCTGGTCAATATTATCAGATACTGGGTTTTGATGGTTCCGCTTCTTCTGCAACAAGTATTGGTGCAGTTGTTAGTTTTGAAGGAATGAAAGTGGGACAAAGAAAAAGACGTAGTCAAACGAATGGTATTTATATGAATATAAATGATGATAGTATCCATGATCGCATCAGTGACAATTTGGATGAGGGTGATGAAATTGATCCAACGGTTGAACATGATGTTGAGATGATTGATTTATATTCTTCTTTTCATCCGCTTCAATCTAGCTTTGATGCAGATAATTATGACAACTGCAAAACTACGAATGGAAAAGCAGTGGGTGATACTGTTGCGGTCTCATGTTGGAGAGAAGTAAAAGTGGTGTATCACGAAATGAAAAGATTATCTGCTTCAGTATGGATTATGATGGTTTTCACATTCCTCATGTATGGGACCTTTATCCCCTTTTCAAATATTTCCAATGCTGTTATTATTGAAATATTTTTTGCCAATAGTACCAATTTGAAAAAAAGTGAGATGACAGCAGCATGGTAGGTGATTTTGTTGCGAGAAGTAAAACATTAAACTCTCTCTCTTTTAATGTAGGTACCAGAGTATTCCATATTTCCTTACTGTATTCCTGAATCCACCATTGGGTTTAATGGTTGATTGGTTTGGGAACAGAACGGCACTCTTAATTTTAAGTGCAGTGTCCTTGACTTGTGCTCATTTGTTAATTTACTCCGCTGCTGTTGGGGCGATTTTGCCATTGCTAATGATTGGTATCGCTTATAGCATTTTCGGGTCTGTTATTTGGCCATGTGTACCAGTCGTAGTAGAAGATTCATTACATGGTACTGCTTATGGAACAATGGCAGCATTTCAGAATACTGGTCAATTCATAATGCCGTTAGTTTTGCAACAAATATTTCGTGTTCAACATCTTTTCAGACCTTGTGAACTGTTCCTTTCGTCCACCGCATTTGCTGCCGTCATATGCGGTTTAGTTTTGTACAGAGTAGACAAATCATACTTTGATGGTATCTTGAGCAAACCGAGTGTTTCAGTTGAAAAATAGAAGCACTAGGTATGCTTTGTACATGACTCTTATGGCTTGACGTACTAGAGTTATCTTAACGATTATATAATACTAATTTAACTGTCACACTAACGCTTATTTGAAGCAATGTTATTTTTGACTATGGCTACGTCTCGAACATCTTTTCTCAACATCTCTGACAAATTTTCAATACCTTCACTTTGTTTCTTCAAAGCTGCCACCAAATTGGCTAGATCTTCCTCACTAATATCGTCTGTGTATAAATCTTGAGGAACTTCCTGTAGTGCCTAGCGAAGGTATTCGATAATTAATAGAAAGTAACGAAAGAATTAATTACAGCGCTCACCAGATTAACCGACATATCTTGGAGTTTTTTCATGGGTAATTCTGCATTTTGGAGCATATTAAGAAGTCTATCACGATATCTAATGCGGAAAATCGTCGTCAATACATGCGCCATATAATAGATCTAAGAACTCACATCAGTTCTGATTGTTGCAACGGTGTACCATGGCATCTCAAAACTTCAATCTTTCGAACTATGGCTAAAACTCTTTTATTTATATTAATTTGCTTTTTTTTTAATAATTCAAATTTGGCATTTAACTGTTGATTTGTTTCTCTCACCGCTTTAAGGATATCACCAATTTTTACCGCACGATCTCTAATCTTCGTTGACTCTTCCTTTTGATTATCGTATCGTGCCTTCAAATTGGCAATACCTAATTCTTCTACAGGCATATAGTTTTCAGGATCTGTGTTATCTCTCTCGGCTTGTTCCAGCAACTCTCCATACACCAACTGATCTTGCTGAACAGTACTTGCTCCCCGCTTGTTCAGCATTATTGTCTTAAAATTGCACTCGTCATTCCGAAATCCATTGCCAGTAGCAACATATTTCCCATTTGTATCTCGAACTGCTGCATAAGAGCGCTGCAGCTTCTCGATCGCTTCCATAACAGGCCCAACGGGCGCTTTGGATTGTATTTGATTTTGTGCAGGTTGGCCAAACATGGATCCCATTACACCCAATCCCCCGGTTGCTGATGTACCAATCGTGGATGAGGAACTTCCAAAAGTACTCAATCCTCCGAACGATGTTGTTGATGAAGGAGCAGGTGAACCCAAAGTACCAAACGATCCCAAGCCACCAAAAGCAGTGGTTGTTCCAATTGCGTTAGGAACAGCAGACGGTGTTGAACCAAATCCAAATGATGGGGTCGTCGAGGCCGTTGATGAAGGAGCGGCACTGGTCGATGTTCCAAATCCAAATGATGGG
>JACCEA012210106.1_pt1 | contig 15009 bp, 14 predicted proteins | sample 7449851 | NCBI WGS metagenome assembly JACCEA01 (sample SAMN15323453, study PRJNA562643) | freshwater metagenome | isolation source: river surface water | place: USA:Blue River Watershed | collected 2017-08-18 | reverse complement strand
GTTGTCCAGTTGCGTGTTGATCTTGCGGGTCAGGTACAGCTGACCCGCCCGACTCATGTTCAATGTGCTGCCCGTCTTACGCAGATCCATGAACGCCAGACCGTGCTCGTCGCTCAGAAACTGAGTGGAAATGTTGCGCATTGCCAGCTCGGGAATGTCGATGGAGCTGAGGCTGAGATCGCAACGCGACACGAGCTCGACGATGCTCTGGATGCGCGATTTCTGGGCAGCGACGACATACAGCATCTTGGAGCGTCCCTGGAAAGCATCCTCGGGAACTGGAAAAACATCGATTGCCGCCTCCTCCGCCGGGATATCCAGAAGATCCTTGATCTTCCAGCGCACAGCAGACTTCAACTCCTGTGGCTCTACGGGCGGCGACTCAATCAGATACAGGTTGTAGTCGCGCGGCGTCAGCACGTAGTTGCAGGGCGCGCCTTTGAGCTCCTGACCGTCCACATACCTGCTGAGAATCTCCCGCGCCTGCTGCAATGACGGCAATTCCAGACTGGCACATTTTTCCAGAAACGGGCTGGCGCTGTCCCTGGAAATGCGCCTCGAAATCTGTGCCAGTGAAATTCTTTCATCGCTCACGGACAGGCCCACCAGCCCGGCAGATTGCGTTTTCTTGTTGAAGAATTTCAGCACTGACCAATCCTGTTACTGTTGCGAAATAACGTCCCGGAGATGGGCTTTCAAGCCCTGCAAAGGGTGCGTTTGTAGAATCACACAGGCAGGGCTTACCCAGCCCACGGCCAAAGTTCTTGAATTATATCGTTTAAGTCTATAAATTCTATAAAAAAATCTGCCATATACGGGTATATTTGGGGTCAAATTTCGCACAGCCCGATGCAGCCCTGCAGATTCATTCGATTAAATATTGCTCAACCAAAGGTAGAAACCTCCCTCGTGTTGCATATCGTTCTGTTCCAGCCTGAAATTCCTCCCAATACCGGCAATATCATTCGCTTGGCCGCCAATACCGGCACCCAGCTGCATTTGATAAAACCGCTGGGGTTTTCAATTGACGACAAGCATGTGAAGCGCGCAGGACTGGACTATCACGAAGTTGAGCGCATCAACCTGCACGAGTCCTGGGAAGATTTCCGGAAAAAAAACCTGCCAGGGCGCCTGTTTGCACTCAGCACGAAGGGAAAGAGAAGTTACTGCGATGTGGCCTTTGAGGCTGGAGACATACTGGTGTTCGGACCAGAGACGCGCGGACTGCCAGCAGCAATTCTCAGCTCTCTGCCGCAAGAACAGGTCCTGAGAATCCCCATGCGCACCGGCAGTCGCAGCCTGAATCTTTCCAACACCGCAGCCATTGTGGTCTACGAGGCGCTGCGTCAGCTCGACTTTGCATTTGGGGATTGAACGCTGTGGGAGCGCGCCTGCGCGCGATTGGATCCTTCAACGGACCTCATCGCGTGCGGGCACGCTCCCACAGGAAAAATCAGTTCGCTGGCTGAGCCGCTGCTGCCTCTGCCGCTTGACGCTGCTTGGTCTGTACGTAGAGCGCGTCGAAGTTTACCGGAGCGAGGTTCACAGGTGGGAAGCTGCCCTTGACGATCAGGGAGTCCACGGCTTCACGAGCGTAAGGGAACAGGATATTCGGGCAAACCGCCGCCAGCACGTGTTCCAGATCGGCATCGGTCATGCCAACGCAGGTAAAAATACCTGCCTGATGCACTTCTGCAAGGAAAGCGGCAGCTTCTTCAATTTTCGCTTCCACAGTGATGGTCAGTACCACCTCAAAAACCCCTTCGGCGACTCTGGCACTCTTGCTGTTCAGCGAGAAGCTGACTTTTGGCGCCCACTGACCCTGGAACACTACCGGGCTGCGCGGTGATTCGAACGATGCATCCTTCAGGTAAATGCGCTGCAGCGCGAAAGCCTGCTGAGGTGCGGCGTCCTGTGCAGCGCCACCCTCGGGAGCTGAAGGGGCGGGGGTGTTGTTCTGATCTACGTTATTGTCTGCCATTTCTTTTCCTGCATCGCTTATCAGTGGTTGTTAAGGTGATTGTCAAAAGGTCGAACTAAAAAACCTTCCCGCAGGAAGGGGGTATAACTTGGAAACTGCTTACTTCTGCACCAACGGAAGATTCTGCGCACGCCACTCGATCATGCCGCCAGCCAGACGCAAGACCTGCGTAAACCCAGCCTTGCGCAGCGCCTTTACCGCGTCGGCAGAGTGCTGCCCCAACCGGCAAGCCACAACGACCGGCACAGCCTTATGCTTGTCCAACTCCGTGATCCGCGAGTCCAGCTTGCTCAGCGGGATGTGGATTGCGTCCACGATGTGCCCCGCGTCAAAGTCCTTCTTGTCGCGAATATCCAAGACGACCGCATTGGAGCGGTTGATCAGCATCACGGCCTGCTGAGGGCTGACCGACTCCCCGGCAGACTTTGTTCGGTGTAACGCCAAGGCGACCACAAGGCCCACCCAGACGGTTGAGAGAATCCAGTGATTGCCAACAAATTCAATAAATTGCGCCATAATTCAGACAGCTCTCCAGCACCCCCGGAGAGTGCCGCGCAGATGGTCGGCAAACCCACGGAAGGCGCCATACCATGCAAAAAAGGTGGGCAGTATACACGCCAATATCTGCCCGGAGCCAGCCTTGACTCTCGCTATGGCTGGCGCTTTTCGGGATAATGCCCGCCACCGACACCTCCGACACACCACCCTTGGAAAACTGGACGTTTCACAGACATGACTTCTTCTGCCCTGCCTGCTCGTAAAAACACCGCCCTGCTGCTGATTCTCGACGGCTGGGGCCATCGTGAAGAAACCGAACACAATGCCATCAGCGCCGCGCACACCCCTGTCTGGGACGAGCTGTGGAGGAGCTGCCCGCACACGCTGATCACCACCTCGGGCACCGCCGTGGGATTGCCAACCGGGCAGATGGGGAACTCCGAGGTCGGGCACATGAACCTGGGTGCAGGACGCATCGTCTACCAGAACCTGACCCGCATCGACAAAGCCATTGAAGACGGCACTTTCTACCTGAACGAACCGCTGGTGGATGCTGTCGATAAAGCCATCATGATGGACAAGGCCGTGCACATACTCGGCCTCGTCTCTCCCGGCGGCATCCACAGTCATGAGGATCAGATCCTTGCGATGATTGATCTGGCAGAGCAACGCGGCGCCGAAAAAATTTACGTGCACGCTTTCCTGGATGGCCGCGACACGCCGCCACGCAGTGCGCTGGCCTCGCTGAAGAAGATCGAAGAAAAGCTGTTCGAATGCGGTGGACGCATCGTTTCCATCATCGGCCGCTATTATGCGATGGACCGCGACAACCGCTGGGATCGTGTGCAAACCGCTTATGATCTGCTGACTGCGGCCAAGGCGGACTTCCGCTCAGCAACGCCGGAAGAAGGCTTGCTCGCAGCCTACGCTCGCGGCGAAGACGACGAATTCGTGAAGGCCACCTGCATCGCGGCAAGTGACGCTGATGTCGTGCACATCGAAGACGGCGACTCTGTCATCTACATGAACTTCCGCTCTGACCGCGCACGCCAACTGACGCGCGCCTTTACCGACCCGAACTTCGACGCCTTCGTGCGCACCCGCAAACCTGCGCTCGGCGATTTCGTCTGCCTCACTGAATATGCCGCCGATATCAACGCACCCTGTGCCTACCCGCCCCAGCCCATGGACAATGTGCTCGGCGAATATCTGGAGCGGCTGCACAAAACGCAGCTGCGCATCGCAGAGACGGAGAAATATGCCCACGTCACCTTCTTCTTCAGCGGTGGCCGCGAAGAGCCGTTTGAGGGGGAGACCCGCATTCTGGTGCCCTCTCCACAAGTCGCGACTTACGATCTGCAGCCGGAAATGAGTGCCTTTGAAGTGACGGACAAACTGGTCGAGGCGATTCGCTCCGGTACCTATGACGCCATCATCTGCAACTACGCCAATGGCGACATGGTCGGCCATACCGGCAGTTTCGACGCTGCCGTGAAAGCAGTCGAGGCGCTCGATATCTGTCTCGGTCGCATTACCGCTGCGATTCGCGAGAGCGATGGCCACTGCCTGATCACCGCAGACCACGGTAACGTCGAGCAGATGGTGGACGACGAATCCGGCCAGCCCCTGACCTCTCACACCAGTGGCCCGGTGCCGCTTGTTTACGTGGGCAACCGCCCGTGGACTTTCAAGGCGCCTGGCAGCCTTTGTGATATTGCCCCGACACTGCTGACCCTGATGGACATTCCGGTGCCGCCGGAAATGAGTGGCACTTCGCTGGTTGTGAAAGGGAGCTAATGAATAGGGACCTGATGAATATTGCCCTGAGTGCAGCGGTGCTGTGCGCCGTGACAATTTACGGCGCAGCCTTCGCGGCCGAGGAAGTCGCGAAGGACCCTGCTCCGGAAGAACAACTCACTCAAGTCAACGCCGCCATCAGTCAGATCGAAGACTGGCTGAACTCCGCCGCCAACAACCGTACCAGCCTCGAAACAGAGCTGCGCGAGACCTCGCAGCAAATAGCAGAAATCACTGCGGCCATTTCCAGCAATCAGGCTTCCATCACTGCGTTGGAAACGGAGCTGGAACAGCTCGAAGAGCGCAGCGCCGAACTGGAAGCAGCGCGGGCAGCTCAGCAGGATCTCGTGAAGCGCGCCGTGCGGGCCTCCTACCTAAGCGGCCGCGAGAGCTACCTGAAACTGCTGCTCAACCAGGAGGACCCATCGCTGAGCGCGCGCATGCTGCGCTACTACAGCGACTTCAATGCCGAGCGCCTCTCCCGAATTCAGGCGTTTCGCGCCACGCTGGAGGAGTTGCAGGTCACCACATCCTCTATCGCCGAGTCCAGTCGGGCTCTTCTGAGTCGACAGGATGAACTTGACGCCCAGGTGGCGACGCTCAATGACAGTCGTGCAGCGCGGCAAGCGCTCCTCAAGCAACTGGACGCTGACATCGCAGCGCGCAGCGGCGAGCTGGAACAACTGACCGAAGACCGTGCGCGCGTAGAGGAGCTGATCAAGCAGATCAATGACGCCATCGCCAGTATTCCTCCTCCCGAGCAATTGACGCCGTTCAGTGAGGCCCGCGGCCGCATGCCCTGGCCGGTCAACGGACGTGCGCTGAACAACTTCGGCGAGAGTTACAGCGATGGCAACCTGCATCGGCAGGGCATTGTGCTGGCCGCGGATGCCGGATCACCGGTGCGCGCCATCCATCCGGGCCGCGTGGTGTTTTCCGACTGGCTGCGAGGCTCGGGCCTGCTGGTGGTGGTCGATCATGGCGACGGGTATCTGAGCCTTTACGCCAACAACCAGACGCTGGTCAAGAACACGGGGGATTGGGTGAATCGCGGCGAGGCTGTGGCAACCGCCGGTGACAACGGCGGCCTGAGTCAGCCCGGCATCTATTTCGAGATACGCCGCCATGGCGAGGCCTTGGACCCGGCGGCCTGGTGCGAGTCCTGAGCTCTGTGGGAGCGGGCCTGCCCGCGATAGCTGCATGCGACATTGCACAGACTGTCGCGGGCAGGCCCGCTCCCACATAAGCCAGGCGCTCACGGACAGCCCGCTCACACGGGACAGGTTTGCCGTGCTATCCTGCCCGCCAGCGTTCGCAACTATTGCCCAGAGGAACACCATGAACGTATTCGCCAGCACCAACTCTCTCTTGGGCCGCGCCATCCGCCGCGGTCTTGCGCTGTCACTGCTAGCACTCGGTCACCAGGCTCTTGCCCAGCCGGTCGCGCAGCAACAGCCTTTGCCTCTGCCGCTGGACGAGGTGCGCATCTTCACTGAAGCTCTGGACAATATCCGTAACTCCTACGTGCAGCCCATCGACGATAAGCAGCTGCTGGAGTTCGCCATCAAGGGCATGCTCGCCGGGCTGGATCCGCATTCCGCATACCTGAGCACCGAGGACTATGACTCTCTGCAGGAAACCACTACGGGTGAGTTCGGTGGCGTCGGCATCGAGGTCGGCGAGCAGGATGGCCTGATCAAGGTCATCACACCCATCGACGACACCCCGGCCCAGCGCGCTGGTATCTTGGCGGGCGATCTGATCATCGAGATCGACGGTCAGCTGCTGCGTGAACTGCCTGTGAACGAAGCCGTAGAACTGATGCGCGGCGAGATAGGCACCACTATCGTCATCGGCATCCTGCGCGAAGGCGAGCCCGAACCGCTGGAATTCACACTCACCCGCGAAGTCATCGAAGTTGCCAGCGTGCGCCACCGTGAACTGGAGCCAGGCTACGCGTATCTGCGGATTTCCCAGTTCAAGGTCAACACCGGTGAAGAGGTGCTGGAAGCGCTGGCCGAGATCAGGACGGAGCAACCCGATCTGAAGGGGCTGGTGCTGGACCTGCGCAACAATCCCGGCGGCATCCTGCAGGCTTCCGTCGAGGTGGTGGACGCGTTCATTACCGATGGCAAGATTGTCTACACCCAGGGCCGTGGTGAAGAGATCGAGATGGAGTATTTTGCCGAACCTGACGATCCCAGCGAGGGCGTGCCCGTTGTGGTACTGATCAACAGCGGTTCCGCCTCGGCGGCGGAGATAGTGGCCGGCGCCCTGCAGGATCATAGCCGCGCAGTGATCATGGGGACCCGCAGCTTCGGCAAGGGTTCCGTGCAAACTGTGATGCCGCTGACCAACGATCGCGCCATCAAGCTCACTACTGCGCTGTACTTCACGCCCAACGGCCGCTCCATTCAGGCACAGGGTATCGAGCCGGATATCCTCATTGAGGAAGGGCTGGTTACCCGCGCCACAGGCCGCGAAGGCATTACCGAGGTCGACCTGGAAGGACACCTGCGCAATGGCAACGACCTCGATGATATTGTGCGTGAGCCAGTAGTAGAGTCTGAACAGGTTGTCGTCACAGACTACCAACTGCAGGAAGCGCTGACACTGCTGCGCGGAATCAACATCCTGGATTCAGCCCGAGTTAGAAAGAATCAGACCTCGACTCGCGCCGCCGCGGCGGGCGTTGCCAGCACTGATGTTGGCGACACCTCGCAGTAAGAGAGACAGACCTTGCCAAAATCCAGCATGGCGCCAAGGCGGCCCGTACCCCGGGCCGCGCGCAAATCGCCCGTTCTTCTCGCAGCACTCACCCGTAATTACAGACTGCTCGGCATTCTGCTGACCGGGGTCGTCGGCGTCCTGGTGCTGGTGGCTCAGAACAAACCGGAGTCACGACCAGCCCCCAGCACTCCTCCGACCCGCTTTTCCATGGAGCAGCCTGTTACTGCGCCAACTGCAGCATCGCCGCTGACAATACCGGCAGCGACGCCAGAGGCAACTGCCCCAGCGGCTATCACTACAACGACGCCTGAGGCGATTACTCCCGCCGCGGAAGCACAGCCTGCAGAAGAATCGCCCATTACACCAACACCTTCAGGTTCAAAGCATTACATCGCCCTGATCATCGACGACATCGGCTACAGCGGGCCACTCGGAGAGCGAGCCATCGCACTACCTGGCGCTGTCACTTACGCCGTGCTGCCACACACGCCCTTCGGCACCGAACTGGCGGAACTTGCTCATGACCATAACAAGGAAGTGATGTTGCACGCACCGATGAGCAATCTCGCGCAACAACCCCTCGGCCCCGGCGCTCTCACAGATGCGCTCAGCCAGGAAGATTTTTTCGCCACACTCAACGGCAACATCGACGCTGTTCCGCACTTGCAGGGCATCAACAATCACATGGGCAGCGAGCTGACCGGGATGCAGACGCAGATGCAATGGGTGATGGAAGTGCTCAAGGAGAGAGGCCTGTATTTTGTGGATAGTTTCACCACAGCGCAGAGTGTGGCGGGCCAAGCAGCACGTGAACACGCCATACCCACAACGACGCGCAATGTGTTTCTGGATAATGAAACAACAGCAGAAGATATTGATCGGGAATTTCAGCGCCTGCTGCAAACCGCCCGCGAGAAAGGCAGTGCAGTTGGGATTGGTCACCCTTATGAGGAAACACTGGATTATCTGGAGAAGGCGCTGCCTGCACTCGCGCAAGAGAATATCGAACTGATTCCGGTCTCGGCGATGATCCGTCTGCAGCAGGGTGAAGCGACTCCTTAGAGCCGCATCGTGATGCCTTTGTCGGCCATATAGCGCTTGGCCTGGGGAATACTGAATTCACCAAAGTGGAAGATGCTGGCGGCAAGCACTGCATCAGCGTGACCGAGCAGCACACCGTCCACCAGATCCTGCAGATTGCCTACGCCACCCGAGGCAATGATCGGCACCGACACGCTCTCACTGACCGCCTTGTTCAACGCCAGATCGAAGCCACTCTGGGTGCCATCACGATCCATGCTGGTCAGCAGGATCTCGCCGGCGCCGTAGCTCACCATGCGCTTCGCCCACTCCACCGCATCAATGCCGGTCGCCTTGCGCCCGCCATGGGTGAATATCTCCCAGCGATCCGGCTCTCCCGCCACGCTGACTTTCTTGGCGTCCATCGCAACCACGATGCACTGCGAACCAAAACGCTCGGCAGCCTCGCGCACAAACTCCGGATTGAAAACTGCAGCGGTGTTGATCGAGACCTTGTCGGCGCCGGCATTGAGCATGGTGCGAATGTCTTCGAGTGTGCGAATGCCTCCGCCCACCGTCAGGGGAATAAACACCTGACTCGCGATGGCCTCGACGGTATGGACAGTGGTCTCACGCCCCTCGCTGCTGGCGGTGATGTCCAGAAACGTAATCTCATCGGCGCCCGCGTCGCTGTAGCGCTTGGAGATTTCGACCGGATCTCCGGCGTCTCGGATATCCAGAAACTTGACGCCCTTGACCACGCGCCCCTTGTCGCAATCCAGACAGGGAATGATTCGTTTAGCCAGTGCCATGTTGCGTGCCTCGTTAAGCTTGCTGATTCACTTTGCTCGGTGTCATGCGCGCAGTGCTGCGTCGCAGAACCGCTGAGCCTCTGCCAGATTCAATGCGCCTTCGTAGATCGCGCGGCCGGTGATGGCACCCATGATGCCGGCACCCGTGCGTGTCTTTGCAACCGCCTGCAGTGCGTGAATATCCTCAATGCGGCTGACGCCACCAGAGGCAATAATCGGAATGCTCGACGCCTCAGCCAGCGCCACCGTAGCGGCCACGTTCACACCCTGCATCATGCCGTCGCGAGCGATGTCGGTGTAGATGATGGCCTCGACGCCATCGTTGGCGAACTGCCGTGCCAGATCGATCACATTGACTGTGGACACATTGGCCCAGCCGTCGGTAGCAACCATGCCGTTCATGGCATCGAGTCCCACCATGATGTGACCGGGGAACGCCTTGCAGGCCTCGGCGACAAATGCAGGATTGCGGACGGCCTGCGTGCCGATGATGACGTAGGTGACGCCAGCGGCAAGATAACGCTCGATCGTCGGCAGATCGCGAATACCACCACCGATCTGCAGCGGCAACTGCGGATAGGACTTCGCAATCGCAGCGACAACTTCTCCGTTGACTGGCACGCCTGCGAAGGCGCCATTCAGATCGACCAGATGCAGACGACGTGCACCTTGCGCGAGCCAATGGCCTGCGGTCTTTACGGGGTCATCGGAGAATACGGTGGAGTCCTCCATGCGGCCTTGTTTGAGGCGCACACATTGGCCGTCTTTCAAATCGATTGCGGGGATGACTAGCATAAATTCTGGATTACCTGATGTTGAATTTTGTTCGGGGAATTCTATCGCGGGCGAGGCCCGCTCCCACAGATCAAATATTTATAAACTACCATCCCAGCCGAGAAAATTGCGCAGCAACTGCAGCCCGCTGTGCTGGCTCTTTTCCGGATGGAACTGCACAGCAAAGATATTGCCCTTGTTCAGCGCCGCCGTGAAAGGCACACCGTATTCTGTGACACCGGAAGCCTTCTCCTGCGCACCCAGTTCAACGTAATAACTGTGCACGAAGTAAAAACGGCTGTTGTCCTCGATACCCGCCCACAGTGGGTGCTTGTCGGTCTGCTTGACCATGTTCCAGCCCATATGCGGAACCTTGAGTCGATTGCCATCCGCGTCGGTAAGAGCCCCCGTGCCTGATCCCTGCGCATTGCCGAAATAGCGCACGCGTCCGGACACCATGCCGAGGCACTCGACCCCGTTGTTCTCTTCACTGCTGTCCATCAACGCCTGCATGCCGACGCATACCGCGAGCAGCGGCTTGTGGCGAACCACTTCAGCGACAATCTCGTCGATACCCAGACGGCGAATCTCACCCATGCAATCGCGAATCGCGCCGACGCCAGGGAATATCACATGGTCTGCCTGCAGGATGGTACGAGCATCGCTGGTGACGCTGACAGTCACGTTTTTCCCGACATACTCCACGGCCTTGGCCACGGAATGCAGGTTACCCATTCCATAATCGATAACGGCGACTTTATTCATAGCTTTTTTTTCTGAATCAGGAGTGAGGCAAACGGCTTACAGCGAACCCTTCGTTGAAGGAATCACGTCGCTGCTGCGCGGATCAATTTCCATGGCCATGCGCAGTGCGCGACCAAAGGCCTTGAAGACGGTCTCGATCTGATGGTGCGAGTTGACGCCACGCAGATTGTCGATATGCAGAGTCACCAGTGCGTGGTTGACGAAGCCCTGGAAAAATTCGTGAAACAGATCGACGTCGAAACCGCCGACTGCGCCACGGGTAAAGGGAATATGGTATTCCAGACCGGGACGGCCCGAGAAATCGATGACGACGCGCGAGAGCGCTTCATCGAGCGGCACATAGGCGTGGCCATAGCGGCGAATGCCTTTGCGATCCAGTGCCTTGTTGAAGGCCTGGCCCAGCGTGATACCAAGGTCCTCGACGGTGTGGTGAGCATCGATATGCAGATCGCCCACGGCCTTGACCGTGATATCGATCAGTCCGTGACGGGCAACCTGATCCAGCATGTGATCGAGAAAGGGCAGACCGGTGTCGGTGCTGAGCTCGCCTGTACCATCCAGATTCACAGAGACCTTGATCTGTGTTTCCTTCGTGTTCCGTTCCACTGTCGCCTGTCGTAAGGACATCAAATTTCCCCAATTGTGCCTGTATACCGGCATTCTGCGCCGGGTTTCAGTGCCGCGCATTATACGGGCAGCGCCGGGGCTTTGAAAGCAAAGATCTCCCGGCAAGCCCTTGAGGATCGGGCTCGCAAAGGTTGATGTGCTCCACATTTCAACCACTTATACCCAGCGCCTGCGGATGCGATGAACACCCCTGTTGGGGTACACTGGCACCGGTTTTAGGCGGGAATCATCACAGGGAGCAGACCACATCATGAAAAAAATCATCAAGATTCTTGTGCTGACATTGACGGGGCTGGTCGTGCTGGTCGGCGCGGGCCTCGCACTGATTTTTCTGGTAGTCGACCCTGTGCGCTACAAACCCACGCTTGAATCGGCATTCCTTCAGCAAACCGGACTGCAGCTCAACATCGCGGGAGAAATCGACTGGGCCTTCACGCCCGTATTCGGCCTCAGCATCAACGACCTGCGCCTGAATAACCCCGGCGCCCGCCAGGAGCTCGCCTCCCTGTCCAGCATTGCGATCAAGATCGATCCCCGGGCACTGCTCGATGGCCGCCTCGAGATGCAGGAATTTATGGCCGACGGCCTGCACATCAACTGGATAGTGGACGCCAACGGTGTCAGCAACTGGCAGACCGCTGACAGCTCCGCGGCTCCGGACGCAGCGGCCCCAACTGCGACATCAACAGCATCTTCGACTGACGGCACTGCTCTTGCCGCTGCTGTTCAGCAGATCACGGTCAGTAACGCCAGCCTGTCCATCCAGGACGCCGGACGTGGCCTCAACACGACGTTCAGCAATCTGAACTTCAGCAGTCAGAACACCAACCTGGAGAACCGCCCCTTCCCGTTCGAGCTCTCTTTCAACGTGACGGACAATGTCGACGGCCAGGATGCCGAGGTGAGCCTCGCCAGCACGGCAACAGTCGATTTCCGCGGTGGCAATGCGCGTTTCGACAACCTTCAGCTCAAGTTAAACCCCCTGCAACTCTCCGGCACGCTGGCGGCGCAGGACTTCCGCAACAACCTGAGCTGGAGCGGCAGCCTCGCCAGCAACACCTTCCCGCTGACCGATTTTCTGGACCTGTATGTACGCCCGGCGGCCGCTGACACGCTCGCAGTCCCTGGCGACTTCAGTGCCGACAGCGACCAATTCAGCATGCGCGTGGAGTTCAACGGCAACAGCCAGCAAATCAATGTGCCGGTGCTGGCTCTGACGCTGGATGACATGCAGATGACGGCCGATGTGGCATATAGCCTGGGTTCCGGCGGGGCGCCTGCCAACCTGCGTTACAACCTGACCGCCAATGCGCTGGACTTGAACCGCTACACGAGCTCTGCAGCGACTACGCCAGAACCAACAGAGACGGCCCCGGCGGCAACCGCTACCGCCACTGATACGGCACTGCCCATCGACCTGCTCAACAGCATGAACGTACAGGGCAGACACAATATCGAGTCACTGGCAATTGCCGGTCTGACTTTCACTGGAATCAACGCAGACCTGGACGTGCTGAACGGCGTGCTGAAGCTGGATGTGCAGCCGATCGGATTCTACGAGGGACAAATTACCAGCACGCTGAACTTCGACACCCGCCAGTCACCACCCAGCCTGACCAATATCAGCTCGCTTCGTAACATCAACCTCGCAGGCCTGGCCCAGGGGCTGCCAGCCGCCGACTTTGCCGAAGGCCGCTTCAATCTGGAGGCGATACACACCTTGCGCGGCAGCACCGTGAACGAGTTGCTGAACACCGTCAACGGCACCTCCAGTTTCAGTGTCGCGGACAGCGCCATCGATGTCGGCGTGCTCAAGCAGGTGCTGTCATCAATCTCGGTGCTCAGCCCTGCAGGCACTGGTGACATCGCGCAGCAGTGGCCGGATGTCGTGCGTTTCAGCGCCCTCGAAGGCCATCTGATCCTTGCACAAGGTCTGGCGGAGAATCAGCAGCTCAATGTCACTCTGGATAACGTCGAGATATCCGCCAGCGGCGGCATCGATCTGACCGCAGGGAGCTTCAACTACGACGTTCTGCTCACGGTGTTCGGGCCACCCGCAGTGCAGACAGTCCCCATATCGGAGCTGTACCAGGGCGTGCAGTGGCCGGTACTGTGCAGCGCTGAATTTACCAGCGAGATCAGCCAATACTGCGGACCCGACTTCGGCAAGGTGCGCGACCTGTTCGTGCAGATCTCGCGCAACCAGGTGCAGCGCCGCGTGCAGGACGCCGTCAGCGATCAGGTGCCCACCGATCTGCAGGACACTGCACGCGGACTGCTTGACCGCCTGCTGCGCTGAGGGTTCTTGAGACACCTATGCAGGCAACTGAGTTAAGCTCAACCTTCGCCGACGCGGTACTGCAATGGTTCGCCCACAGCGGCCGCCATCATCTGCCGTGGCAGGAGAACCCGACACCCTATCGGGTCTGGGTCTCGGAGATCATGCTGCAGCAGACGCAGGTCAGCACCGTCATTCCGTATTTCCTGAATTTCATGCGCCACTATCCGGATGTCCACCGCCTGGCAGCGGCGCCTCTGGACGAGGTCCTGCACTTGTGGACAGGGCTTGGCTACTACGCCCGAGCCCGCAACCTGCAGCGTTGCGCGATCATTGTCAGCAACACCATGGCAGGCGAGTTTCCCCGCAGCGTAGACGCACTCTGCGAGTTGCCCGGCATCGGGCGCTCCACCGCCGGGGCCATTCTGTCGCTGGGAACAGGGATTCGGGCCCCGATCCTTGATGGCAACGTCAAGCGCGTCCTCTGTCGCTACCATGCGATTCCGGGCTGGCCGGACCTTCCCGCCGTACAGAAGCAGCTTTGGGTGATCGCCGATGACGCCACGCCAAAGGAAGATTTCGCCGCTTACACTCAAGCCATGATGGACCTGGGCGCCACCGTCTGCACCCGCAGCAAACCTGCCTGCCTGTTGTGCCCATTGCAGGACGGCTGCAAGGCTCGCAAGGCTGAGGCCGTAAGCGAGTACCCCCACCGCAAACCGGCCAAGGCAATACCGACTCGCCACGCGCACCTGCTGATGTGTCGCACGGCCTCCGGTGAGGTCCTTCTGGAGCGAAGGCCGGAAAGCGGAATCTGGGGCGGCCTGTGGAGCTTTCCAGAGTTCGCGGATTTGACGCAGGTTGAGGAATTCTGCCACCTGCAACTGCGAGCAGGACACCAGGCTCCGGAATGCTGGCCCGTGGTCAAACACACCTTCAGTCACTTCCACCTGCAGATCACCCCGGTCTGTGTCGACACGGCAACTCCGCAGGACACAGTGATGGAGCCGCAGCGCTGGCTCTGGTACCCTCTGGATGAATCTGTCGCAGTGGGCCTCGCCGCTCCGGTCAAGGAGTTGCTCCGGCGCCTGCGCAAGACTTGACACCACCACCTGTGGGAGCGGGCCGTGCCCGCGATTGATTCAGTACGATCTTCAATCGCGGGCAGGGCCTTTATGCCCTCTGGGTACGCTCCCACAATCAGTGATACACGGAACCAGCATGACCACCGTATTCTGCCGCAAATATCAGCAAGAGCTGCCCGCCCTGGCCGCGCCTCCCTACCCCGGCCCCAAGGGCAGGGAAATCTTCGAAACCGTCTCGCGACAAGCCTGGCAGGAATGGCAGAAGCAACAGACGATGCTGATCAACGAGAAGCAACTCAGCATGATGAATGCCGAGCACCGTCGCTATCTGCAGGAGGAAATGGACAAATTCTTCGCCAATGAGCAGCACGACGTGGCGGAAGGCTATGTCCCTCCTGAGAAGAATTGACAAGATATTCGAAAACGGATGAATTCTCAGGCTTGACTCGGAAAGGGCTCTCCGGGTTTAATACGCGCCTTGCCAAAACGGCAGCACTCGCAACAATCGCAAGATCAGCAACAACTCTTTCTATAGAGTTCTTAAAGCCCAGGTAGCTCAGTCGGTAGAGCAGAGGATTGAAAATCCTCGTGTCGGTGGTTCGATTCCGCCCCTGGGCACCATCAAGATTTCCCTAAAAATCC
>JACCEA010104463.1_pt1 | contig 15017 bp, 46 predicted proteins | sample 7449851 | NCBI WGS metagenome assembly JACCEA01 (sample SAMN15323453, study PRJNA562643) | freshwater metagenome | isolation source: river surface water | place: USA:Blue River Watershed | collected 2017-08-18 | reverse complement strand
TTGCAAACCTTAATGTTTCATTCGGTGTCGGTTTCGAACTCCACCAGGACAGGCGCACCAGTGGCATCGGTTGCCAGGTACTGTTCCAGGTGGATTCCAGGACCAACCTCAACAGAACCCACCAGAAGTGCGGTGGCAAGGAGTGCTTCAAGCATGGGTGTTTCCCTTTGGTTGACTCGTTAATTGTAGCAGGTCAGCGGGCAGCGGTGCGGCAATCGTTGGACGCTTCACAGATTGTCACAGCAAGGCGGTCTGCGTTTGCTTTGGCAACCTGAACTCCAGCGCCCAGGAGATTGCCACCAACCCACAACACCAGACCAACATAGAGCAGAGGCAGAAGTCGCATGGTGGTGATCCGTTCAGGACTTGATCAGTTTAAGGGGTGAAGGGGGCGCTGGTGGCACCCCCGTGTGCATCTTAACCAACTGTCACAAGATCTTTCCAGGCACGGTAGGTTTGTTGTACTTCCTGGAAGAACTTGATCAGTGAAGGAGTCGCATAATCACGGCACCAAGTATAACCCAGAACACAAAGTTTTGCAGTTTGTTGAACATAAACTTGGAGCGTTTCTTTGCCACCATTGTAATACCATTCACCAACTTTTTGACCCAGAACATAAACCCATGCCGCAATGGTGAGAGCAACAGTGATCAGATTGTTCAGGTGTTTTTTGTATTCAATTTTCAGAAGTTGCTGATAGAAAGCATCAGCAGGGGGATAACCAATCGTGAGGTTAGACATTGTTTTTCGTGACGGGGGAGCGTAGAGGTGTCCCGTTCACCCCACCATCATACACGCTCACGGATCCCACGCAAGGGGTTTTTACACTCTGTAACATCAGCAAATCTTATGGTGATTCATAAGATGAACTGATGTAAAAAAGAGGGGCAAGATGCCCCTCTAAGTGTTAGAAATCAATCAACCAATCTGAATCGTTGTGAATGTTAACCCAGAAGTGGTTTTTACCATTAAGTGATGTAAGAAACACCTTGTCACCTTTGTGTTGTTCAATGAAGCACTCATCAATTGACTCCATTAGGTTAGCAAAACGGTTTTTTGCTTTTTTAGACTTAGGGGTGACAAATGCAGTTTCCATCAGAAAGCAATCTCTTCGGAAGTGGGTTCTACAGACAGAAGAACAGAATCAGCAGATTCACCACTAATGATGTTGTCAAGAATCTCGAGAATTTGAGTACCATTGTCGCCTTGACGGAGAAGAGAAATGTACAGATCTTTGGTCATGTTGAAGAAAGAAATGTGGTGGAAATGAAGGGAGGGATTGATTCCCTCCCGTGTATCTTAGACTAGATCAGGCAGCAACCAGTTCACGGTTGCGGGCATTGTCACAAACCGTTGCAAACTGGTTGAAGTTCACAGAAGACACCCAACCGCCACGCTGGCAGTCCCAAACCTTTGCATTGGAGCGCAGTTCGGGGAAGTTGGACAGATCCACGGCAACTGCCTCAAAGGTCAGACCGCGCTCGGAATCTTTGTTGAAACGCATTGTAATGTTGGAGTGAAGGTGGAATCAGGAGTGGGGTTCCCTCCCCCTGATGCAATCAGTATAGGGCATCTGGAGGGGGGAGGGAGGAGGTGTGTGCCACCTATTGAACTGGCACAGTGCTGGCGAAGTTCTTAATTAGATCGTCGGTGCTGATGTATTGTCCATCCTTTGTAAGATAGGCAACGTGAACATCAACACCATCACGGGAATCAATGCTGGCAGATTTAATCTCCACAAAACGGGAGTTCATAATGGGAAGAAATTGATCCACCAACCAATCCCAAACTTGACTGTTGTTGTTATACTCTTCGGTGTCACATTCAATCAGAATGTTATCACCAACCTGACGCACATAATCACCAAAGTCTAAATCAATTTTACCATTCTCTTCACCAAACTCTTCAAACAGAAAGTTCTGTTCTTTTACACTACGGATTGAAATTGCTTCCAGATAGGATTCCAGATTGAAACCATCAACAACAGTGCAGGTCGCAGTTGCAACAAATTGAGTGTAAGACATGAGAATCAGGAAAGAACGTGACGGTAATCAATAGACTTAATGCACCAACCTGTAGCACAGGTGATTTCTTCAACTAAATCTTCTTCATCATCTGCTTCCCAGATTTGACCTATTGTTTCATCTGTAATGATACCTCGATTAAAAGCATCAAGGTCTTCATCATCAGACTCAAAATCAAACTCAATGTCAAGAACTTGAAAGAGCATGGTTCTTAAGGACTTAAAGTGTTTTCATCCTTGACAAGGACATTGTATCAGGAATCAGAACCCCTGTCAAGTCCATTGGGAAGGAAATCGTGCAACTTATCATAGAGTGCAGGCACATCAGCACCCACAATCTCACTCACCTCATCCCAATCATCATGGAACTCAATGAGTTCTAAAAGCGCACAGATTTCTTCTTCAGTTAGATCAATCTGCATTTTCGTCCTCCAGGATTTCAACAAGGGCAATGGGGGTGTCACCATCCCACTGAATCAGACCAAGTTCGAAAAGTTCGTTGAAAGACATGGGAATCAGGAAATGGTGTGGTGTTTAAGTGAATCAGAAGTCGTAATCTGTATCCAGAGGAAGACCCTCTGCCAGAGCATCATACTCTACATCACTCCACAGACTTTCGTTCATTTCATCAACAAGATCAAAGTTAGAAAACTCTTCGATCTGTTCGCGGTCAGTGAAAGAATAGGACATGATGGGTTGAAGAACTCAACAGGATCAGTATAGGGCAGTTTAGGGTCATGCCCAGGACCGTTGTGACACTTCTTAAAGTGCCTCGTTTTCGTTCAGGATGCCCCAGCAGATCTCAACACCGTGAGAGGTGCGGTAGAGTCCCAGGTAGGCGTTTCCAACGCTCACAGCGGAGATCTCATCACCAACACGGGCACGGAGGTCCAGGTTAGCGTAGAAGACCTTACGGATGGCGCTGGGGGTGCTCAGGATTGCCATGGGTGGTTCCCTTGGTTGCCTTGATCATTGAAGGGGGTGGCGCCCCTCAGAACGCCACCAGTTGGTCCACTTCCCATTGTGGCACAGTCTGAACCTCACCGCCGCAGTTTTCTGCCAACCAGCGGTTGATGTGCTTGCTGGTGGTGGCGCTGTAGAACTGCTCAGTCCGCATCCAACCCCGACCAGGCACCAGGGCGGCAACGGGGGTGGAGTAGGAGTAAAGCACCTCAGTACCGTCTGCCAGGGAGATCTGGGTGCTGGTGACGGTGACTTGCTTGACGCGCATTGGGGTGTTCCCTCAGGACTCACCTAGTATGGGGCATCCAGGGGCACCTAGGCACCTCTGGTGGACACCTGAACAAGTGGCACACAGCACCCACCACATGGCACCAGGGGGTTTAGACTTATGGAAACCAGAGGAGGGGAGGGGTATCCCTGTAGACGACAATACATCGTCACTGGGGCAGCTTTGAAATAATTATTAAGATTTAAAAAGAAAGGGGGACCGTGCCCCCCAGTTCTTTGTACTTTCAGTAAAGAAAGAAAAGAAAAGTAAACAAACAAGAATTGTTCTTTTTCTCAAGAAAGTTTCTGATAAGGTTTGAGTAAGATGTTATCAGTAATACAAACTGCCAACTCCACAACTAAATCTGTATCCTCAGATCCAAGTTTTTCTGATACAATCTCAGGCACAATTTCACACATAAACTCCATCCATCTTTCATCAGAATAGATTTCATTGATGACTTCAGGAGTTAATGCAACTGCAAGATTGTTGATTGTTTGATTTGAAAGTGCCATCAGATGAACTCCTGAATGTAATAATCAATGGTGATTTCATTCTCATCACAGAACTTTTCAATGTCTTCTGGAAGAGAATCAACAATGGAAGAAAGTGCAAACTTTTCCCAGAGTTCGTAGAATTGATCAGTGTTCATGATGGTTCAGATGTGAACTAGATGATGATACATGATCTCGACTAGATTTTTGAACTAGATGGGACAGTTTGAGAACTGTCCCATTCACGCGCATCTAGTCTAGATCTTTTTACTAATCAAGGAAGATGTGAACTGAACGATAACCAGATTCACAATCCGTGTGAGTATGACGCAAATTAGTTTCCCAAGTTGCTTCCCAATCCACTACAATGTCACCAGGAATGTCATACAATCCAGTGTAATACTCCTCAGCAAAATCTGCAGTGGATTCGTAACAACCACGGTAACGCTCATCACACTCATCAATGTAATCAATTCCATCTTCTTCAATGAGTGCATTCACTGCATCTTCGCCAATGGCGTCACAGCAACGCACATACTCTTCAAAATAAGAAACAAAATCATCTTCACTATGCTCATCAATGAATTTGAGCAAATCTTCCAGATCATGATCATCCAGAAGATCTTCAATCAATTCAACAGTCTCAGACTTGAGAACTTCTTGATAGTTGGCAGTGAGAGTGATGCTCATTGGAGTTCGGTGGTGAACAAATGAATTATAAGGCAGTTTCAGGTCATGCCCAGGACCCATGTGCCACTTCTTAGAGTGTCACACCTCTGCCAGAAGCAGTTTATGAATGCGGTCTGCTTCTTCTAAAGCATCATCATCCAGACGGTCCCACTCTACCCAATCATAGGCAGATCCTGCGGTTTCGTATGAACCATCAGGCAGAAGCGGAGCATACATCAGAACACGCTGATTGTTTGCATCCAGAGTATACGTGCAGTTGTTAATCTTTGAGATGGCAAAGATCATGGGGTGAATCCCTCAGGACACAATCAAATTAACAGGAAATCTGAGAGGGATCAACCCCTCTTGTGCCACTGATTGATCTGGCACAGTCCAGCGTCAATCAGATCCTGAGCAGTCCGCCCATAGAAACCCTGCAGTTTCCATGCAAGTCCATTGTCAATCAAATGCTGAAAAAGTTCAATGGTTTCATCATACTCAAGTTCACCATCTTCAAAAGCAATAAGTTTAAAAGCGATTGACATGAGAAACATTGCTGATTGCCCTGCAATATTAATGGATAAAGGTCTCATGTCAACTGCCCATTGTGACAGTTCTTCAACTGTCCTAAGAATAAAAAACTCTTCAATCTTATGTTAGAATGAAGAGTTAATAAGATAAACTGTAGGAGATATCACCAACGATCTGGTGCTGATAGATTCTCAATATAAGAGTCTACTGTTTCCCCTCCTTGCAGATCTAGAACTTTTGTCCAATCAATCTGATGAGGATCAAAATCTTCCAGTACTTCTAGTTCCAATGTAACTCTGAACTTAGTTTTTTGAGCAGCAAGATAAGGACTAACCATAAGAACTCCTGAGAAACTATGTGAACAGTATAGTCTAGACTAGATCTGATGTCAATGGTGTGTTGTGACAGATCTAGATGTGTCCACTAGAATTGAAGAACTCTAGTTTGATATGAAAGTATATATGAGTCTAGACTAGATTTTATCACTAATCATGAGAATCTCGTGACAAATCTAGTTGTGAAATCTAGTTGATATTACACTAATGTGATATGATATTAATCTAGTTTAATAATCTAGTTGATGATATGAAAACCTGTGAATCTAGACTAGATTTGATGAGAAAGAAAAAATGAGAATCAGGTCTAGACTTTGTAGCGTATCTAGACTAGATTCTCACCCCACCCACCAACAAATACACTATAAGACCTTATGAGTTTTATGTCAACCCCCTAGTGGAAAATTGTGTGGGTCTCATGATTTTTTTCGCGGGGGGTTGACAATTTCGGAGTCTTGTGATACAATGAAGTCCAAGATGACTACAAGATCGCACATTTAATAAGAGATAAACAATATAACATAAACGTTATAATAAACTTACATATATTTAATTTAATATTAACTTTTCTTATGATATAGTGTTGTACCTTATCAGTATAAAGTCAGCATTTTATACATATGAATATAACACCATATCACAATAATGAATCAAGGAACCATTTATTCTATCTACAATCAAGAAACAGGAAAGTATTACATAGGACAAACTACCCAAGACCTGAATAAAAGATGGAAAGAGCACCTATATGAAGCAAAAAGACATAATGGTGCTCCACTTTACAAATCCATGAGAAAGTATGGATTGGATAAGTTTAAAATTAAAGTTATTGAAGAATGTAATATTACCTTATTAGATGAAAGAGAAACGTATTGGATAGATCAATATAACTCATATAATGAAGGATATAATCAAACAACAGGAGCAGGTGGTCAATATAGAATTAGTGAGGAAGTAAAGAATAAAATAAGCCAGACTATGACTGGTAAACAAAAAGCGCCAGATCATATTGAAAATATAAGAAAATCACTTAAAGGAAATAATAACTTTAAAGTTAGGGGTGATGGTAAACACCATAGAATAAAAGTAAAAACAATCAATGTTAAAACTCTTGAAGAATCTTATTATGATAGTATTACTGAATGTGCAGATAAATTGGGCGTTAAAGTTCCTAACGTTTTAAGAAGTATAAAAAATGGATGGAAAATCAAAGATCATAGAATTATCAAATTAGAGGATAAAAAGACAAATCACCCAATTTATGGAGTTGATAAGATTACAAATAGAGTAAAATACACCTTTTCAAGTATAAGAACTGCAGCAAAAGAATTGGGTGCAAATAGTGATAGTGGATGTAGAAAGTCATTAAAACATCCTCATCGTTACACTTGGAAAGGTTGTTATTGGTTCTATCAATAAACATAAAAAAACCACCTTTTTCGGGTGGTTTTCGTCTTATTGGGTATATGTTACTCTATCAGTCAATAATACTCTCAACAATGCTTTCTTTCCATGCTTCACTCATATTAACCAAGATATTCATTGCAGCATCTTCACTCTTTGCATATCCTTCATCAATCAAATAAGAAACAATAAAATACTCTTCACGATTCAATCTCTTCTTCTCATCAGGTGTTAATACTGCTCTTTGCTTTGCTCTTGCATTCTGTAATTCTTTTTGATTATCATTAGTTGCTTTATGTGCATAACCATGAAGACCAGGATTGGATGATGTAGTCTTACGGAAGTCACCTCTTTGCTTTCTTGCAAGATTATCTCTTGCAGAGTTATTACCTCTAAATGTTTGTTTATCAGCAAGTTTGGTTGCTCTATCTGCTGCTTCTCCACCTTTGGTATTCTTTGCAATCTGATTACGAATTGATGCTTCACCTTCTGCACCAAGTTCTTTTCTCATTCTTGTTGCTTCATCAATCTCATCATAAACGTTTAGATAAGCATTATAGAGATCTTGTTGTTCCATCTGACTTTAATTGTTTTTTATGTATTTATTCCCACTTCATTACAGCGTTGTATAATACAATCAATAAAGTCTTGTTCAGTCCATGTGTTGAGTTTGGATTCAATTGGATCAGTCTTATCCCATGTAATTGTAAATGATCCATCCTTCTCTTCTACTACATCAATCATAAACCTTTACCACTTTCATTGATTGGTGTTTATATTCACCATTGAGTTTTGCCTCAATAAACCTTTCTACATTTGACATATCCATACTACAATTTGTACCAGGGCGATTGAGTTCTACGTCACAATTCAACCAAAACAGATTTAGAAACTTATACTGTGCAGTGTACCAAATTGAATGAGATGTCACTCCTGGTTTTGAGATAATGCGATACTGTGTCATGAGATTTGTTTAAGTGAATTGAGATCATTTACAATACGTTGTGCTTCTCCTGATGACTTACATGTAGTTGCAACATAACTGAATCCATTGGCAAATGTGCGGCGAATGTTGTTTTCTTCTGCACTGTAAGATCCATAAATTGCTGGAGTCAGATTTAAAAGAAAACGGATCATGAGTTTCTTCGCTTTAGTTCTTGAATGAGAAGATCAAGATATTCATCTGCTTCTGGTAAGTTGGCAATGGCAGCATCTGCAATCTCAAATGAGAGATCAGAATCATCCAAAGTCTTCAGTTCTTTCGCAGTATAGAATCCCCAGTCATTCATTGTCAAGTTCATAAACAAGGTCCTCCAATTCTTTCAGCAATTCAGGTGTGAAAAGTTCTACAATTGGATCAGTTGGTTCAAGTGCCTCATCAAAATAATAAAGATCACATTCATACTGATAGGCAAGATCATCATTTAGAGTCATCAGATTCTCCAGTTGTTGTTCAATGGAGCGAATCAGTTGTTCTTGTGTTTGTGCCATTTTAACCTCCACCATAGACATAGGATACAACTTCTTCCTTGTCATGAGGAATGTTATCAATTACCTTGATACCTGCCTCATCAAACTCTTTTTTCCTTGATTCTATAATATAATCACTGTCACTAGGACATGTGAACTCTTCTACAAAGATTTGTCTGCAACTTGTCAATGATTCAGCAGCAATGACACACATTCCATCAGTGTAATCATACAGCACTTCGTTGAGAATGTAGAGATTCATTTGTTTCTTAGAATATGTTGAATGAGAAGAACCTGACCTGCGCCAAGTGCATAACCAATCAGAACAAGAAAACCACAGATCATGATTTGGATGAAGAAGATACAGAACCGAGAATCATATCAAGAAGAACAATAATCACAAAGTTCTTCCAGAAACCAAGTGTCACACCAAACCATCCAAGCACAATGCCAAGCAACCATGCTTTGAATGATAGAATAGCAAATGCAAGACCAAGAACCAAAAGAACAAGCAAAACAAGTTCAATGGGTGAAAGATTTGAAAGACGGGTGCGGCGTGACATAATTAAACCTCAGTGAAGGGAAACAGCATGACCATGAGCAAGTGCCTGGTCCTGAACATAATCCAGAACATTGTCCCAACGCTCCAGAGTATCTTCTTTCAGAACAAGATTACCACGGCGAATCTCATTTTGCAATTCATTCATTGCAGACAGAATCAGACTCAACTCACGGGGCGAAACCGCAATGTTGACAGTGGGATCATCAAAGCAGTCTTTAATCAGTGTCATGGGTGGTAGATGTCTGAACAAAGTCATTATAGGGCAAGGAGGGGCACGGAGAAGGGTCTCTGTGCCAGTTTACAGACTGTCCTGATCATCATCAGGAATTGGATCAAAGAAGAATTCGTAACTTACAGTTGCTCTTGCAGTTGGGCGAGGACTTTTAAACCATTCAACAGGACATTGTTCCAACCAATCATTGAAATCAACGTGTTGAGTTGTCAGATTCGGTACAGTCATCATCAGGAGTCTCAATAAGTTTTCCAATGAGCATCCCAAGAGGAATGCTCAGTATAATCCACAGAATTAGAATTGTAATCATTTTGCATACAAATATCCACCTGCCCAGTCTGCATTCTCAAGCAACCACTCCCGATCTTTAATCAGGCGCAGATCATAACGTACACCTTTGGCAGGAGACTTCCAAGATGCAGACTTATACACTTCACCAGTCTTTTTGTCCACAAAAGCATGAACAGAGCGGGAACCATGAGCATTCATGATAATCTTATGATATTTCCTTCCAGTTTCAGGATAGAACTCATAATCACAAATACCTTCCTTCAGTTTCTCAATCTGTCCCTTATGATAGTTGTGAGTATCAGCATCATCAACAAACTTTTGATGACTGCGAATCGAATAATCAATGTAGTTCTGACGCAGTGCTTCACAGAGAGCAAAAGTGTGCCCCAGAACAGCAGTGGCAATATCCTTCCGCGCCTCAGCAGCAGCGGCATACTCAGCAAAGGAAGTGGTTGTCATGATGAAGTTGTTTTCTTGACCCTTTTAGTATCCCATAAAAAAGAGGGCATGTGCCCTCTGGTGTGCCACTTTCTAAACTGTCCTAGCGCAGCGTTCCAATGTTTCTTCCTGTCTTTGGATTTGTCTTTGATCCACCTAATGTTTGTTGATAGATCTTTCCACGTTTCTTTGCACCTTCCTTACGGGCCTTAACTGCATCTTTCACAGTCATTTTTGATGACATTTTCTGTACTTCTGTTGGTGTACCTGAGACTTTATCACCTGCTTTACCACCAACTCTCTTAATTGCATCAGGAACTGCCTTTACTTCCTTCTTAAAACTCTTTCCTCTTGAGATTAGTTTTTTTGGATCATTCTTTTCATGCTCATGTTCATCCTTTGAATGAATGGATACATCATGAACTTGTTTTTGTGTGCGATCACCACCTAACTGCTTACGCAATGCTTTGAGATGTCTAACTCTCTGTGCAGTTGGTACAACTTTCTTCTTTCTTTGACCTAATGCAGTTCTCTTGTCACTATCTACAATTTTACCCTTTGTACTGTGCTTTGCATAATCACTTTGACTCTTATATGTACCAATTACTGTATCATGATGATCAGAACTGGATGATACATGATCTTGAGGATAATAATCTTGATTTGGTGATCTTCTGAATCCTGCCTTCTTTAATGCAGCACGATCTGATGTATCAGACTTCTCTCTTCCTCTTGAATATCTATTTTTCTTTGGTCCTCTTGGTGCAAGTCTACGCTTTCCCTTTTCTGGAGTTGAACTTTCTGCTAACTCAAGAAATTCCTTAAAAGTAATCATTGAAAGAATCGATCTTTCAAGTATTTAGAAAATGGGTTGACTCCTCTTTTACGTGATTGCTCAAATGCAACCTTACCTGGATTGACCGCATCAATCTTTACAAACAGACTTTCTGGTACAACATCAAAATATGATTGCAACCAAGGACACAACCACACTTCTTCAAACAATTCAGTGTCCAAATAGGTTGATCCATCCTTATTTGTAAATTGTAATTGAAGTTCAGTATCATAACCATCAAAAGATTCTGTACTCACCTCAATTTCCAATTTATCTCCTGGATTAGGTTTGCGGTTCATGTCTAATTGAAAATACTCATCCAATACCAACTCCGTACCATTGCACAGTGGTTCCTGTATGGTATTGTCATGTTCATGATCAAATACCCAGATGTTGATTTGTTTAACTGCTGTAAGAGTGAGTTTCATCTTGGAGTTACCTTGTACTTTTCTTCTTCAAATTGCCACCATTTTGCACCTTTCATATTGAGACACATCAGTAGAGTTTCATGCTCTCTGTATTCTCTTGGAGTTCCACGGTACATGTAGCGTCTTTGGTATGCACAACACCATACATTGCGGAAGATCTTTGCTTTTTCAGTTAATTGCATAAATCAATCCCAACTTACATTCTCAAGAAGGAAACCAGGCATTACATATGACCATGGTTGAGTACCTTCAACACCACCAACTTTATAATCAAACTTATATTCAAACTTATTGTGACTATCCCATGTCACAAAACCCTTTTCATCATCAAAACGTGATTTGATTGTAAGTTGAAAGCGATTTGAGAAGATGTTGCGTGTGCGTAGAGCACCATTTGATTCTCTGGTTTCAATCACAACGCATTCATCAAGTTGAAACTCATCTTTAGTTTCAAGAGCACATGGAGTTGTATAACGGAATGGTTTATATTGTGCCTGTGCAAAAGCAGGAGCAGAAAAGAGAAGTGTGGTAAGAAGAATCAGTTTTTTCATGTGTCCCATGGTGCTTTACGTTCTAATACTTTACGGATTTTCTCCACAGCAGCAGGATCTGGTGGAGCATTCAATCTTTCCATGAGAGCATCAAAGTTCTCAGCAGAAAGATAGATTTTAAATGGATCCTTCACCTCCTGATTCATGGAGGAGAAGAATTCCCAGGTATTATAATCATTGTATGGCGCTTTTAGCAACTCTATCCACCATAAGAATTGATTATAGGTATCTCTCCAACCATAAACAATTCTTTTCATTTGAATCCCTTTGACTTTTTCTGTGATACCTTGCGATCCAGAACCTCAACATGACTTAAAAGATTTGGTGCAGTTGAAAACCAAACATCCTGACATTCAAGATAATCATCATAGATCTCATGATGACCATCAGCATAGATCAATTTGTAATCATGTCTTACATATGGTTCATTTGATGTTTGTTGAAATACAATCATTCAGATTGCCTCCATTCTTTTCTCATCATAACATATTCTGGATCATAGGCAACCCTGTCGCGTATTTCTTTAAATATGCTCGCAGATATTGCTTTAACGGACACCAATGCGTCTGCTTCTTGAGGCAATACGGCACAATTCTTATCGTATTTTTTCCCACTCTTATGATTCGCATACCTTCTGGCGCGAGTGAATCCCATCTCAAGGAATTTCCGTGCCATGTCCATTCCAATGAAATCCTTCTGTCGTTTATAATCTTGATACATTTCGTATATCTTAGCAGAAGATTTACGAGCAGTAACCACATCTTTGAACCTCCAGTGGCGGCAAATGTCGTCAGTGTAAGGTCTCACCAGGAGCACCCCCTGTTCTCCCCTTCCAATACGATAAAGTTTTCTCGTATTTAGATCAGTGAAGTCTAACTTTTTATAATCAAGAGAATAATCAAATTCCTTCATTTACCCAATCTTAACTTACGTTCAGGAGAAATGCGGGGATCATATGGATCATCATAAGGATAGATGTATTCACACATCCAACCCCAAGATAATGCTTCCCAAAAGTCTTCATCAGCATACCTATTCCCTTCAGTATAACAGGAAAGAGCATATCCAATGTTGCAGAAACCCTCTACAAACCATTCCCATTTAGTCATTTGCCAGTATTCTTTCATAATAGATGGATGTACCAATATTGTGTTTAGATTCTCATTATCAAGATCTTTAATATGTTCTTTGAAGGTTTCTACATTCATCATTTACCCTCTATCTCATCAAGTTTCTCACTCACAAAGTCAGTAATATCAATTTTATTCACATCAATGCCAGCATCATCACAATCAAGAATAAACTCCATGAATGCACCAAGGATTAGACAAGCACGACGCTTATGGTGTTCAAGGGGTTCTCCTGTATAATTGGTAATTTCACCAGTGATAGCAGGATAAGGTAGGGAAACGTAGTTAAGAATGTGCTCATAAAGTTGATCATACGTCATTGATCCATTCCTCGTATCGGGTTTGTATCTTACCATCATTCAGGAAGACATTCAAGTGTCCTGTGTTACCATTCTCAAAATAGAATGCCATCCAAACATGATGTCCTTCATCCATCACTTCATAGTGATATTCTTTAATATTATCCAGAAGAAACTCATCTGGATTATAGAGTTCTTTGTCAGTCATAAAAAGTGCTTCATTCCTACCAATTTACCATAGATTTTGGAGTAAAACAAGTTGACATATTGACTATTGCCTTCTTGTGATAATTGACCTTTCACCAATGACATGAGTGCTTCAATTTCAGCATCATTTAAATCAGCATCTAAGTTATGTTCTGTGACTTCCATTACGCTACAGACTCAGCACTATCTTTGAACTCTTGTACCCTTTTCAGATACTCATTACTTTGTTGATACAATCGTGCAATCAAATCCTTGATATCATCAATTGCAATCACATTATACTCTACATTCATATTCTCACAGATGAGTGCGTCAACCATACATTCCAGAGCCATTGCCTGCATATGTTCTGGTGTGATTGGTGTGCCGTGAGGCATCCCAGAACACTCATCATTATAGAAAGCATTATATCTTCGTAGCACAGTGTCACTACGTTCTTTACGTTCCCATTCTTCTTTTTCTTTTGCGAGTTCTCTGTTTGCTGCTTCACGACGTTCTGCTTCCTCAAACATTTCGTCTGGATATGGTCCATAGTTATCAATCATCTCAGTTTACCTTTAATTTTTGTGAGGCAATCATTGAAACCTTCTACACTACACTCCACATAAGCATTTTGAGATCCAGCAGCGGATTGTTCTTTGGGCAACCATTCTTCAATCTGTTCTACCAGTGTTTCAATGTTTTGTCCTGAAGGATTATCATTGGTAAAGATTTCATCCCACCAATCAGCAATAATATCATATAGAGTGGTGGGTTTTGGTTTCTCTACTTTCTGATACTTTACACCACGAAAGTAAATGCAATCTCCATCTTTAAGAATCAAGGAAGGATCAATTTCATTCATTGTAGTTCAGAGCATTTAGTGTACGATGTATGACAATTTGTTCAAAACACTGTCCTAGGTCCAATTCATTACCTTCAACGTAATCAATACCATCAGGACCATCCCAAAGTTTCCAATCATAGGTATTTGTGTATGGTTGATAAGAAATTTCAACTTTCATTCTGTTAGTCCTACTTTAGTTCCTTCAAGTCTACCAGAATTATAACCCACAACAAACGCAGAGTGCAACCACTTATACATCAAATCCTGACGGGTCTTCACATCTTCTACCTCACAGTCACCAAAGAACCACTCACTGCGAAAAGTATAAGGACTATAAAAGTCATTAAACCACTTTACAAATTCATCTTCAATTGTATCATCAAAGTCCCAATCATTTGCAGGATGTTTATTCATCGGTCTTCATTATAAAATACAAATCCAGTATTGGTATTGTGACAGTAATAGTAATACTCTTGAAAGACTCCATTCTCAAACTCTTCAAGTGTTTCCAGTTCATCACTACCAGTTGAATGATAACAGTCTAACACAAAATCCTCATAATCACCAACATGACCACAGAATCTATCAGGAAACTTTTCAATACTTTTGTCTGGGAACAGTTCGTAGTATGTGTCTAATACTTCCTGTCCGTATTCTTCTAGGATTTCTTCAAGCGTCATAAGGTTGTTGTGGGTCTTTTTTCCAAACTTCTTTGTATGTAATCCAAGGCTCTACACCAGTTTGCATTTGAGCAGTCCAGTGCTGTCCATCTTCATCAATCGCATCAAGATAATGAATGCGTGTCTTTGGGTCAATCACTCGTGTAATACTTTTGAATTTAACTCGTTCAGTCATCGTTCATTTTGCTCCGCAGCATATTCTTCTTGTTTTTCCAACTTCCTTTCAAGTTCTTCAATTCTATCACACAACTCTGTGATAATACAAATCAAAGAAGGATAGCAAATGGTTTCAATATCATTCCCATTTTCCATATCAATATAACGGTGATGGCAAAGTTCTTTCTCAAAGTTTCGTTTAGTCATTTTACTCCAAGTTGTTTG
>JACCEA011303077.1_pt1 | contig 15020 bp, 14 predicted proteins | sample 7449851 | NCBI WGS metagenome assembly JACCEA01 (sample SAMN15323453, study PRJNA562643) | freshwater metagenome | isolation source: river surface water | place: USA:Blue River Watershed | collected 2017-08-18 | reverse complement strand
CAAGTACTAGTGGCGCTCTTGCAGCAACTGGTCCTCCATTGCCACCATTCTTGTCGTTCCACACCAAAGCGCAAGGTTGGGCGGTGGTTATCCGTGCAAAGCCAACAGGAAAGCGCAGTCGCATTGTTGCATCGGATGATTTGTCAAGTCATGATGCAGTGGAGGTAGAAATTGCTGCGAGACCACAAAATGGTGAAGCAAACGCTGAATTAATAGACTATTTAAGTGAAGTATTTCAAGTTCGTAAGAAAGAACTATCATTGGTTAGCGGCGATAAATCGAGGGATAAAGTTGTTGTTATATCTTCTTCGACAGGTATAGAATCCGCGCGTATTTTGGACTTGCTACGAGCGAATATGGCATAAATCTGTTCTTCAGCATATTGTACAATAGAAAAACTTACATTTCCGATTGAAAATTCTGTTTATATTTTGTTGTTAATTTAATATCTCCTATTATTCAACCAATAGTTTTATTCAACTAATCGAATTTCAATATCATCAAAAGGATTTTCTTGTTGCAATTCTACTAAATTCCATTGTTTTAATTGCAATAATTCAATAAAACCACGAGCGGTAGCTTGTTTACTGCAACCTGATAAAAATTCACTTGCTGTAACCATTCCCTACACAAGCAAAATATAACCACAAGATCATCGTTTATTGCGAGTCTTACCTTATCTACCAATTCGCTGTTGAGCATCGCAAAAACATCCCTCGATCGACGATTCATTGGAACATCCCCAATTATACTTGCAGCAGCCGCGGATTCCAATTTACCATTAGTAGATCCTGGTCGAAGCAGAATATCTTCAATTGGTGGGTAGTCACCCTTCTCTCGTTCAATCCCTGTGGCTGCAGTAAAGATGAGCTCTGGTGGTTGTCTATTGACAATATGTTAGATACTTTCGCTGTCCGATCATGTCAACACTTACACTTCGAATTCAGGTATCACTCCTGTCATGTCAGGTGTCGGGGGTCCCAATGGAATCGGTCCACCAGCCATTGAGAGACGATCCGCTGCCATTCGCCTAGCTGCAGCAGTTCTCGCTTCTTCAGGTTCCACCAATGGTGGTGATGGAGGTGGAATTTCCACAGGAGGTATTTGTGAAGGATACTCAGTTGCTGGACGCGGTTTCTTTGAAGGAAATGGCAGCGGTGCTCGATCAGAAGTCATGTCATACAATTCTGCAAGTTCATCGCATAGTCCTTTCAAATGAGACACATAAGTACATCAACGTGTACTACACAGACCTCCAAACTTACCTTCTCGTGCATAATCAGAGGAAGTTGGGAGATGCAAGGGCATTGTAGCCCACTTTTGTTGTTCCCGATCTAACATTGGGAAATTATGCACTTCACGGCGTAGACCAATACTATTATCCATAACTCTCTATGACATATGATAAGATGAACCACAAAAAGAATGGATGATGACCTTACCATGCGTAGAGTCTTATCTTGAAATTCAACTCGTTCATCAATCTACAGTAAACGCATAATTATCACTATCAAACTGCTTCATTCTTTCCATATAACTTACTACAACATGATTCTTAACTCCTTTCGTTGTTGCACGAACTGGTGGTGATGGTATCCATTCTTCCTCTTCTTGTATCATAACTCGTCTGGTCTTTGGTTGTTCTACTTCCATTTCAAGTCCTTCGCTTTCATTCATCTCCCTTTCTATCTCTTTACTCTCTTCCTCTTCTTCTTCCTCTTCCATTGGATGTTCAGGAATTGGTGGTTCCAATGGTATAAACCCTGGCCCGGCAGGAAGCGGTGGTGGGACACCCATCACTTCAGCCCACGGAGGTTCTTCTCCAAATCCTGGTAACTCTTCATCAAATTTCCCGCCGGCACTTCCTGGTCCACCAAGAGAGAGACTACTCATACGACGCCGTTCAGTAGATAATGGAGATCGTCCACCAGCTATCGAACCAGGAGTTGCGCCACGCATCGCTTCTAACTCAGATACTCGTCCTTCCATGGTATGAAAAGACAGATCATGAATGGGAGATGGTGCTATGGGCGATAGTCTACCAGCGCCGGGTCCACTGGTCTTTCGTGGACCTGGTACATTCGTTCCAGTAGTACCACGAGTGAGATCACTGATATCACTATAGACGGAGACATCATCTAAGTGACCTAATCCTGCTCTGCGACTGGAACCAATTCCCGGTGTTGTGTCATATGGTAACATTTGTGAAGCAAATCCCATATCAGCAAGGTTAATCATGCTTGTTGTATTCATTAAACTGTTAAAGAATTCAGGATCATCGATCCCTGCCATATTGATGATACGATCATCCTTAGGTAGATGACCATAGTTCTTAATATCGTCGATGGCGGCAGCGTGCAGATGCGCTGTATCGATATCGATAGCATGTTTACCATGTGCATCACGGTGATGAAGCTTCATCTTCCACATAGCTTCGGTACAATCAACCATCAAATATTTCACTTTCTTGGAGTAGATACGGATAATTCCTAACATAAGGTGACCTGAAACACGTAAAGCCAATGGTTGAGTAGGATTCAAGACGGTCTCTACAGATTGAGTGATATCAGTAGAGAATATTTGCTGCTTTGTCAAGCGACGTTCGTAGTGTGCCGCAATCCATATCTTCCCAAGAGGACCCTTTCGGGCCAAGATAACTTGTGAGTAGAACATTCCACTGAATCAAGGATGATAAGATGAACCGACAAAATATTCTCCCTTTAATATTTGGCAGGGTAAGTCAAAGCAATAACTTCTAGATGTCTGATAGTTAGCTAGGAAGTTTACACAAGACATGTTCCATCATCCACAGTGTGGTAACAGATAGAAATAAAATGAGTGCAAACACACATCGCCTCATAGCGTCAGCAGGAAAATAATGAGGTAGGATTGAAACGGTTTCCGATAAAAAGCGGCACGTTTCAAAACTATTCAGTGGTATAAAGATATACATCACAATATCAAGAGATTGAAACTTGGTTCAGTTGATGGTTGCATGATTCATCGGTCCAGAAAGTGGACAGATCAGAAATGCGTGCGTAGCATCGGATACCCTTGTACTTTATTTGCAATGCTTGTAAATTCTCAGTATCGTTATCAACAAAATATACTCGATTATGCTGTATTTTCCACCTTATTTGTCGGCTTCGATAAAGTGATCTATATCGTTGAAAGCACGCAGCATATTCTTCCACTTTCAATGTCATCGACGGTTTGCCCAAGACAAAATCGACGAAAGGAAGGAGACCGACAGCCTCAATGATTACCTCCGCTCTGACATTATTGCTACATACTGCAATAAAATGACCTTTTTCTCTCCAACTCTTCACAGATTCTATCACTTGTGGTAAGAGTATTCGATCTTTGGGAATATTCTCACCAGTATTTGGGTCACAGTGAGCATATCGAGGGCGCTCTGCTACTATTGTACCATCGAGATCCAAGATAATGAATCGCCTTGGCATGATGATAAAGCGAAGGTTCCTTTTGCATCACACAACGGCGACACCAATTTCAGTTCTGTTTATTTTTATCATGCTTTTTTTATTTTCACTGGCGCGATGCCGCTTAGTTTAGACGTTTCGTTTAGATATTTGGGGAGTCATATTTAGGATCGATCTGTCGGGATTCTGCAAAAAACAGCATGATGGAAAAGTGTCAAATTAATTAAATTTTAATCAACCGAATAAAAAAATGGCGAATATCCCTACCAGTAGTAGTGTTGGTCATGGATACTCCATGATGTCTCTGTTAGTGATACTGGCAGTGGTTGTGAATGAGGTGAATTCTGCGGTCTCTCCCATCACCGCTAGAGACACTCCTCGAAAGACCCTAATCAATCGTATTTTAGACAGTGCTGTCTCTGTTACTCACTCTGCCACTACTACCTCTTCATCTTCTACTCTACGAAAGACTACTACCATCCCCACAGTCTATAACACTAATACTACTCAATGGGCAAGTCTCTCTCACATGGATAGTATCAATTGTAATTATTCCCCAACTCTACCTAATTATATCCAAGGTGTTCAAACCAATCTCTGCTTTATTTCAGCTGATACTATTTCCTACATGATGGTATGTGGTGAGGATGGTATTACAATGACAGAATACACTAACCTTCAATGTGATCCACATACAGATTACAGTGGTGTACGACTCAATGTAACCTTACCCTATGGTTGTAGTATGGATGAATCAACACAAGACAGTACACCCTATTACTTTGATATCATGTGTTTTCAAGGGTCTGATCCTTATCAAACATTACCTGCGCCATATGTCACACAACCCTATTTCTATGATCCCACCTGTGCGTCTGGTGCTAGTACTTCCACTGGTAATGGTATTGCCGCATGGGATGGTTTCCCTAATGAAGTATGTTTAAACTATCCTACAGTCAATGAATCGTATTTCCATACATTCCCAACATATACTAGATATAATGGATTAGACTGTAAAGCGTCACAAAAGAGTTTTACGGGTAGTTTTGATCAAAATTGTGTACCAACGGATACTAATACAAACACTTCGAATCCATCGGATGATTCATTGAGTAGTACTTACACTATGACAACATTAATCAATCCTCAATACTATACAAAAGGTCAAGGATTCTATTATTATAATTATGTTGAAGGTGAGAATTGTCAAGGCGATCCATTGTATTACTTTGGATTTGAGAATGGTGTATGTATGCCATTCTCACCTACGGAGTCTATTGTTGTATCATGTTCTGCTGGTAAGTATGTTGTCTCTTTGTTTGAATGTTGTATTGATTTTCACTCTCTCTCTCTCTCTCTCTCTCTCATAGATGGTGGTGTATTATATTCCGTCTATTTAGGCGATACAGAATGTCGTAGTACACCAATGACAACTTTTTATTTATTATCATGTGAATATGAAACTTCGAATGAATATTATTCACAAGATTATTGTACTAATAGTAATAGTCGTGTATTACCAACTAATGGTAAAGATTATATCTATATCGAGTAAGTCATACACAAACCCTCTGTATGTTTGTACTAACAACCTCTCTCTCTCTCTCTCTCTCTCTCCAGGTATTTCTTAGGATCAGATACCGATGATGCGACATGTAATACAAATCCTGTAACATTTGAAGGAATATTGAATAATTATTGTATTAATCGTGATGGACAATCTGGTTTATTTCAATATCCTAATGAATATCGTTATGCTGAACCGGATTGTGCGAAGAGTCTATATAGTACTTCGATCTATCAAACTGGTTGTGTGACGCCAATATCTGCTAGTGCTAATGCTGCTCGTGATAGTCGTCGTCAGAATACTAATCCCTATGTGACTGCTGCAAGTACAGAACGGGATACTGAATCGATAATGAGACATTTACAAGCTAATCCGAAGCTACAACGAATTGTTGCTAAAGCGAGAGCACAATATGCATCTGCTGGTGTGACTGTGATAGATGCTAGCGCTCAACCAATCCCTGGTGCTACAGGTGTAGATGATGACTTTGGTAAACAGTATCCTTACACCTACACTCAACTATTACACTATTCACCAAGTTCTAGTTCAAGTAACTCGATTGCCGCTTCAACTATAGCTGGTATTGTTATTGGTGTATTACTGTTCTTTATTATTGTTGGTATTGCATGCTATTTCTTTATTTATAGAGGTTTAATGTGGGATGGTTCACAATGGGTTTATGATAATGATACTAATGGTGGAAATAGTGGGTTTAGAAAGACTACAGCGATGAGTGAGAGAGAAGAAAACGATCAATTATAAAAGACTTCGTTTTGGTTAGGATTGATTTTTGTAGGATATGTTTTGTAGGCCAAATTAGGAATAATAATGAACTAACTGTTATTGATAGTGTATAGTGACAATCTGAAATATAGATTGTAATATTTGTTGATGTTGTTTCTGACTATCAGATAAAAATTAAGAGTGTGTGAAAATTATAAAATAAAGGCCCAGATATTGAACGATCGTCAGAGCTGTGCTAGTATTATAGATGGTATGATTTAAAGAGATAATTGTTACGGAATTCCGAAAAAGTAACGGATTTCCGTCGGTTTTCACTTGGCAGTCAAAACCTAAGATGATTCATCCACCTCACCCTCTCAGCATCATCATCAATTTGTTCTTCAACAACCATTGGTTTTTTCGTTACTATTACAATAGCGTCCTGGAAAGCAAGTACTTTTGTCAAAAACACCATCCCAAAACTTCAGCTTTTCATCATCTCTCTAATTATCTGTTCTTTGTGTGTTTATTTGGGCTTTCGTAGTGGGAAGTCTGTCTGTCAAACTAGCTACTAGTTTTATTATTAGAACAACGATGAGTCCCAATACTGGATATGACAGCACTCATGCTGCAACAACGAAGATACCTTCATCACCGAGCGATCCTACCCTGGTGGATGCATTGAAAGGATTAGGACACAGATCAACAGTCAGTGAATGCTTTCACTTCTTGTACATTGAACATGGATATCGTCAAACTAAGACGTTTAGAGATACCTTCTACACACTCTTTTCCTTTCATAATGAGACAATGAATATTTGGTCTCATTTCATTGGCTTCATTTGTGTTGTTCTTGCAGGCATTAATATCTCGTTTGATATTCTCGCTTCTGCCGCCTCTTCTGACACATCTTATTTAGAACTCTTTGCAGTGGAAGGTTTTATGTGTTGTGCAGCGATTTGTTTATTGTTGAGTACTTTGTATCATTGGTTTGGTTGTATGTCAGAGTATTGTCATGAATGTCTATTAAAATGTGATTTGACTGGTGTGGCCTTGTTAGTATCAGGAAGCTTCTTCCCTGCTGCGTATTATGGTAAGTGAAAGTTTCTATTCTAGTGTATACCTATTTGATTTCTTCCGCATTTTATTTCTAGGATTCTACTGTTTGCCAGAAATGCAAAAGATATATTTTGGGGTCACTGTAGGAATTCTATTGGTTGGTCTTGCTGCGCCATGGATCGAATGGACACTCTTTGGACATCCTGTGAAACCATTTATCTTTGCTTCTTTAGTTGTTTTCGGATTGTTTCCTTGCATTCATTGGTTTTTGGTAACACCTACAATATTCACTGACGATCTTATTTGGGTAAGAACATATGTTTGACTGATCCATCTCCATGTGTTCATTAATGTGTGTGTGTTCACAAAGAACTTTTTTTGGATGTTCTTCTGGTACACGGCTGGTTTCCTCACGTGGTTTTCTCGTATTCCTGAGAGATTTTTTCCAAATAGGTAAATCGATTATGATGTTTATCGGTATCTCATTCTAACATCTGTATTGTATGTACAAATAGCTTGATTGCTACTCATGTTATCCCTTCACACACCATATGGCATATTTGTGTGTTGAATGCTGTCTATGTTTGGTTCAACTTTGTATTGACATATCGCGCTAAGCTTCAAGAGTTTGGATGTTCTGCGTATCGTAGTTGTGATGCAGATAGTTCTTGTGATATGTTGTAATAGTGTGTCGTGGTCAAATAGTGTATAGAATGTGTCAGAGGTTATAGTACATCTTACAAGTCATGTATCTGATTAGTGTGTAGTTTATGTGAAATATTTACAATTGATAATAGACTTGTCTCTATAATTTCACAGATACATCATGTAAGTATAATAGAAATTATTCATCGTGTGTGCTTATTAATTTTCAAAACAAATACCAACTAATAGTTTTGATTTTATCTTAATTTATACTACTTATGCTTACCATAATGATTTCACAACAACATACACAATTTTCATCTCTTTCCTAATTCAACATCAACACAGCATAATCCTTGACGATATGCAATCTTGTACTGCTTACTTTATCAGAAATATGTTAGAGCACAAGATGGTACTGATAATTTTGGACATCCACAGCAGAGGCATCGTATAGAGATCGGAAAGAAAGGAAATATATAGCGATGGGAGAAAATTATTTTATAACACAATTAAACTATGCCTTACAACGCCTGATATATTATAATTAGGCAGATAATATGAGTGCAAGTTGGGAAAGAAACTCAACAGCATGGTAATAATAAGCGATACGAGAAACGTAGAATCTACGGGTGTGACATTACGATAATAATGGATATAAATATGATGACAGAACAAGACGATAGTGATCTTGACGTTTTTTCTGACAGATATGGGATACACACATTTAAATACTGCATTGAGCAGAGACGAATTATCAAACAAAATATGAAGCACTCTATATATACAGACAGGAGTACTGAATAGGGTAGTATACTCAAACACAAACAAACAGCATATAAAAGACAGTACATAATACATATAATGATACTCATAAAAACATTTTTTCAGCGTCTTTCATGATGAAAATATTTGAGACAGAAATAACGGATGAAGCAATTACTTACCACGAATAAAACCAGAGCTAATATATCATAAGGTACATGTTCATATTTCCATTCTGAAAATGCACTGCAAACAAAAGCATAAACAGTTTGTTGTGAACCATCGGACAAAGCAATCACATCTTCATCATTATGAAACTGAGTCATAATCACACCTTCCAAAGAGTAATGAAATGGATTCGCCCAATATACAAATCTCCAGAAGGGTGGGATAGAACTAGTTTTAATCATAAATCCACTGAAGAGCGCGAAAATCGAGCAGGATAAACCAGTAAAAGCTATTGAATAAACTGGAATGAGGCATATCCGTGATGTCGACAGAAATTCAACTTACTTTGAGCAGTGCTGTGATCTGGCATGACTGCGACTAAAAATTGTCCATAAAAGACATTAAATGCCAAAGTCAATCCCGAGAATAACCAATAATAAAAGAATTTTATTGGAGATGTATCACCAAATTGATCCATCCCAACAATATAGAAGAATGGTAAGACGAACGCGAGGGATGCGGCAGCTATAAAAGGTATCTCAACCAGACATTGAATGATGGTGTATAGAAATACACTGTACATTCTGCTTTGTTGTTCTCGATAAAAGACAACACGTTCACTAACCGCAACAGGAACGGAAACTAACATGGCAAGAATCGAACAAGCGACTGAAGTCATCAATAGAACGGTCACCAACACCAATGCATCAGCAGTATCTTGGCAATCATATTGCACATAAGCGGAAGCAAAAGCTATGGAGACAAATATATTTTGTCCAATACGAGTTAAATTGTAGCCGGGATTGCGCCAGTAATTTAGCCAAGTGCGCTCTAGCAAGACAATACACTGCAAGCTCCATAAACGAAAGGAATGTTTTATTTGTTGCTTCAGGGAAAGGGAGTTCCTAACCAAACTCTCAGGCGACGACAATTTATCACCAAATGAGAGTAGTAGGCTGCTTAATTGCATATCATTCTGCTTGAGTAGATTCGAGGAACCATACCATCCATAAAAATCATTTGGTGCGGTTCGAACGTTATCTTGAGATGCGATTTGTTCGTCATCAATAGCAGAATGTTCGGCAGTTAATGTTTCAATCGGGAAAAGAGAAGTATCACCACTTATGTGATACTTCTCTTCATCCATGTGGCGGGATTCTTCATCGTTCTTGGTTCAAAACTTGGGATAGTATTAAATGGAATACTTTCGAAGTAAGGAACGACTGACGATATATCACCAAAATACACAACACGACCACCAGGCTGTAGTAGTATCAAACGATCAAAAGCGGCAAAAACTGACGGAGATGGCTGATGAATAGTACAAACTACTGTGCGACCACTATTACAAATGGTTCGAATATTGCGAACAACAATTTCCGCACTTCTAATATCTAGACCAGTTGTTGGTTCATCAAGGAAAATTATTGAAGGGTTTGCAGCAAGTTCGATAGCAATAGATATACGTTTACGTTGCTCAAACGACATACCACCTTGCCCGGCTGAGCCGATCTATTTCACACATCGTGAGCTTATTTGAATTATAAAATTATGAATTGTCAGACTTACCAGACGATGTTGGATATCTACCAATTCAACCATCCAAATAACTGATTCCGTCCATTGATTAATATGCAGAAAGTAAATATTAATGTGACTGACGTAAAGAAAGCAAAACGACTACCGTAATCATCTGCTGACAAGCCAATGATCCAATATTGAATCACGCAACACAAGATCGTATCGACAATCAACAATGGAAAAATAATCAAATTTTCGACTGCAGTAAAAATTGAAGTATCCCGATAAAATTGAGCACCACTATATAATTTATAATGCCAATCTTTATGTTCATATACTCGAGGTAACATTGAAAATTGGCTTATAGCAGGTACAGTTAAATTAAAAAATAAAAACCCAGTCATTGTATAACTATCAGTAAGCCCAATGCCTTGGTATAATGTGCCAACAAGGACACCAACAATGACAGTTGGATAGAGTCGTACAAAGTAGAATCCTTTGCTGCGCTTCTCCATTGCGATATACTTTACCATAGTAATGCGAAAATAATACCACCATGATTTCTGAGAAAATTGTAAATGAAGGAAAGAAGGTTGAAGAGAAGGTGATGGTGAGTCTACAATAGGCAAGGGAAGGTAAGAATATGTAGTAGGTGAAACTTTGGAAGGATCTTCACAACAATCAGTATATTCAAGACTTCCACATTTAGAAACCGTACGTATTGTTTGAAAATATGATACGCGCCAATTACTTTCTTGCCAGCGCTTGGCAAGATAGGCACTGTATGTAATATTGACTTGAGAATGCGGTAGCGAAGAGGGGTACGAAATAAAGTATTTACGACCTTCACTGGTGGCAATCTCTTGCAAAAAATCTATTTCTTCAACATTATCTGGACAACAAAATCCTATTGATTGAAAATAAATCATAGCCTGATCCCGCTTCCCTTGATATATTATTTGGCCTTCACTCATCAAAATAAGATCGTCAAACATCTCGTAAATCGAAGGCGGTGGTTGCTGCAATGCAATCATGTAACTATGTCCCAAAGTGGTACAGTTGTTGCGAAGATGTGTCATGATACTTAGAGCGGTCGCAGCATCCAAGCCATCTGTAATGGAATCCATCAATTTAATTGAACGAGGGGAAATAAGCATTTCTCCTAAAGTGAGCCTCCGCTTTTCACCACCGGAAATACCTCGAATAGATTCATCGCCCACTAGAGTATCTTTGCAATTATCTAATCCTAGGATAGACAGCATACGTGCAACTTCGTCACCGCATTCTTTATCAATTTCAGTAGAACAATAACTAGCAGTATTATCCGTGCATTGCCAAGCATACCGTAGTGTTTCTTCCACAGTTAAAAGAGTGGCATGGCCCGTATCCGTTTGATCAACGAAATCCACTATACGACCCAACGGGAAGAGTGCAGATTTAATATCATTTCCATTTAATCGAATATCGCTCTCAACGCACACTCCTGGTGGACATGCAACTTCATTGGATATTCTTCCACTTGCTATCTTCATCAACAACGATCGGCCACACCCTGGTGGACCCAACAGTAGAGTCATTTGGTGAGGATACATGTAACCACATATTTTATGTAGAACAAAATGCTTGATCTCACTCTTCCCATTTCCAACATCAGTGATATTTTCCCCGCAAGATATAAAGGGACTGAGAATAGCGGAGGAAATTGTTGAAATTTTGTACTCGTCATTGTCATTATTGTTACACGAATTGCCGCCGCGAGTCACATCAATATTAAACGTGAAGATTAGTCGATTGTCCCCTCTGTTCGCATCAGTTGACATTTCCAACCGCGATTGATGCCTCCCACTAGCTTTGATTCCCAATCGCTTTAATATAGGTATTGTAATCTGGCAGCCAGCAAAATTTTGCTTGCGGCCAGTGTGGGTGAGGAGCGAAAATTTGGAAAAGCAAATATTTAAGAATCTGAGATATTCTAGGGGTGTTGGCAGTTTGGTGCTTGTGTGGCGCACAGATATAAGGTTGTACCACGCATTCAATTATTATTTATAGTAGTGATAATTGTTTTTAAAAAACGAAACCAATTCCCATCCGATTTTAATCTTTCGTCCATCGTTGAGGAGGCGAGAGACTACAATATTTTAAAGGACAGGACATTTTTCTTCAACATTTTTCTTTTTTGAAAAGAATCGTTTACCACATTTATTAATTGGATAGTTCGAAGAAGTTATTGTCTCTAAAACAAAAAGTAATTTGAGAAATGCATTTCACCGTTGTATCTCTATGGTTAATATTGCTGTCAATATTTTTTATATTTGATGGTGATTTTGTCCGTGGAGAAAATGTAATCGTGAATTATGCTGGTACAGGTAATGGAGGTAATAGTGGTGATGGTGGATATGCTACATCAGCTCAATTTCAAGACCCAAATTTTATTTGTACCGACACAGTAGGAAATTTATATGTCTCAGATACTGGTGCACGAGTTGTTCGACGAATTGACAAAGCCACAACAATTATTACTTTAGTTGCTGGAGGTGGTGCTGGTTATCTCAACAACGTAACAGCCACTAGCACTGACCTGTACGTCCCAAATGGAATTTGGATTGATTCCTTATCAAAATTTTTATATATTGCAGAAACTAATAATCACGGTGTAAAAAGAATCAGGCTATCTACAAATATTATAACTATTTTTGCGGGTAGTATTAATGGTAATTATGGTTATTCTGGTGATGGTGGACAAGCCACATCAGCATTATTAAATCAACCATACGGAGTATTCGGTAGTTCCAGTGGTCTTGTGTATATAGTGGAAAGAACTCATAAAGTCCGAGTTGTGATGCCTTCTGGAATAATTAACACCTTTGCCGGAACTGGTCAATCGAGTACGACATCTGGAGACAATGGTCCTGCTAGTGCTGCAAGTATTAATTCTCCTTATAGTGGTTGTGTAGATACATTAGGGAATGTATATATTACTGAAAATAATTATTACGCACTTCGTAAAGTTGATTATACAACTGGTATAATCACAACGTATGCTGGACAAAGGCAGAGTTCAAACACAAATCCAACAGATGGTCTCGCCGCGACTAGTATGAGATTCAAGGACCCCTTTGACTGTGTGGTAAGTACGACAGGAAAACTATATGTATCGGATGGCAATACCAATCGTGTCTATGTTATTACAATGGCAACGGGTATTATGAATTTTTATGCGGGTAGTGGAAATGGTGGTTCGTCCAGTGGCGATGGCGGCCCAGCAACTTCTGCAACAATTTATATTACCAATGGTATCACTGTGGATCCTGCTGGTACAGTATATGTAACCGATAATAATAATCGAAAAATTAGAAAGGTATTTGATATGGTTCTGACATCTTCGCCAACGGCAGCACCAACTTATCCAACGTATGTTTCGACATTCGCTGGAAATGGAAACGCTGGATATGCAGGTGATGGTGGTCAAGCAACATCTGCACAATTACAAGATCCAAATTACCTTTGCATGGATACAGCGGGCAATACCTATGTCTCTGACACAGGGGCTGGTTTAGTACGCAAAATTGATGCTGTCACAAATATAATTTCATTGGTCGCTGGTTCATCCACAATTTTGAACGTGGTAAATAATGTCACAGCAACTAGCACATCACTTTATCCATACGGTATTTGGATTGATTCACAGTCGAGGTTTTTGTATATTGCAGAAGCAAATTACCATATGGTTAGAAGAGTTCGCTTAGCGACAAGTATTATTACACTCTTTGCAGGTGCGTCGAACAAGAATAGTGGATTCTCTGGAGATGGTGGACCGGCTACATCAGCATTGTTGAATAATCCGTATGGTATTCAGGGCAATACGGTTGGGCAAATTTATATTTTTGAACGAAACAATCATCGGGTCCGAATGGTTTCACCTTCTGGCATTATTACCACCGTCGCTGGTACTGGTGTTTCAAACACAAATGGTGATGGGGGTCCAGCGACCTCGGCAGCGATATCAAATCCATTCGGTGGTTGTGTGGACGCATCAGGAAATATTTATGTTGCTGAAAATGGAGGGTCTGTACTACGTAGAGTAGAGTATAATACAGGGATAATAACTACTTATGCTGGAATTGTGGGTAATAGTGGTTCCAATAGCGTGGATGGACTCCTGGCAACTGGTATGAAATTAAGGGGACCACACTCTTGTTTTATTAGTTCTTCTGGTTATATGTATCTCTCAGATCCTGGAAGTAATTATGTGATGATGATAACAATGTCATCTCGAATAATGAGCTTCTATGCAGGGACTGGAAGTGGTTGCTGTTCGTTTAGTGGTGATGGCAATGAAGCTACTGCAGCGCCAATTTTCTCTCCACAAGGTGTTGTGATGGACTCGACAGGAAATGTGTACATTGTGGACAATAACAATAAAAGAATTCGTAGAGTCAATTTAATTCTGTACTCCCCAACAGCCGCCCCAACGGACCCACCGCCTATTCCAACTGTAGTTACCACCTTTGCTGGAACTGGAGTTAGTGGTACGGCCGGTGTAGGTGGTCCTGCAACTGCTGCCCAATTGACTGATCCGAATTATTTGTGCATGGATAATGCAGGTAATATTTATGTAGCAGATTCGAGTGGAGGATTAGTACGTAAAATTGATGGAGTGACGAACATTATCACAGTAATCGCGGGGAATCCAGCCACTTCTGTTCTTAGTAATAATGTCACTGCTACTAGTTCCGACGTGTCACCATATGGTATTTGGGTTGACTCCTCATCAAAGTTTTTGTACATAGCTGAAGCAAATTATCATATGGTACGAAGAGTTCGTTTACAAACGAATATTATTACTTTGTTTGCTGGTTCGGTGTCGAAAAACTATGGTTTCTCTGGTGATGGTGGTCAAGCAACATCCGCTTTGTTTAATCAACCCTCTGGAGTCCTGGGAAATGCTGATGGTCAGATTTTTATTTTTGACAGAAATAATCATCGCGTTAGAATGGTATCCACAAGTGGAATCGTAACGACGATTGTAGGAACAGGTAGTTCCAGTTCAAATGGTGATGGGGGTCTTGCCTCTTTAGCTACCGTTTCAAATCCTGTCGGTGGTTGTATCGATACATCGGGCAATATCT
>JACCEA011089219.1_pt1 | contig 15026 bp, 10 predicted proteins | sample 7449851 | NCBI WGS metagenome assembly JACCEA01 (sample SAMN15323453, study PRJNA562643) | freshwater metagenome | isolation source: river surface water | place: USA:Blue River Watershed | collected 2017-08-18 | reverse complement strand
TAACCAAATTCACATTTTATTTTTAATATGTATTTCTGTGTTGTGAAATCCTAAAAATTCTGCATAAATTGCTTTTTGAATTTTAGGATATTGATAACAACCGCCCTATTGGTGTGATCGATGTCTTTGAGAACAGGCATATTATATCAAATCAAAATTATGAAGAAGGTTCTTTTACTTCTGTTGCTTTGTTGGTCAGTAGCAGGTTATGGACAGACGAGTACGTTCACATTATCGAGGTACATTGGTAGCTACACATCCATTGCAGGTGGACCGGGTACGGTGGCGATCACAACGCTGAGCAAAGATGATACAACGGTTCAAAGTATACCTATCGGGTTTTCATTCTCGTACTGTTCGGCGCCCTACACAACGTTGTCAGTGAGTTCGAATGGTTGGATATCGTTGGCAAATTCTCCGTATGGAACGACAGCCGCGACAACGATCAACAGCTCGCTCAATCATGACCTTGGTGTTTTTGCCGGAATTGGCGGTGGTGTTGGTTTTTTGATGCCTTTTTGGGATGATCTGAGAGGCGTGGGCTCAACTGCATACTATCAGACGTCAGGAGCAGCACCAAACAGAGTTTTTACCTTCCAATGGGGAAGTCCTTCAGCGCCCTGGAGTTGTATCACAGGTACCGGAAGTGCTACTTTTCAGGTGAAATTGTATGAGACATCAGGAGTGATAGAGTACATATATGGCCCGAGTACGTATTCGCTGAAAACAGCTACGATCGGTATCAGTAACAGCTCTACAGGCGATTACCGTGTGCTTCCTAATGAAGCGGCAACCACTACAACAACTGCATGGACCTATCTGATAGATACGACTCCCGCACTGAACACAGTACTGGAGTGGGCTCCTCCGTGCCCGACCCCTCCTCCGGCTTCTACCGGTACTTTTACCGTTTGTCAGGGTGCTACCACAACGCTGAGTAACTCTTCGGCCGGTGGGATGTGGCTCAGTAGCAGTGTAAGTGTTGCAACAGTGGGTTCTTCTACGGGTGTTGTGACCGGTGTTGCAGGAGGTGTAGTGAACATTACCTATCGCGTGAGTCCGGGTTGTATAGCTGTCTCAGCTGTTACTGTGAGTCCACTGCCCGATACAATAGCGGGTGGGGCGAATGCATGCGAAGGATCGACGAAAATATACACTTGCTCGCCGATGGGTGGCGCATGGAGCAGTTCTAATACGGCTACCGGAACGATATCAACGTCAGGTACTTTTGGCGGTGTAGCATCGGGTACTACCACCCTTAGCTACACACTGGCCACAGGTTGTGCACGTACACTGGATGTGACGATCAATTCTGCACCAACGATCAGTGGTTCCAACATTGCATGCATAGGAGATTCAACGGTGTTGACCAGTGCGGTACCGGGCGGAACGTGGAGCAGCAGCAACATTACAAAGGCCACAGTTGACGTATATGGAAATGTGGTGGGTGTGTCGTTGGGCCCTGTAGTGATAACTTACACTGCGCCATCCGGCTGCAGGGACACTATCGCAATGGTTGTGCAGACAGATTGTGAGACAAATGTGCGTGATCTGGGAACAAGTGTTTCAAGAATTAATATAATACCACACCCAACGAATGGTGACTTTTACTTGTCTATTCCAATTACCGGAAGTGTGACTGTATCTATAACCGACCTTTATGGCAGAGTGGTGATGAGCAAGGCGGTTGACGTGGTGAAGTCGAACAAAGTGAGATTTGAAGAGAGTTCGACACTGAGCGCAGGAACATACATACTAAAAGTTCAGCACGAGCACCAGATACTTACTGAGAAGATGACCGTTGTGAAGTAGTAAATTATTGAAAATATTTTCCCGACAATATTAATTACAGTAAAAACATGAACACCAAAAAGATACTCCTGGCATTCATTGCTATTATTGGTTTAGGGTTCACGTCCCGGGCCCAGTTGGTGTGTCCGTCCAATATCGATTTTGAGTTGGGCGACCTGTCAGCGTGGTCATTTTTCACCGGTACGTTCACCGGAGGAACACCGGATGCAACGATCCCCGGTGCTGCGATACCTTGCAGGCACACTCTCACCAAGCCGGCAGGTCTGATAGGCTGTACCGGTCCGGGTGGTATTGGTCCGCTTGACCAATATGGTGGATTTCCGGTAGTGGCACCAGGCGGTGGTTCCTACTCACTGAGGTTGGGTGGAAACGTGGTAGGTGGTCTTACCGAAAAAGCAAGGTTCTACATTCCGATCCCTCCGGGTTCAGACAACTATAGCCTCATTTACCGTTACGCGGTTCTGGTTCAGAATGCGGGTCATACTGCTGCACAGATGCCCCGTTTCATTGTGCGTGTGTTTGACTCGGCAGCAACAGCCCTGGGTGGTGGTGTAGTACCGGTACTCATCAGCGATACTGCGTGTTCTTACTTCCAGTATGTGGCGGGTGGTACCCTACCGGGCTTCATGACCAACAGTACCTGCGGAACCTGTGTTCCGTCCTCTGTGCCTGCGACCAGCAACGTACAGTATAAGTCTTGGAGCACTGCCACTGTCGATCTTTCGGGATTGGGCGGAACGACTGTAGGTATCGACTTCATCAGTTCAGACTGTTCACCTACGGGTCACTTCGGATACGGATATGTGGACATGAGTTGTGGTCTCTTCAAGATCGCGGCTGCTATATGTGATACAATGACGCCACCAACGCTTACGGCGCCTGATGGCTTTGCGGCCTACAACTGGTATGATTCGGCTACATTCTCGGTTGTTTACGGATCTGGAATGTCAATCACCATTCCGTTCCCGCCAACACCGGTAACAATAGCAGTGGTGCTGACGCCGTTCCCCGGATATGGTTGTCCTGACACGTTGTACACAAGGATCAGCCCTTCGGCTTTGGCTTTGAATCCGTCAAACGACACTGCTATTTGCCGCGGCCGCTCAACGATGTTGGAGTCGAATGCAACAGATATCGCGGTGCCACTGTATTACAACTGGACACCTGCAACAGGTCTTAGCTGTGTGACGTGTGCCAATCCGGTGGCGTCTCCTTCGGTTACGACATCTTACTCGCTTACTGTTACCAACTCTAACGGGTGTACGCAGGAACACGTGTATAATATAACGGTATTGCCTGATCTTGTGACTACCGTGACGGTGGATACACCTACATGTGCAGGCGGCACCGACGGTTCTGCTACAGTGACGGTGCTTTCAGGCGCTGCTCCCTATTACTATACCTGGAGTACAGCTCCGGTTCAGATCACCTCTACCGCATCGGGTATAGGTGCTGATACTTATACAGTGGTTGTGTTCGACGCATTGGGTTGTACAGACACAGCCACGGCAATTTTGAAAGATCCCGATCCACGCATCATCGCTATCGATACTTTCTTCAACCCTACGACTTGTTTGGGTACTGACGGTATTATAGTGATCGAGGGGCTTATTGTGCCGGGTGTTCCTTATACATTGTCTTACCTGTTTGGTGGAGTACCTCAGACACGTGTTGTAGTGGGTAGCCCTACAGGAACACTTACACTTAACGGACTATCGCAAGGGGTGTATACGAACATCACTATTATTGGTGCAAGTTGTATCTATAACGTGATAGGGCCGGTGACCCTCGTGGATCCGCCGACGCCTGACCTTACGGGCGTTACCAGCAATAGTTTTGTGTGTGTGAACGATACGCTGAAACTATTTGCAAACAGTTCTATGGCGGGTGTTTCTTACCAATGGGACGGACCGGGTGGTTATACGTCAATAGTGCAGAACCCGATACTGGTGCCTGCAACCATGGCGATGGCCGGTGTATACTCGGTAACCGTTTCTAAGGCCAACTGTTACAACTATTCTTCTACACTTGTAGAGATACGTCCGTTGCCAACACCGGTTGCCTCTAGTAATACGCCTGTGTGCTCGAACGATACTTTGTTCCTTTACAGCGAGTCGGCAGCGGGAGCGGATGGGTTTATATGGTATGGTCCTAACTTCTTTAACTCTTACACACAGAACCCATACATAGCGAATGTGCAGACTGTAGCTTCAGGTGTTTATACGGTAAGGGCAACATGGAACGGTTGTTCCGTGAATGACACGATCAACGTTACCATCAACCAGACACCATTGGCGCCGTTCGTGCGTGACACCAATTACTGTCAGGGCGACCTCGCGATACCATATGATGTGACGGGAACCAACCTCACTTGGTACACAGTGCCTGACGGTGGCGTGGGTTCAACAACTGCTCCGGTTCCATCTACAGCCAATGCAGGCATATTCCCTGTATGGGTTACGCAGACATCGCCTGAGGGATGTACCAGCGAACGTTCTAAAGTAACAGCACGTGTTTGGTTGTATCCTAAGATCAGCCTGTCGGCAACGGATAGTGCATCGTGTGCCGGTAAGCATATCACCTTCACGGTTGAGAATGTGCAGGAAGGTAACTTCAGCTACACATGGCAGTTCGAATCGAATGTGGACAGCATCAAGGATATGAACCCGATCTATCACGCGTTCAATGTGCCGGGTACATACACTGTCGCTGCAACCGCATACTACATGTATTGTCCTACTATCAACCTGAAGAAAGTGATCAATGTGTATCCTTATCCTTCATTCGATCTGGGACCAGACACAACCATCTGTCCGGGTAGCTCTTCAATAGTGCTGAAGGCCGATCAGATCAATACGTTTGGCTATACGCCAACGTGGAAGTGGGGTACAGGTGAAACAACACCGTCTATCACAATCGTGGCTCCGGGTCATTACCGCGCTACGGCTACCATCAACGGCTGTGAGTCGAGCGACACCATTGCTGTAGAGAAAGACTGTTACATGACGGTACCGAACGTGTTCACACCAAACGGAGACGGAGTGAACGACTTCTTCTTCCCTCGTCAGTTGCTGACAAAGGGGCTTATTCAGTTCGATATGGCTATCTACAATCGTTGGGGTCAGCTGATCTTCTCGGCCAACTCTCTGGACGGTCGCGGATGGGATGGTCGTCTGAATGGTGTGCCACAGCCTGAAGGTGTGTATGTGTACACCATCGACGCGGTGTTCAAAGACGGACAGAAAGAAACACACAAGGGTAACATAACATTGCTGCGATAGGATAACAACAGATCATTAAAACAGAAAAAAGCAATTCAAAAAAATACTACCAGATGAAAAAGATATTGTTCATTTTAGGTTTCTGTGGTTTGGCCGGGGCAGCAGATGCTCAGGAGGTGAAGGATGTGAAGGGCAATGTGCTGGCATACATAACAAGGTCAACGATCTCTGACAAGAATCAGAACACGCTTTGTGTGTTTCAGATAGATGGCAGGATAGTGGATAAGATGGGTAACACCATCGGTTACATGGAAGGTTTCCGTGAGCGCTACGACTACCTCGATAAGGACCGCAAGCTGAAGGCATCTTACTACTTTGAAGATGGCGGCATCAAGAACGAGCAAGGACAACGCGTAGGATCTATACCAATGGCTACAGGCCCCATCATCAAGGCGGGCAACGTGATAGCCACTATGGACAATGTGGAGCCTATGTGGGCAGCAGCCTACTTCTTCATGTTCAGGTACCAGGAGAAGCAATAAAGAAAATAGTAAGCATAACAGGAACGGGCGGCATGAAAGTGTTGCCCGTTTTTTATTGTATCTGCTTGTAGTAGTACTGCGTCTCCATATTGCTGCAGCCACCTATCACCAGGGTGTCTTTGTGAAAGTTGACACAGGCAATGGAGTCTTCGTGGAAGGTAAGCTGGAAGTCGGCACAGTATTGGGTCACCTTGGCTGCCTTGAAAATGTCGGTATGCTCATGTTCGCCATTCACGGTATATGATGCCAGTGCGCAGTTTACAAAAGTGAGTACACGGTCTTCGGTGGCGGGGGTGCTGCGGCCATCATTTACCGAGTAAATGAGTTTCCATTTGCCGTTCAGCTTGGTGTTGGGGCAGTCGGTTGACGAAACAGGCACATAGTTTTCGTAGGCCATAGGCAGGGAGTCGCCACCATCGCCGCAGCCTGTCAAGGTCAAAGCTGTCACGAGTAGTGCGCATATAGTGCGCAAAGGTTGCGGATTCCTGAAACGGGTAATAATGCTCATGAGGTGACGATGCTGCTTTTGATGAGGGCCGCCGACCATGCGAACAGTCCGCCGATGAGTGCGCCTATGAATACGCTGACCATGAGAAACAGAGGCGCGTAGGGGAGATGAAAGATAGCCGCCATGCGGGTGGAAAGGATATGATCGTTGGCAACATCGCGGAAGAAGGCGACCGCCATCCAGCACAAGCCCACACCGAAGAAACCTGCCACAAAGCCCTGTGAGGGGCGCAGGCCTGCCAACAACGAAACAAGAAATGCCACAGCTGCAACCGCCCACCACGACACTAACGAGGCCGCGATGAAAGACAGCATAGCAATGGCCAATATGTTGAACAGCGTCTTCATTTCTTTTCTCGGTTTATTTTGATGGTTCTATGTTCCATTTGTAGCGCAGTTGTTTGTGTTGTTGTTCATCGGCAAAGGGCAGGAATACCAATCGGTGGTATTTGCCCTGTGCCCATTCGTTGATGTAGTCTCCGTAGTAGCGACTGCCCGGGTTGCCCGACTGCCCTCCCGGGTATATGCCCCATGCTTCGATCTCTTTACCCATCTGCACCACCATGCGCCAGGATGGTCCGTAGCCGGGGCGCATCGCGTTCACCGTATTGCCCCAGCCGCCCGTGGGCAATTGGTCATAGCTGAAAGCCGGTATCTTGGTGAGGTGTGTTACAGAAGTGTTCTTGGCCTTGTGCCATGCCATAGCGTCCTTTTTCTTCAGGGTGCTCATGCTATCAAGCGCGTCCTTAAAACTGTTCTGTGCAAGGCAGTTGCAGTAGCGTGCATAGTTGGTGGTGTCGCAGCCCGTGTTCCGCATGGGTATCTGTCCGGCCACCACCAGTTGCATGGTGCGCTCGGGTAGCGGGTAGGTGTTGAACGGAATATTGCGGAAGTATTGCGACCAGATGGCGCGGTAGTAGAAGTGCCACCATACCTGGAAAACGGTGGGGGCTTCACTGTCTTTAGATAGGTGATAGTCCCACGAAGAGAGTAGTTTGATGTAGGGATGCGATGACCCTATCTGCCGCAGCATGGTGGGCAGTACCGTGGCAGCCAGCACGCTGTAGTCGTCGTTCTGCAGGGCGAACATATCCTTGATCGTGGCGCCGCGCATACCCGCAAGTACCTGATTGATCCGCCATGCCCTTATCTCGTTATAGTCGCCATTGTACCAGTAGGGGTAGGTGCTGTCGGTGACCAGCTGATTGGCCGAGCTGAGGAAACCCTGTGCGGGGTTCAGCGCATGCGGGTTCTCGGCCGTGGGGATGAATTGCTGCCACAGCGTACTGCTGTCGCGGCCATGCATCACAAAGCGGCCCTGATCGGTCCATTTGTTCACAAAGCGACCCTGCCCCCACAAGGCTATATTGCCCTTGCGGTCGGCATAGATGATGTTCTGTGCCGGGCATAGAAAGTGCTGAATGGCACCTGTATATTCGTTGTAGTCGCGGGCGCGGTTCAGCAGGTAGATGGCGTTGAACTCGTTGGTAGGCTCGTGGCCCATCCAGCGCACCGCCAGCGGCTTCATCAGCGATCCCCGCTCGAAGTAATTACGCTCATATAGCAGCGGCCCGTGCAGCGAGTAGCGCACCGTGTCTATGAAGTCAGGTTTGCCCTTGATGCCGATCTTCTCGTAGCGGAACGTAAACGGCACCTTGCGGCCATTGAACCAATACTGTGTTTTGTCGCCGGCCACAGGGCTTATCTCGTAATAGTCTTTTACGTCGCGGTAGTTGTTGGTGAGGCCCCACGATATATTGTCGTTAAAACCTATGATGACGCCCGGTGCGCCGGGCAGCGATGCGCCATATACATTGATGCCGGGTGCCATCAGCTGCACCTTGAACCACAGCGAAGGCAGGTTGAGCGCCAGGTGCGGATCGTTGCAAAGAATAGGCGCGCCCGATGCCGTGCGGCTGCCACTCAGTGCCCAGTTGTTGCTGCCCTTGCCCTCCACACGCGGTGCTTCAAAATCGGCAGCGGTATAGTTGGGGAAGGCCAGGCTGTCGGGTGGGGCAGTGGGGCGCTGCAGCGATGGTGCCGCAAATGGAGTGCCTGAAGGTATCACCGGTGTGGCTCCCGGTATCTTGTCGGGATAGTAGAATTCGAAAAGTTGTTTGGAAAGGATACGGCGTAGCCACGAATGGGCTATGTCGTCGGTCTTGCCCGATAGGTCGTCGGCCATGTACTTGATCAGCAGCACACTCTTGAGCGGTGTCCACGGCTCGGGGGTAAAGCCCATCAGCTTGTATTCAAGCGGCATTGCCGCGCGCGACAGACCCGCTATGTAGGCATTGATGCCCGCAGTGTAGGCTGCCACCATATCGCGCGTTTGCGGGTTGGCATTCACCTCGGCCAGCGATCGCTCGGCGGCATAGACCATGCCCTTGCGGCGCTGGCGACGGTCGAACACAAGCGACTTCTCGCCCGCCACCTCCGATACCCGACCGGCAGCGGCACGTGTCTGCATATCCATTTGCCACAGACGGAACCAAGCATGCACATAACCCTGAAGGAAGTAGAGATCATGGTCGTTAGCGGCCTTTATGTGCGGTGTCAGCTGATCATCGAACCATACAGAGGCCGGTGCCGAGAGGGTAGGTAGTTTGAGTTGGTCATTAAAATCTTTGTTCACCGGTTCGGCATTGGCCCAGCAGCCCGATACCGGATCGAGCAAGGGCCCCAGTGCCGGTATCTCGCCCATGGGTCTGCTCAGGAAATATACCATTGCCGTTGCCACCGTAAGCACGAAATAACCCGCCACCATTCTGCCGGCGCGTATACGTCTTCTGGGTTGTGTGCTGTTATTGGCCATGGTTGATGCTGAATGTATGTTGAAGGTACGCAACAACCGTTATTCGGGCAAGAGTATGTTGGAGAGGGGAGCGTGTGACAGGTCAGAATTTTGATTTTACGTAGATGATTTGAGGCGGGGATTAGGTAAATTTGTGATGACATGAGTAAGCACTTGAAAATACTGACCGCTCAATACCTGGATGACTATTCAAGCAAACTAAGTATTGATTGGCTCGCCGTTTTTAACGCGCTTAGATCCAAGAAGAAATATACTGCCGAGGATTTTGAATACTACATTCAGGCCTCCGCAACATATTCCTCAAATATTGAGGGCAATAGCATTGATATTGATACTTATCTCAAAAACAAGAAGTTCAACGTCAGGTCGAAGCCGAAGGAAATGTCTGAGATCGATGATCTGATCGACGCCTACAACTTTGCCATTAAAACCGAACTGACTCAGATGTCGTTTTTGGAAGCACATAAGGTACTGAGCAAAACGATACTCAGTCTCAAAACGCAAAGGGGTAAACTCAGGAAGCAACAAGTGGGCATATTCAGTAATGGCAAGGTAGAATACATGGCTGTGGAGCCTGAGTTTGTAAAGGAAGAAATCGAAAAGTTATTTGCTGACATCAAGGAGTTGATCAGCCGGGATCTTTCCTATAGAGAGATATTTTATTATGCTTCCATGATCCATCTGTTGTTTGAAAAAATACATCCGTTCATGGATGGAAATGGCAGAGCAGGAAGACTATTGGAAAAGTGGTTTCTGTCTGAAAAGATCGGTGAGAACGCCTGGTCCATTCAGAGTGAGAGATACTATGCTAAACATAGGGCCGAGTACTATGAGAAGATCCATATAGGTCTCAATTATTACACACTGAAAATGGAGAAAAGTGTACCCTTCCTTTTGATGCTGCCAATGTCATTGTGATACTGCCGTTTGAGCTTGCAATTTATTAGTTGTGACGCTGGCTGACGGAAAGGTAAGGCGGTATAGTAGCCGGGATAGTTATAATGCGATGTGAATACTTATTGTCGAGATTTTAAGTAATTGGCTATTCTTTCGGCATATTGTTGTGCAATTATCCCAGTAAAATCCGAAATAATCGCTGTTGTTATGTCTCGTCCGTCGAATGCCCCCATATTTTCAAGGTCATCTTCAATTTCATTCATAATAGCGGTTATCCTATTTGATACAACAGCATCTTTATTTTTGACCGTTGCTGTATATTGTGCTGACTCTAATGCGTAGATAAGGTCATAAAATTCTTCAAGCGATCCATATTTTGCCGCTATTGCATTTTTGAGGTTATCTCTTAATGTGTGTAATTTTGCTAATCCTTCTTTCATGATTTTCTTTCAAAAATACAAACTACTAAATTTAGTAGTTTGTATTTAGGGATAATTTTTTCATCAGCCGGCGTAAAGGTAGCGGTTTGCTACTCCCGCCAACGCAAATGAGTGTATGTGAACGACCAAGCGACTATACTAAAACGCTTGCTGGGTGTGTAAAGCCGTAAAAACGAACCAAAACACATTAAATAATTTTAGTCCCGTCCGGTCCGCAAAATCACCAAAGAGATATTTGGTCTTCTTCCCGCATTTGATTGTGTATAGCTGGCAAAATCTGAAAACAAATTTCTATCACACTACAGAAAACGCACTATCATAGATCTTTCTTTTGCCCCGTAGCGCAGATGTTTGTAACTTGAAGTAAAGTTGAAGGAAATGGGGCAGAATGGCACGTATAGGAGTTTTTGTTTACTTCTCACGAGAGCAGTAGGTGCGAAGAAGTGGGAAGTTTTTGCGCAGTTTTGGGAAGCAGGTCGCGCAGCTGCTTCCCACCTTTTTATTGATTGTCAACAACTTAGTGAAAAGTGAGAAGCAAATAAAAAATGCGCAGACATATGCGGAGAAGTGAACTGCCGTTTTGCGGCAGCACTTACATAGGCAGTTGTATCTCGTAGGTCTTACCCGGTTTCACGGTCAGCTTGCGGTCGCGCAGCCAGGGGTTGTAGATCTTCAGCATTTTGTAAGTGGTGCCATTGGCCACGGCAAACTCGGTAAGGTTGGCAATAGACTTGTCCACCATCACCGTGCGTGCCTTCAGCGGTTTGTACTCATCACCTTCTTCTATCATCATGCCATACTTTTTGGCGTTAGAAAGCAGGTGTTTCAGTGCCACTATGCGGAAAACATATCGGTTGGTCTCCTCGGGGAAGATAAGATCGTAGTAGTTGTTGCTCTGCTGAAACTCAGCCTGCTTGGCAAAACCCGCCATGCCGCAGTTGTAGGAAGCCGCCGCCGCCGTCCACGACCCGAATTTGCTATAGGCTTCCTTGAAGTACTGGCAGGCGGCATCGGTGGCCTTCACCACATTGAAGCGTTCATCCACCTCGTCATTGATCTCCAGTCCGTAGCGAGGGCCGGTGTCCTTCATAAACTGCCAGAAGCTGGCCGCCCCTACCGAAGACCATGCATTTTGTTGCAGGGCGCTTTCGGCCACACAAACGTACTTAAGGTCGGGCGGCACGCCGTTCGCCTTCAGTCGCTCTTCGATAATGGGGAAGTAGCGGCCGGCCAGTTTCAGTATGTATAACTGGCTGCCGTGCAGGTAGGTATTCACCAGCAGTTCGCGATCCAGTTTTTCGCGCACCTCCCAGCGGTCCAGCGGCACGTTCTCGCCGCAGAAGTCGATAGAGGACGGCACATGTGGTGCGTACCACTTGTAGTGCGGACGACCCTCGGCCGACATCTCTACAGGGGTAGTGGCGGGGTCTATTTTGCGCGAGGCAACAGTGGTTACCACCACGGCGCCAATGGCCAGGCCCGAGAGAAAATATGCTGCAGCTTTGGTTGTCGTCTTCATATTCATAAAGTTAGCTGAAATAGAGACGGCAAAAAATATATAAATGACAGGTGTCCCGCGCAGTACACATGTTGTACACATTCGGGTGGTGGCTCCCCCCAAAGTCACCCCGTCGCAGGGGTATATTGTGGTTGTGCCTGACTATCTTTAACGCATGTTTAAAAACAGCGAAATGCGAATTCAGAAAGCCATAGCATTGGCAATGCTGCTGGGCATAGGCACAGGTGCCGTTGCCCAGGACAAAAAGGACGAGAAGAAGAAGTGGGACGTGAACGCGCCGGGCGCACCGGGCCTCGACGTGTCTTTCACGGTGAATGAAGGAACATGGATGAACCTGGACCTGTCGCCCGATGGCAAACAGATCGTGTTCGACCTGCTGGGCGATATCTATATAATGCCTGCAACGGGCGGTACGGCAAGGGTGCTGCGGCAGGGTATGGCCATGGAGTTGCAGCCCCGCTTCAGCCCCGATGGCAAGAAGATACTCTTCACATCAGACGCCGGTGGCGGCGACAACATATGGGTGATGGATGCCGACGGCACCAAAGCCCGCCAGATAACGAAGGAGAACTTCCGCTTGCTGAACAATGCAGTGTGGGTGGACAACAACTACATAGTGGCGCGGAAGCACTTCACATCGGGCAGGTCGCTGGGTGCCGGCGAGTTGTGGATGTACCACACATCGGGTGGTGGCGGTGTGCAGCTTACATCGCGCAAGAACGACCAGCAGGACCTCAACGAGCCTTGTGTGTCGCCAGATGGCAGGTATATCTACTACAGCGAGGATATGTATCCGGGAGGATACTTCCAGTATAACAAAGACCCCAACAACGAGATCTTTGTGATCAAACGTTACGACCGCGAGACCGGCGAGATAGAGACCGTGACCGGCGGACCGGGCGGTGCAGTGCGGCCGCAGCTGTCGCACAGCGGCAAGCTGATGGCGTTTGTGAAGCGTGTGCGCACCAAGACGGTGCTATACCTGCGCAATCTGGAGAACGGAGAGGAGTGGCCGGTATATGACGCGCTCACCAAGGACCAGATGGAGGCATGGACGGTATTCGGCATTTACACAGGCTATGCCTGGACGCCCGATGACAAGGCGGTGGTGATATGGACAGGTGGCAAGATCATGAAGATAGATGTGAACACCACCAACAAGGCAACGGAGATACCATTTACCTGCAATGTGAAACAACACATGACCGATGTGGTGCGTTTCCCGCAGAACCTGAACGCGGATGAGTTCACGGTAAAGGTGATCCGCCATGCGAAGACATCGCCCGATGGTAAACTGATGGTGTTTAACGCGCTGGGGCATTTGTATAAGAAGGCACTGCCCGATGGCAAACCCGAGCGTCTGACAACTGCCACAGTGCAGGAGGCGGAACCCTCGTTTGCGCCCGATGGTAAGTCTATAGTATATGTCACCTGGAACGACACGCTGACGGGCAGTATCTGCCGCCTGTCGCTGGACGGAAAGTCGAAGCCGCAGGTGCTCACCTCCACAAAGGGCATCTTCAGAACGCCGTCTTTCTCGAGGGATGGTAAGTGGATCGTGTTCAGCAGAGAGGGCAGTAATGGCCAGATGGGCAATGCCTATACCGTGAAGCCCGGCATCTACATGATGCCTGCAGGCGGCGGCAAGGAAGAGTTTGTGACCAACACAGGTGGTGGCGCGGTGTTCAGTGCCGATGGCAGCCGCATCTACTTCCAGGGTGGCAGCGGCAAGTTGGGGCAGTATGAAGAGTCGTACAGCAGTTGCAAAACCGATGGCAGCGACGAGCGTATGCTGGTGAAGGGCAAGTATGTCAGCCAATTCACGGTATCGCCTGACGGCAACTGGGTGGCTTTTGTGCACCTGCACAATGTGTATGTGGCGACAATCCCCAAGACGGGTAAGTGGGTGATGGTGGCCGATGGCGGAACTGAGATTCCGCTGAAACGTGTATCGAAGGATGCGGGCATCAACCTGCACTGGAGTGCCGACAACAAGAAGCTCCACTACACGCTGGGCGACCAATACTTTACCATAGACCTCGCCGACCGTTTTGAATTCATAGCCGGCAAGCCCGACTCAACATTCAAATTGCCGGAGGCGGGTATCTCTGTGGGGCTCACAGCCAGGACCGACAAACCAACCGGTGTGGTGGCCTTTACCGATGCACGTGTCATAACCATGAACGGCGATGAGGTGCTGGAAGGTGCTACAGTATTGGTAAATGGTAACGTGATAAAGGCAGTCGGCAAGAATGTGGCCATACCGGCAGGCGCTAAAACCATCAATTGTGCGGGCAAGACCATTATGCCGGGCTTTATAGATGCGCATGCGCATGCAGGGCATTTCAGGTATGGGCTCACTACCGATAAGCACTGGCCATACTATGCCAACCTCGCCTATGGTGTAACAACCATGCACGATCCGTCGGCCAACAGTGAGATGGTGTTTGCGCAGTCGGAACTGGTGAAGAGTGGCACCATGGTGGGGCCAAGGGTGTTCTCTACCGGTACTATTTTGTATGGTGCCGATGGCGACTTTAAAGCTGTTATCAATTCGCTGGAGGATGCAAAGAGCGCACTGCGCCGCACCATGGCCTATGGCGCCTTCAGTGTGAAGAGTTACAACCAGCCACGCCGCGAGCAACGCCAGATGGTGATTGAAGCCGCGCGCGAGCTGAAGGTAGAGGTGGTGCCTGAAGGCGGTTCGTTCTTTTACCACAACATGAGTATGGTGATGGACGGACACACTACCATAGAGCACAACATTCCGGTAGCGCCATTGTATAACGATGTGATACAGTTCTGGAAGAATGCTAAGACCGCCAACACACCAACGCTCATTGTGAACTACGGTTCGTTGTGCGGCGAGTACTACTGGTACCAGCACACCAATGTGTGGGAGAAGGAAAGGCTGCTACGCTTCACGCCACGCTCGGTGATAGACACACGTGCAAGGCACAGAGTAATGGCGCCCGAAGAGGAATACGAGAATGGGCACATGCTGGTGTCGCGCAGTCTGAAGAAACTGTCTGACGCGGGTGTGGCAATTAATATGGGGGCGCATGGTCAGATACAGGGCATTGGTGCACACTGGGAGATATGGATGATGGCACAGGGTGGCATGACGCCGATGGAAGCCTTGCGCACAGCTACCGTCAATCCGGCACGCAGCCTCGGCTTCGACAACTGGATAGGCACACTGCAGCCCGGCAAGCTGGCAGACCTGTTGGTGATGGACAAGAATCCGCTGGAGGATATACGTAATACAGAGTC
>JACCEA012036626.1_pt1 | contig 15034 bp, 17 predicted proteins | sample 7449851 | NCBI WGS metagenome assembly JACCEA01 (sample SAMN15323453, study PRJNA562643) | freshwater metagenome | isolation source: river surface water | place: USA:Blue River Watershed | collected 2017-08-18 | reverse complement strand
TTCATTGTTTGTCTTATCGATTTTTTATGTCTACATTCAAGGACGGGTTTCTGCATTTTTGGAATGGAATTTATTTTTAGGATTATTTATTGGAATGTTTTTGATTGGTGGTATGTCTGATAAAAAACACTGGGGTTTAAGAGGCTGGATGATTTTTTGTGTTGCTTTTCCGATGTATCAAATGGTCTGGTTGCAACATTATGATCCGATATTGTTAGTTTGTATTCCCCTACTGATTGTGTCGGCAATTTGGGGAGTGACGTTTCTTCCCTTTGCGAAGCGAGAGGTTAGGAGGGGGTAAGGCCAAAGCCCCCACATCCAGAAAAATGAAATTACCTGCACTTGAATTCAATACAGAAACCGATAAGGCGTTTGCTCAAGCCTTAAAAAAATCTGTGCAAGATTATTTGGATCAACGAAAAGATCATCGTTATGCCAATGGATTTTTTTTGCTGAAATTATGCCTATTGGCGTTAACTGCCTATGGATTTTATCTTGCTGCACTCAACACCCAGACCACCCTGAGCTATTTCATTTTATATTGTTTGTTTATGGTATTTGCTATGTTGTTGTCGATGAATGCATCACATGATGCATCACATGGCAGTGTGTTTCGAAAACCTGCAGCTAATCGTTGGTTGATGGCGTTGTGTTCCATTCCTATGGGAACGGACCCGGATTTCTGGACCTTGCGTCATGTGCATTTTCATCATAGCTATCCCAATATCGAACATTATGATTTGGATATAGCTCCCAATCCTGCATTGCGTCAGTCGCCGTTTCAACAATGGGCGCCGCAATATCGCTATCAACATTACTATTGGCCTTTAGTGGCAGCGATTTCATTAACTTATTTAACCTGGGTTTCCGATTGGCTGGATAGATTTCAAAAAACGCCGCTGCAAAAATTTTCTTATGTAAACCGACCGAAATACTGGTTAAAATTTTTCAGTTTAAAGATTGCGCATCTGATGTTGTTGATTGTCATTCCTGCATTAGTATTGGATTTGGCTTTATGGAAAATTCTGCTGATTTATTTATGCACACAAATGCTGATATCTGCTTTTTTGGTATTAATGATTTTAGGAACCCACTGGGCAGATGTTGAATTTTTTCAGGCAGATAAAAATAAAATTCCGCACTCTTGGCACCGACATGCATTTTTAACGGCCTGCGATTGGCAACCCAATCCAGGTTGGATTAATTATTTTTTAGGCGGATTGGATTTACATCTTACGCATCATTTATTGCCGGGGCTTTGTAATCGGCATTATCCTGAATTAGCAAAAAGGGTTGAAATCTTGGCGCTTGAATTTGGTTTACCTTATCGAAAAATTACCTATCTCGAATTAGTAGTAGCACAACAAGAATTTTTAAAAAAAATGGGGGAAAGAAATACAGAACAATAAAATGTGTTGCTCAACACAGAAACCTTTAAAAAATTAAGCCACTTTTTCGCCGAATTGTGATCGTAAAAATGAATTGCAAATAGCGATTAAGGTTTGGCGTGTTTCAGCGTCTTCAATTTTACAGGCTTCGTTGAGCGCGTCTGTAAAACGGTGTTGTAAACATAGGCGCCTGACTTCACGGATGATTTCGATGTCGTTCGTCATTATTGACATGGGGATGTCCTCTCAGAGTAGCAGTCGATGCAATAATTTTAGTGTCGACAGGCACAAAAAATCGCATTGCTTAAACGATTGTCGTTTAAGCAATGGTTTGTTGTTAATCACTATAGATCAGATTTAAGCCCGTTATACACTGGCAAATATCTGCATTCTTTGTAGGAAAAAGCTTACAAAGGCATTTTGACTTGATTACGGCCAGACTGTTTTGCCTGATACAGCGCCTGATCTGCGCGTTCAAAGGCGGTATCGAGGCTATCGTTTTGTCGAAAATCGGTTAGCCCAATAGACAAGGTAATATTCAGTGGTTGCTCTTTGTAATTAAATGCAGCGTTGGCTATGGCGTCACGAATTTTGTCCAACACCGCGAATGCTTGTTCTGCAGCTGTTTCTGGCATTAATGCTACAAATTCTTCACCGCCAAAGCGGCAGAAAAAATCCACTTCACGCAAACGTTTTGCAATAGAGCGGCCAATCACTTTTAAAACACGATCACCTGCTTGATGACCGTAGTTGTCGTTAATTTTTTTAAAGTGGTCGATATCAAACACGGCAATGGTTAAGGGCCGACCATATCGTTGCCAACGTTGCACTTCGATTGCGGCGCGTTCGTTGTACGCTTGTCTATTGGGTAATTCTGTTAGTGGATCGTGCAATGCCTTGCGTCGTTGAGTTTCAAGATTGTCTCGATTTTTTTGTGATTCCACTTCCAGTGCTTTTATTTTTTGACTTAATTCTGCCAACTGATCGCCTAAGCTGTAGCTTTTGGTGGATTGTTGATACTGATCCAAGGCTTGTTTGATGTGGTCAATTTGTGATTTAACTTGAGATTTTAGTTGTGCAATATCGGTTGCATTAGCGGCTTGAGTTTCTAACTGTTTCATTCCTTGGATCATGGAGTTTTGTAGGGCTTGTCCTGCATCTTGTTGATACTGGGTTTGCGTGACGGCATTGCCCACAATCGAATAAATTTCAGATAATTCAAGATTGACCGAATTTAGATAATGTGCAAAAGCAGCATTGGCTGCTAAATAGGCTTCCATCACCAAGTTACGCAAATTTTCTAGCGTTGGAATGACAGCATCTGCGGCTAAACCACGGTTAAGTTGTTGACGCAGTGATTCTGCTTGAATTTTTATGGCGATTTCATTTTCTATGCTCGATAGAAAAGCACTCAAGACCTCAGTAATTTGTACAATAAATTCAGAGGTTAATCCTTTTTCGGTAGGTTGAATATTCGAGGATAAGTGAGAATATTCATTTTTATTATTGAGCGGAGAATTGGCTTGTTCATCCATTAATTTTTCTGATGGGATCTGATCTTTTTCATAGGGTTCAGTGATATTTTTGGACGCAGTATTTGCTTCAAGGGTTTTTGGTTCGATAAGTTCCTCGCTATGATTCTCAGCTTTATCTGTTTTCTTGCCACCCAGTAGTTTGTCGAGTAATCCAGCGGGTTTTGGTTGTTCAATTTGTGACAATACTTGTTGTTGAATACTGGAGAGTTGCTGCAATAGAGCGGGATATAAATGTATTTTTTTGCTGCGTGCAGGCAATTGTATTAGAAATTCGTCAATTGTTTTTTTGGAGCTACGGGAAATTTTAAATTTCTGTAAAGGTTTTACTGTGTCTGCGATAGCTTCGCGGATTGATAGGGCGCTTTCTTCCTTGTGCCCTTCAAAAGCAATTGCGACCTGATCCAATTGTGTGAACATCTTGCTTAAATCACTTCGAATGCCCCCGCGTAGCTGTTCTCTGAGCTGGGAGAGTAACTCGTCAAGCGACTGATCCTGACCTTCAGCTGCCACGCTGACACGTACAAGAGCACGTCGTAATAATTCGGTATCAGTGGCAAAACGTTTTTCAAGTTTTTCTTGTTCATCCAGCGCATTCAAATACTTTTCGCGCCAAGGGTTATCAGAAGCGGGGGTTGCCATACAGTTTCCAATCAATACAAGAAGTGTCCAAAAAGTATAGACACTCTACTAGACGCTGTTGGCTAAAGATAAAAAAACACCCGCGAGCAATGCTGGCGGGTGTTTGTGAAGCGTAAGTCGCTTGTTATTGGGGTAGGTTTTTGCGCTCTTCGGCAATCAGGAAATCAGCCACTTTGAGCATCTCTTCTTGGGTTTTTACATCATTGTTCATTTCAATGCGGTATTTGCCTTGAATGAAGAGCTCTGGTGTGCCCGAGGCTTTGTAGTGATTCATCAATCGGGTTTGTGCTTGTTTGGCAAGGCTATTAACGCCAAATGAGTTGTAGGTTTTAACAACAGTATCGGCTGTGACACCGTAATTAGAATAAAAATTGGCCCAGTCCATTGCGCGGGTGAATTGTTTTTTCTCCAGTTGAAACGCATTGAAGACGGGCATGTGGGTTTGATCTTTAATACCTAATACCTGAGCGGTGTAATAACCTTTTACCCAGGGCTCTGTTTGCTGGTTCCAGTAAGCGGGCATTTGTACGAGTACAACATCTGCTGGCAGCGTCTCTTTCCATTTGTGCAACAAAGGCTCGAAATGGAAGCAATGGCCGCAGTGATAGGAAAAAAGCTCAACCACTTCAATTTTTTTGGGATCTGCAACGGCGACGGGGCTGTTTAACAAGGAATAGTGCTGACCTTCCAAATAATCGGTTGCCAATACATTCACAGAAAAGATCAAACCCAACAGGGCAACTAACTTACGCATAACAGCCTCTTTTTAACTTTAGGAATTTGGGGGTGAGACACTCTTTTGTTGGATTCTATCCCTACCCAGATTAATCTCGGATAAACGGTCGCTTTTTATCATTTGTCGAGGTGAAAAAAAAGGCGACTGTGTCGCCTTTTTCTGTGTCAGCAATTAATTCAATCCGGCGATGTAATTTGCTAGGGCTTTGATTTCCGCGTCGCTTAGGTGTTGGGCGACTGAACGCATAATCATTTGATCGCCATCGTTGGTGCGGTCGCCATTGCGAAAGGCTTTCAGTTGTTTTTCAATGTAGTCAGGATGTTGGCCTGACAAGCGTGGGAAGCCCGCTGCCACATTTCCTTTGCCGTCAGGGCTATGACAACCTGTGCAAGCCGGCACAGCCGTAGCGGCATTACCTGCGCGCCAAGTTTTTTCACCAAGTGCTAAGGCATCAACCAAAATACCAGAGTTAGTTTGCACTTCCATTTTTTTGGAGCCAGAAAGTTGTGTGGTTTGACTGGCAAAATAAGCTGCAATATCACCTAAGTCCTCAGCACTGAGATCTTTCACTATGCCCGTCATTTCGAGTACAGCACGGCCGGTTTTGGCTTTTTTGACAGCATCAGTTTCTTTGTCCCAAGCTTGGATATCCAGCATTTGTTTTAACAGATATTTTTCACCCAAACCGGCCAATTTGGGGAAATTGGGGGCAGGACTATTGCCATCAGCACCGTGGCAGGCACCACATACAGCCGCTTTAGCCTTGCCGGCAGTGGCATCACCTTCAGCAAAAACGAGCTGTGAAACAGTAATCAATCCCAGAGTGAAAAGAGTATTTTTCAGTATATGTTTCATGGAGTTATCCAAAATCGTTAGAAAGAAAATCCGCAGAAAGAATTGTTGGGTAAAGGTTTCGGTAAACCGCTACAATCTCTCCTTTTTTAGGTCATGGCATTATATACCATGGCTGGAATAACGCGCCATTTGCAGGGTTATTATGTCTACCGAGATTTTATTCACCAAAGCCAGTTTCGCATTAAGTGCACCGAGCATTCGTGAATGTCCGCCAGAAATTGGCAGCGAAGTGGCCTTTGCCGGGCGCTCAAATGCTGGAAAATCCAGTGCCATCAACGCGCTCACCCAAAATCACAAATTGGCACGTACCAGTAAAACCCCTGGACGTACTCAGCTTATCAACTTTTTTAATCTCAGTGATACCCAGCGATTGGTAGATTTACCCGGTTACGGTTACGCCAAAGTGTCACGAACCATGAAAGAACAATGGCAACGTGATTTGTCGGAGTATTTATACCGCCGTCAAACATTGAAGGGTTTGATCTTGCTCATGGATATACGCCATCCTTTGCAAGAATTTGATACAACAGTGCTAACTTGGGCGGTTAAACGACAAATGCCTGTGCATATTTTGTTGACCAAGGCCGACAAGCTCAATCGTGGCCCCGCCAAAACGGTGTTGTTTGCCGTACAGAAATCCTTAAAAGAAATGAATCTAGACCAGAAAGTCAGTTTTCAATTGTTTTCTGCAGTGAACAGTACGGGTTTGGATGAGCTGAAGCTCAAATTACAGGAATGGCTTCAATAATTTGTTTTCGATACCATGCCGAAAAAGCATCTCAACACACTGATTGACAGAGAAATCTATGCGCACAGTTGTTTACCCCGGAACCTTTGATCCTATTACCAATGGCCATATTGATTTGGTTGAGCGTGCCTGTCGTTTATTTGATAAGGTTTTGGTCGCTGTTGCGGCGAGTACTCGAAAAAATCCTTTGTTTACCTTAGAGGAAAGAGTGGATCTGGCCAAAACAACCCTATCGCATCTACCCAATGTTGAAGTCTGCGGATTTGATATTTTGCTGGTGGAGTTTGTCCGCCAACAAAAAGCCCATGCAGTGCTTCGTGGATTGCGTGCTGTCTCTGACTTTGAATATGAGTTTCAGTTAGCCAATATGAACCGTGCTTTGGCTCCGACTATGGAAAGCATTTTTCTGACACCTGCTGAACACTTGTCTTATATCTCTTCATCCATAGTGCGTGAAATTGCTTACTTGGGCGGCGACGTCAGCAAATTTGTCGCCAAACCGGTTGAGGAAGCGTTAACAACTCGGTTTCAAAAAAAATAATTGATAGTTAATTTATTGTTTTATAAGCACTTTACGTTTATCTGAAAATTATTTGCAAAATTATTGAACTAAGAATGAACAGCCCAGTCACAGTTAGCGTGTGTTTTAGGAATCATGAGCTAACTCCTCTACCTGATGGCGTTTAAGCCAGCAAGCAAGAATATCTGCTTCGCAAGCCCCGACTGGTTCGGGGCTTTTTTATGCCGGGATGTAAAGTCACTTGTCAGCATTGGCGATAAACAATCGGTATCTTACTTGCCCTGCCGTTTTGTCCCTGTGCAACTGCCAATTCGCTGGACTTTGCCATATCGAATCTTTGGGCGTTTCAACATAAATCCACGCATCGGCTGCCAACCATTGCGCTTGATCCAATAAGCCCACAATTGGCTGCCAGAGGTCGGCACTGAAAGGCGGGTCGATAAACACTATGTTATAGGGGTTTCCAGAGTTTCCTTGTTGTAAAAACTGTAAAGCATCCATTGAAAGCACCTTCGCGTTTTCTGCGGACAAGGTTTTCAAATGCGCCACTAAATGGCTTGCGGCTTGCGGATGTTTTTCTATCAGAACCGCCATTTCCGCTCCGCGTGACAGAGCCTCCAATCCCAATGCACCTGAACCTGCAAATAAATCCAGTACCTTCGCACCCTGAATATCTGGCGCCAACCAATTAAACAAGGTTTCACGGATTCTATTGCCCGTAGGTCTTAATCCTTCAATATCGGGAAAGGTTAGTTTTCGGCCCCGCCATTGACCACCAATAATCCGCAATTGCGAGATGGCTGAGCGATTTGATCGGGGCGTTGAAGAGGCTTTGGACAAGGCAATTACTCAATCGACAAACAAGAAGTGGTAGCATAGCGGCTTACGAATCATTTTACCGATTTTCTGACACTTTCCAGTTGAACATTATGGTTTTTAATCTTTTCAAAAAATCCGTCCCTGATAAAAAAACAACAGCGTCTCCAGCGGAAACGCTGTTGTCCAATGAGCCCTCAATCACCCAGGAAAAACCTGTTGAGAAGCTCGGATTTTTTGCGCGTATTAAGCAGGGGTTGGCACGCACCAGTAGTCAGTTTGCGGAGGGCTTGGGCAATCTATTTTTGGGCCGCAAAACCTTAGACGATGAGTTATTTGAAGAGCTGGAAACTCAATTATTGATTGCGGATGTGGGCATGGAGGCAACCAATGCGATTATAGACTCGCTCACTGCAAAAGTGGCGCGCAAACAATTGTCAGATGGCGATGCTTTGTATCAAGCATTGCGTGAAGAGTTGACGAATCTATTGCGTCCGGTCGAACAGCCTTTAGTGATTGACTCGTTAAAAAAACCCTTTGTGATTTTAGTCGTGGGCGTGAATGGTGTAGGCAAAACCACCACCATTGGCAAGCTGGCCAAACGCTTTCAAAATGAAGGCAAAAAAGTCTTATTGGCAGCAGGCGATACGTTTCGCGCAGCAGCCGTTGAACAATTACAAATCTGGGGTGAGCGTAATCAAGTTCAGGTAATTGCCCAGCATACAGGGGCTGATTCTGCTTCTGTAATTTATGATGCAGTGCAGGCCGCACAAGCGCGTGGCATTGATGTAATTATTGCAGACACTGCGGGTCGCTTACACAATAAAAACCATTTGATGGATGAACTCTCAAAAGTGAAACGTGTCATGTCTAAATTAGATGTGACAGCGCCCCACGAAGTCTTGCTCGTGTTAGATGCAGGCACCGGTCAAAACGCATTGAACCAAGCAGAGCAATTTCGTGATGCCGCAGGTGTTACGGGTTTGGCACTAACCAAATTAGATGGCACCGCAAAAGGCGGTGTAATCTTTGCGTTATCGAAAAAATTTAATTTACCGGTTCGATTTATCGGTGTGGGTGAAGGCATAGATGATTTGCAACCTTTTATTGCGGATGATTTTGTGAAAGCGTTGTTTGATAGACAATAAATCAGGAAAAATAAAACGTGATTGAATTTGAATCCGTCAGCAAACGTTATAGTGATGGTTATGATGCCTTGTCTCGAGTGCAGTTTACCCTTAACGCAGGCGAAATGGTTTTTTTAACGGGACATTCAGGCGCAGGCAAAAGCACATTGATGAAAATGATTTTATTAATGGAGCAGCCTTCTCGTGGTCGTGTGAAAGTAGATGGCCGTTGGCTGGATCAATTGCGTGATTCGCAAATTCCCTATTATCGCCGCAATATTGGCGTGGTTTTTCAAAATCACCAACTCTTGTTTGATCGTAGTGTGTTTGACAATATTGCGCTGCCTTTGCAAGTTGCAGGTTATTCGTCCCAAGATATTGGCAAGCGTGTGCGTGCCGCTTTAGATAAAGTCGGCCTATTAGAAAAAGAACGATCCAATCCTGTGACACTGTCAGGCGGCGAACAACAGCGTGTGGGTATTGCGCGTGCGGTAGTCAATAAACCTGCGTTGCTCTTAGCGGATGAACCCACAGGAAATCTTGATCCTGAACTATCCAATGACATCATGAATTTATTTCGACAATTTAATGATGTAGGCACCACAGTGATGATTGCCACCCACGATGTTGAATTATTAAAGAGAATGAATAAACGGGTGTTGGGTTTGGTGCAAGGTAAATTGGTTCATGATGGAGTGCTGTTTTGAAATCACATCGCCCAGCTAACTTGCGATCGCACAAAACCGGCGCTACACGACGCGATCATGTTCGTAAAATACCTGCAACAGATTCACGGGATGGCATCCGCGCAGAACGTGATGTTCGTGGTCAAAGTGCTATTCAAAGTCAGCTCACTTTTTGGCAAAAGCTCGATGCTTGGTTTGGCCACCATAGCCATTCATCAATAGACAGTTTGTTACGTTTATTGGAGACACCTTTGCAAAGTGTTATGACTTGGTTAGTCATTGCTATTGCGGTTGCTTTGCCAGCCGCATTATTTTTGGTGTTTAATAATTTGCAACAATTGAGCAACAGTTGGCAGGACTCTAGTCAAATTTCGGTGTTTATGAAAAAAGACACCACCGAGCAACAGGCTAAACAACTCAGTCTTGAGTGGGCAAAACGGCAAGATGTACTACAAGCCATTTATGTGTCGCCCGAACAAGCCTTGGCAGAATTTAAAGAAGGTTCAGGTTTGGGTGATTTGGTGAATTATTTGGATGAAAATCCTTTGCCCAGTGTGGTGTTGATAAAACCCAAATTATTGAACACTAACACCGACAGCCTCACTTCTTTACAACAATCCTTAGTCGCCAATCCCGATGTGGCCGATGTGCGCTTGGATCTATTATGGGTGAAACGCTTGCATCAATTTATTCGCATTGCAGAGCGATTTTTAATTGCACTTTCCTGTTTGCTGGTACTGGGTGTTTTTTTGGTGATTGGTAATAGTTTGCGTATGGCAATAGAACAACGCCGTGATGAAATTGTGGTGTCAAAATTGGTCGGTGCCACTAATGCCTATGTTCGCCGTCCTTTTTTATATATGGGGCTCTGGTATGGGTTGATCGGGGGGTTTATCGCCAGCCTCATACTGGCGGTGATTTTTTTTATTTTGGCGGAACCTGTGAAGCAATTAACCAATCTATACCAGAGCAGTTTCCAGTTACAGGGTTTAGGGTTGGTTGAAGCCTTGCAACTGATGTTGATGGCAGGTGTTGTTGGCTTGTTGGGTGCCTGGATTGCAGTTGGAAGACAACTCTATTGGATTCAGCCGCGTTGACCCGCATCAAAAGACCGACCTGATGGTCTGGAATTGCAAAAAACCTAATGCTACACTCGACCCACAAAGCGTTTATTGGAGGTAAAAATGAGCACAAGCACAAGTCTGCAACCCATGGGTGTACTCGCGCCCGGTGCAAACCTGAATGCCTATGTTCAAGCGGTAAGTGCCTTTTCGGTGTTGTCTTTTGAAGAAGAACAGAATTTGGCTCGTGACCTGCAACAAAACGGCAATTTGGATGCAGCCCGCCAACTGGTTATGGCGCATCTGCGTTTTGTGGTGCACATCGCCCGCTCATACAATGGTTACGGTTTGCCATTAGGTGATTTAATTCAGGAAGGTAATGTTGGTCTGATGAAGGCGGTTAAGCGATTTGATCCCGATAAGGGAGTGCGCTTAGTGTCTTTCGCCGTCCATTGGATCAAAGCAGAAATTCACGAATTTATCCTGCGTAATTGGCGCATAGTGAAAATTGCCACCACTAAAGCCCAGCGCAAATTGTTTTTTAACCTGCGCGGTGCCAAAAAGCGTTTGGCTTGGTTGAGTAATGACGAAGCGGAAGCCGTCGCTCAGGATTTAGGTGTTGATGTCAAACAAGTCCGCGAGATGGAAGGTCGTCTAGCCTCTTACGATGCAGGCTTTGATGCAGGTGAAGATGATGAGGATGATGCTTATGTAGCACCTTCTCATTATCTGGAAGACAATCGCTATGATCCTGCTGTACGTTTGGAAGCTTCCAACTGGGAAGAAACCAATGTGATTGGCTTGGAGTCTGCGATGGAAAAGCTGGATGAGCGCAGCCGTGCCATTCTGCAACGCCGATGGTTGAATGACGACAAAGCCACCTTGCATGATTTGGCTGCTGAATATGGCGTTTCTGCTGAACGTATTCGTCAGTTGGAAAAAAATGCCATGAATAAAGTTAAAGCTATGATGTTGACTGCTTGAGATTTGCGCTTCTAATACAAGGCCGCGCCTAGCGCGGCCTTTTCTTTTTTTTGGTTTCAAAAATGATGAAATATCTGGCTTTTATAGGTGCAATCAGTGGTTTTTTGGCGGTCGCATTGGGCGCGTTTGCAGCTCATGGATTAAAGCACCAGTTATCAACAGAGATGTTGGCGATCTTTAAAACAGCCACGGACTATCAGATGTTTCACGCTTTAGCATTGCTTCTGGTGAGTGTGATTGGCCAATCAACCATTAACAGGCCACCTGAAAAATATTTAATCCTGTCCGCATTGGCCTTTATACTGGGCAGCTTGTTTTTTTGCGGCAGCCTTTATGCTCTGGCGCTAGGGCTTCCGAAAACATTGGGGTTTATTACACCCCTTGGCAGCTGTTTACTCTTAGCGGGGTGGTTGGCTTTGGCTATTCATCTTTGGCCGCGAAAACCTTCATCGACATTATAGGTTCCCATGTTCAGCGATCTCATTACGCCTGATGAATCAGGCAGCGATACTTTTTTAATTAAACCTGAATTCAAACCCAAATCCATTCGCAGTTTTGTGATTCGTGCGGGGAAGATAACGGCGGGACAAAAAAAAGCCTTTGAGACTTTATGGCCTATCTATGGATTAAGTCTGTTCAAAGGAAGAATTGATCCACACACACTATTTGGCCGTAATGCGCCCTTGGTATTGGAAATTGGTTTTGGTATGGGTGATTCGCTGTTTCAAATGGCGAAACAAGAACCGGAAAAAGATTTCATTGGAATAGAAGTACACCCACCGGGTGTTGGACGTTTAATGAATCTGGCGCATCAGGAAAAATTGACCAATTTGCGCGTCTATATGGCAGATGCTATGGATGTACTGGAAGACTGTATTCCCGATGAGTCTATTGATCGTTTGCAACTGTATTTTCCTGATCCTTGGCACAAGAAAAAACACAATAAGCGCCGAATTGTGCAAACCGTTTTTGTACACAAACTTCATCCCAAACTTAAGCCATCCGGTATCTTTCACATGGCAACCGATTGGCAGCCTTATGCCGAATATATGCTAGAGGTGATGGACTTGGCGGGAGGTTTTGACAATATCCAAGCCTCTTCGCCTTACTCCCCCAGGCCAGATTATCGACCTATTACCAAGTTTGAAAAACGAGGAGAAAAACTAGGTCACGGTGTTTGGGATTTGATGTTTAAAAAAAACAATAGTTTTGTTATGGTGCGCCCGCACAATAACGACTAAATGGATGTAACACTTAACGGCAGCCTAATCTGCTGCATACATACGCCGCACAAGCGGTTAGATAACGGAGATAGAACCATGAAGATGACGAAACATGTATTAATTGCAGCCATAGCGGCTGTTACCTCTTCTGCCTTTGCAGACCAACACAAAGCCGATGTATTTGTTCACGGCGGATACGTTTCTTTTTCAGGAGAACCTAGTGGTATTGATATCGACGAAACCGGTATCTTTGGTGTGAGCGCAGGTTTTCCATTGAATGAGAGTTGGACTTTAGAACCGTCGATTGCTGGCTTTGAAACCGAAGTTAACGATGTTGTTGACTTGGATGCTATGCAATATCGTTTAGATACCTTGTATCAGATTGGTACATTTAGTTCTTGGAAACCATTTCTGTCATTTGGACTTAGCCACCAAGATGTCGATATTTTAAATACTTCTGACAAAGAAACCCTTCTTAACTTGGGTGCTGGCGTAAAGCGTGACTTAGGTGATAACTGGCAGCTTCGTACAGACCTACGTAACTACAACAGCTTGGACGATGAGTACAACGAATTGGCATTAACCTTCGGTGTAGGTTATCGCTTTGGAGCCGCCGCCGCTCCTGTTGCAGCACCCGCTCCTGAACCTGTAAAAGAAATCGATTCTGACGGTGATGGTGTGTTTGATTCAAAAGATCAATGTGCTGATACTCCCAAAACGCATAAAGTAGACGCAGTAGGTTGCTCTTTGAAGTTGACCGAAACAGTTGAAATTGAACTGAATATCACCTTCGACTCTGCAAAAGCAGTCATTAAGCCAGAGTTTGAAGGCGAAGTTGCCAAATTGGCAGAGTTCATGAGCCAATACGCTGACACAGTTGTGACAGTTGAAGGCCACACGGATAGCCAAGGCGCTGATGCCTACAACCAGAAGCTATCTCAAAGCCGTGCTGACGCTGTTAAAGCGATGCTGAGCAGCAAGTATGGTGTATCGGCTGATCGCGTAAAAGCAGTTGGCTACGGTGAAGCAAAACCCATCGCAGACAATGCTTCAGCGAATGGTCGTGAGCAAAACCGTCGTGTAGTGGGTGAAGTATCCAGCACAGTGACTAAAATGGAAACCAAATAAGTTTAGGTTTTCTGCGCAATAAAAATAAAACGCCCCGATATTTTCGGGGCGTTTTATTTTGGGTGACCTATTAATCGATTATTTGGGTGCAGCAGCAGCGGCTTTTACTTCCAGCAATTCGATTTCAAAAATCAAGGTTGATGCTGCTGGAATAGGGCCTTGACCACCTTCGCCATAAGCCAGCTCAGCGGGGATTACAACTTCCCACTTGGAGCCTTGAGGCATTAATTGCAGCACTTCAGTCCAACCAGGAATCACACCATCTAATGGAAAGGTAGCGGGTTGGCCGTGTTTGGCTGAGCTATCAAACTCTGTACCATCAATTAATTTACCGGTGTAATGAACAGTAACCGTATCGGTTAATTTAGGTTTTACGCCCGTACCTTCAGTAATGACCTTGTACTGCAAGCCACTCTCGGTTGTTTTTACACCCTCTTTTACTTTATTTTCTTCGAGGAACTTGGTGCCTTTTACTTTATTTTCTTCACCGATTTTTTTACGCTCTTCTTCTTGTTTTTTCATCACTTTTTCTTGCATTTCTGTCATAGCTTTTTGTGAGTCTTCTTCAGAAATGCGTGATTCTTTATCTGTTTTTGCATCATTCAATGCCAACACAAATGCGGCTTCATCTAACTCAAAACCATTTTGTTTCAAATTTTTTGCCATATTGTGGCCGATGATGTAACTGACTTTTTGCTCAAGTGTTGCAATCTTGGCACTGTCATCGACTTTCTTCTCTTCTTCTTTGCAACCAGCAACCAATGCAGTAGTGGCTGCGATGATGCTGATGACCAGTAAACGTTTATTAAACATAATGCACCTTGTATGGGTTTATTGATTGAATGCGAAATCCGCAAAATACCAGCCGTCACCTTTGGGGCTTACGAGCAGGCGCCAATCTTACCCCAAGTTCTGATGGCTGTGCGTGATTTTCACAGCAAAGATCACGTAGAATGGCGCCCATGATTCAACTCGATACCATTTCCCTTCAGCGTGGCAGCAAGTTTTTGTTGGACAACGCGAGTCTCACTATTTATCCCGGCCAGAAAGTAGGTTTAATCGGTGCTAATGGCAGTGGTAAATCCACTTTATTTCAATTGTTGCTTGGCCAGATGGTAAGCGACGCAGGCAATGTGGATATTCCTAAACAATGGCGTATTGCCCACATGGCTCAGGAAGTTGGCCATACACAACGCACAGCATTGGATTATGTGTTAGATGGCGACGTCGAATTACGCAGGTTGGAAACTGCGGTGGCGGAAAATCCTGATGGTGAAAAGCTCGCGCAGCTTTATGCGGATCTAGAAAATATTCACGCCTACACAGCCCCCACACGCGCGCAGGAATTACTCAACGGATTGGGTTTCGCCGCTAAAGATGCTATGCGTCCCGTCAGTGACTTTTCTGGCGGTTGGCGCATTCGTTTAAATCTTGCACAGGCTTTAATGTGCCCATCCGATTTATTATTGCTCGATGAGCCGACAAACCATTTAGATCTTGATGCAACTCTCTTGTTAGAAAATTGGTTAAATCGTTACAAAGGCACCTTGGTTATCATTTCGCATGACCGCGATTTTCTCGACAATAT
>JACCEA010397389.1_pt1 | contig 15034 bp, 15 predicted proteins | sample 7449851 | NCBI WGS metagenome assembly JACCEA01 (sample SAMN15323453, study PRJNA562643) | freshwater metagenome | isolation source: river surface water | place: USA:Blue River Watershed | collected 2017-08-18 | reverse complement strand
GCTCCCTGGCTATTTGTATACTTGCTCAGCTACCGCCACCATGGTGGAAATGATCAAATATGGCGATTCATTCTGGCTGTGGGGGCTGTGCCTTCTATACTTTCATTTTTCTTTTTGTGGATAGAACTTTCGTATCGTAGGAAATTGAAAAGACATAAGGCTCGCCGTTCATCTGTTTCAAATGATGCACTGTTACAAGGATTTGATGTTCATTTCAGTCGACCATCCGTGGCGGTTAATGCGCGTGAAGCGATGGGTACTCCATCCGCACAGTCTCCGTCAAAGCAGCTTGATATTTCGAAGCAGGACGCACAAGGCAGGAATCAAAGCGGTACATCTTCTGGTCCGAATATTAATGGTAGCAGAGAATTGACGTATGCGGAAATTATTAACTTGCTGAGACAGGATCCTCGTGTGAGATTGAAGTTAGCTGCATCAGGTGGAATTTGGTTCCTGTACAATATTATTGTTTACGGTTTGGGTTTACTGTCTGGTGAAATTATTGATTCTTTGGATGATGATGACGATTCTGTTTCCAGTAACCACGCAATACGAGAAGTAACTTCAAAACAAATAATAGCTCTGTCTTTGTCCATCCCTGCAACTTTTAGTTCGATATATCTATTGGCAATAGTTGGCATTAAAAAATTGCAAATTGGAGGATTTTGCTTTCTTAGCTTGTGTCTATTATTTCTTACTGTTTTCTATCGTCCTTTGAAGGAAAGCAGTTTGAAAGAACTTTTTGGATTATACTGTATTTGTTCTATGGCGCTGAATTGTGGTTTAGGTGTTTCTACCTTTTGCCTCCCCTCAAGCTTATTTCCAAAACGTGTAAGATGCTCGTTCAACGGAATTGCTGCTGCTATTGGGAAGCTTGGGGCATTTGTAGGAACCTTCACGTTTCGTATAATTTCCGACAAAATCGGATTTGCATATGTAGTTGGGATTTGTTCGTTTGTTGCACTTTTAGGAGCAATCGCTTCTTTTTTCTTTATCAGTTCGAAGGATCTAATGACTGAGCAAGATGAAAATAAGGATGTTTTGAATGATGAAGATCAGGATGGTATTGATGATAGACACGTGGAACTGGGTAATCCAATCAATCCCTCGTCAAATTCGCCAAAGCAAGGCACCAATGCATCTAATAAGTATAACTTAAATAGTGCGTTATTTGAAACCGATAAATCATTTTCTGCTGTCAAAAGTCCACTTCATAGTAATTCTGTGATTGGAGATACAACGCAATGAATTCTCTACACCGGAGAATGGGCATTAAAGCTTACCAGGTATGTTTGATGGTCTATCTCATCAGATTGCTAGAAGACTCAACTTTTTCAATGAATCTTGCGATATGTATATTGCATAGTGCATTGTTCAGTGATATCGTGGTGCTTGCACCATCTACTATCTCCTCTCCATAGGTGAAATGTAAGTTGCCGAAAAAGCGCATAGTCTTGATCTAAAATCAATATATATACCGAAAAATTGGCAAGATTATGGATTATTTTATGCGAGACATTATTTTACTTCAGCATATTTTTCAATGTTTTGTAACGCCTGTATGTTATACTGTATGTACAATGCAAGAATGGTTTTGGGTTTCAAATATTTCGTCATGTAATATTGACGTTGGCCTGTTTATCATAATATTTTCTTATGTTTGGTAAATATGAATGATTTTGATTATGTTCATCATAAGTTTCAACCCTATAAGTCTAATTTGTGACACTTTTCCCAAGAAAAGTTGCCCTGGCATGTCGAGAATTCTTCAGTTGATATTGCAAGTTTACCATCTCACCCTTGGTCTGGTATCTCGCTATTTTCGATAGGTTGGTCACAAGAATGGGAGATATTGCAACGAGCCGATTGGCAGAAGAACGTAAAAATTTTCGAAAAGATCATCCACCTGGTTTTTATGCAAAACCAATGAAGAAGAGCGATAATTCAATTGATTTGATGAACTGGGAAGTTGGTATTCCAGGGAAAGAAGGTAGATGGTTCATTTCAGCATTGGATGTTTATATAATGATTCTAATAAGGGACGGATTGGGAAGGAGGAATATTCAAGGTGGTGATTAAATTTTCTTCTGAATACCCGGCCAAGGTACAATCGATTTTACTACTGCTACATCACCTCATTCAAAGCATCTTCCGATCTTGCAGCCTCCTCTGTGTTCTTTTTCACCGCCAATTTTTCATCCAAACGTTTTTTCGTGTGGTATGGAATGTTTTGTAGAAATGCTCCTAAGTACGGGCATTGAATATTTTTCCTTAGGTCAAATATGTCTCAGTATTCTGAAGTACGAGGGAGATTGGAGGCCAGCAATTACTATCAAGCAAATTCTTCTAGGTTTAACCTTTTCGATTCCGCTGGATTTTATATAATTTTGTTGCTCAGGTATCCAAGAGTTGTTGGACAATCCCAACCCTCAAAGCCCGGCAAACTCGGATGCAAATAAGTTTTTCTTGAGAAATAAGGCTGAATACTCAAAGCGGATTAAAGCACAAGCAAAAAGGTTCTCCTCCACTAGTTAGAACAGTGCAGACGTATGTGGCAGATGGTCATAAGCAAGATTCCATGTCTACACCATCTAATATTCGGACACAGATATCCACAATATTTCAGGACCCTCTTCTACATGATGTTAAGTCAATTTAGGGTCATATAGTATGTAGTTTAGTGGTGTAGTCTTGCATATATCTCAATAATGATGAATAAAAATGGTATATCGATGAACAAGAATTCCCAAATGGTACAGAGCAACCTCACATGTTGCATCTAACTTTTAAGCGGTCACCAATAAAGGTTCTGATTAATCGTGATTGTTCATTCGTATATAAACATAACGCCTGTAATCCGCTAAGGCAGTGGGATCTTTTGGATCTGCTTCAACAGTTCGCTTGTTAACAATTCTTGTTTCTTTTTCAAACTACTTCACCTACAGAACCTTCAAGAACCTTCAAGACATTGATTAGGGGAGAGATACTTAGCTTGATCGCAAATATTTTCCACCAGTAAAACTGCCAAATTATCAATGCTATGTTACCATTGCTAACCTAATTCTAGCCTGCCTAATTTACAAACTTGTCCGAAAAGGTAAAGAAGAGATTATTTCAAGCGAACGTAATTCCTTGTTGGGATTGCACAGTTATTTCTTCCCAAAGACGGGAACTTCCAGTCATTTTATTGCGCCAAAACAAAACAATTTCATTTTTATCCTGAAAAATGCTTGAATTAACATTATAAATCATTGGATATGCAGATCGAGAAAGTGCAATCAAGTCTTCATTAGGGTGAGGAATATGATTTCATTCCACCATATCATAAAATCCAACAGTCCCTCCCATGGCACAGGTATTGGTATATTAGCGCTTCCCCAGTCATTAAGATAAATCTGACCGGTGTCTTTGCGCTTAAAGATGTTGCTGGGCTTGATATCTAGATGTGATCACTGTTTTGGCAATGCATATTTCTTCGTAGCCGAAGAAGTGGTGTGGCTGCAGCAACAACCCCAAAAATATTCTCCATCCTACCTGTTAAACCTACAGTATAAACGTTCTTGATTCAATATAAGAGAGCGAATCCTTGATTCTAGTAAACTTGAAGAATTGGAATCATCTCGTATCGGTGAGGAAACTGATACAAAATGGTCTCCATGGTTGTATTTCAGTTATGAATATGCGCAATTTCCTGGTCTGAAAATTTTGATTGATCCGATTTTACAGAAGGTTTGTTATCCCTTATTGCCTCGATGTAAAAAGCACCACCACCATTTAACATGTAAATAACAGAATCTGGTTTGAGATTTTGAAACGAATGATTCGTGTGTGCATCGGTGGGATTGCATCGTAATTTAGATTGGAGGGAAGCAGCACCAGTCTTGTTGAATCCTGTGTTTTGCTTATTGGGTGGATAAAGTTTTGTATCGGGGTTATTGATGGTTTCAAGAATGTTGCTAAATTTTGCAAACAAGTTCTATATCTTCTCCTTCAGATGGTCCAGCAATTAGACTGTTGAGAGATAATGTGTTTACGTCTGATATAGTTCCAGCTTCTATCCAACCAGTTTCGTCTCCCAATAAATGTAGCTCTTGATCAAAGTTGGGCTGATGAGTTAATACATGTTGATCTCTCCAGTCTTTGATAATGGTTGCATTTGTAGTTGCATTTTTAACCCCAATAACCGCTTTCACTTCTTGACTAACCATTCGTTTCAACTGTTCCGTAACTACAAAAAAGAGGTGTGGGAACTGAAAACTTGTACTACAAACTAATTATTCATTACATTACTATTTGCTTTGCGGCGTGCTTTTGTTTGGCTTCCATAAATCGGAGGGACTCGTTTTGTTGTAATACATTCCGCAGACACTCTATTGTAATGTGGCCATACATTCCCAAGTCGACAATCATTGGTTTAGTGTCTTCATAAGTAATATTCTCGGTACCAAATCCCAGACCGTTTGATGGTATCGCTTATAGTTCTAGTTTCTTCTGGGTGATGTCTTGCTTGAGGACCTTACCATTCCGATTCATAGTTACTTTATTTTATAATTTGTCCAAATCTTACCAATTTAAGAGTTCTTTTAGATTTAAAATTAATCAAATATTAATAACGTTTATAAGTTCAGATTTAAAAAAAGCGCTCAACAAATCTTATGATCTAAGCATCCAACTAGCAATCACAGAGCCCAATTGGTTATGTATGGCTGGTCCACTGCCATCATCATGTATGCCCTTTGGACTTGAAGACATAATAACCTTTCTATCACTCGCTGGGACGGAACATATCTATCATTTCGACATGAACTCTGTCATATTTTAAGGGATGACTAGTTGATATCGGCTTCAAATCATCGTCGGACACGATGGATGGAAAGGTCACCAATCATGTCTTATAGACACTGACGGTGGATCCCATCTCTTATGCTTTACTTCCACAATACGGATATAATATGAAGCATTTTGTTCCCATCAGAGAATTAGCTCAATTGCATCGAATCAGCACATGCAATTTCCCCTTCGCTGACCGGATGGTCGTCACAACAGATGTCGAGATCACAAAATCAAAGTGGTTCCAGCTCACTATCTCTCACCAAATCACTTGTTATAGGTATTTTATATGATATATATGGGAGATGGATTGTTTACGTCTTAAAACAGCGTTTTATTATGAATGGTTATTTGACTGTCAAGCAGCCGTGGACCACCACGGACTTCTCAGTCAACGATCTCTTACCCTACTCTCAAAAGGTAAAATAACACCCCGCTATTGTGATCGATATGGATCTGGAAAGATAATACCAAAAACGACTCTCTCTTACGTAAAAACTCTTGATTGAGATGCAGTGGATCCAATATTATAATGCATACCTATCAGCCATTTTCATGCAATGGAAGAGCTGAAATACATAGTCCAATAGAGAAATAAAAAATGTATCTATTAAAATGAATGGTTTTACCAATATGAAGATAATTACAATTAATAAACAAAATAAACAAAATAAACAAAATAAAGTGCTGCGCGCCTCTGCTGCGCTGCTGCTGAGCTGCTGCTGCTGCAATCGCGCTGCTGCTGCTGCGCTGCGCTGCGCTGGGCTGAAAGAAGCAAAGAAGGCAGGAAGGCCGGCCGTTATAATTGTATTGTTGGGATATGGAGTGATGGAGTTTGTCAAATTATTAGATTTTTGTTTGTATCTACAATATACATGGCCATTCCACACCCATATATGAAGTATATTTATTTGTGAATATATTCAGCACATGTCGTCATTTGGAGAGTCTCCACCCCTTTCAGATGATGAAGAATTTCCACCTCCGGATGAAGATTTTGATGATGACTTCCCTCCACCGGACGAGGAAGAGCTCCCCGATGATTACGGTCAGACCTAAGTATCTTCGTTGTCGTCCTATTTAATCTCAATTTTTTGTAGATCCGGAAGAAATGGAATTTCCAGATGATGAACATGGGGACGAAGATTTTATGCCTCCAGACGATGACGAAGAAAATCCTCCCAGTTTAGGTAACGTATTGTTCATATGGTTACCTTCAAATTTTCCATTAACAGCCAAATTCTTATCACAGGCGAAGATGAATTCAATGATATGGATGACATGGAAGAAGGTTCTTTGCCTCCAGACGAAGATTTCGATGAATCAGACCTCCCACCAGATGAAGAGGACGAGGTTCCTTTACCAGGTACAGATAACTATTTTCACGCTGTACGTTGATGACTGTAGATCTGGATTTAGACCATGATGAAGAAGATCCTACTTTTGAAGAGGATTCTTTTCCAGTTGAAAGTAAGAGAGAGATAGTAATGCACACATATATATTGAATCACTCTACGTAGGTCTACATGATTCCGTTACGGATTCCAAAAGATCAAGTTCTGTTGGAGATAGGGAGTCTTCTTTTCTTCTCCCTGTTGCTCCACCCACAATGACTAACAAAGAACGCTCGTTGGTTAGCGACGACATCGATGAATTCCCAGTGCCTTTGAACCTCGACTCTCTCACAGTAGGTCTAACGATCAAAGAACCGCCTAAAATTTTGAAAAAGTCTGTCAAAATTGTTGATCAAACTCCAGTGGTGGCTTATACAGATAACAATAATGGTTCCTTTGTATCAGTTTCTAATGATCCTAGCCTTCGCGTTTTGCGTGATAATGGGGATGGAGGACAATTGTTAGGAGAGGGGACCGTCAATATCATACCATCTTCCGCACCCACGGTGGTGACAACTGATGCACAACAAACTTTGGAAGAGAAGGGATTTGTATTTGGTTTGGGAAAATATGAAGGCGATCCATTCGAACCGATGTTTCTGCAAGCTCATAAATCTCGCAAACAGTTGGAAGTTATCCTAGAGACGGGTGAATGCATGACATTCGATTTATCAATCAAAGCTTACGTTTTCGAAGATACTGTTGATAGCAATACAATTGTCCTTGATTACCATCGAAGTGTTATTGTGTTCAAATTTTCAACTTCTGATCAACTGATAGCTTTCATGAAAAATATGCCTGAGGAAGTATTTTTCGCTCCTGATGCAATTAACGGAGATGATGATGAAAGCATTGCTGTGGTGGAAGAACCTATCATGAAAGAAGCTCCTGTAAAAAAACCAATCAGCAAACCAGCACCACCTAAACCTGTTCCGATTGGTCCAGGACCAAAGATAGAACATGTGAAGGGTACATCAGTCGAAGATATTCTGGAAAACGATTTTGAAACAAACACTGAACGCCAAGAAAAGATTGAGCAGATGTTTCAAGTGAAAGACACAGTTCCAGTGGTTCCTCAGCCACCTCGACGAAAAGAGTTGATTGAATCTTACATTCGTAAGCCAAAATATTCTGTTCGAAGAGTTACCTTGCTCTGTGAATGGGTAAACTCTATGCATATTTGGCCCAACAAATTGACCATTACGACTCTGCATAAGGAAATGTGTAATGGTTTGTTGCTGGCCAACCTTGTGAAGAAGCTTAATCCTGATGTTCAATTTGTACATCTCAACGAAAAGCCTTTAGCGAAAAAAGCAGCGTTGGAGAACTTGGAGCAGGCTCTTGGTCACGTGTGGCGTTCAAAAAGTTTGAATAACTCCCGAATTCCTACTGCACTCGATATATATGGCGGAAACACCGCAAAAACGGCAGTACTACTCAATGAACTTTATGGTGTTTATGTATTGAAGCCCTTATACAAAAATGCCATAAAAATGTTGAAATGGTACCATTATGTGTTGAGGCAATATCAACGCGCATTGCCTGATTACATTTTCGACGATGGTGATTTATCTGGAGTTTGGCCACACTTCCAGTCGGGCACTGCTCTTTTTTGCGTGATGTACCACTTTTTTGGACAAACTCAAATTGGCTCTGGATCGAATGCACAAAGAATTGATCCACTTCGTATGGTTGGCGACCCGACCTCTATTTGTGATTTTCGTGAAAACCTTACATACGTATTTCACCTTCTGCGACTCCTGGGTGTTGACATTCTATGGACCGCTGAAGACTGGATAAGTAATCCAGATACAGAATTCATCTTGTTGCAACTTCAGTATATTTATGATTTTCTTAGATTCAAGCAATGCACATTACCCCCGGCACAAGGTGATAAACCGGGCTTAACCTCTGGTCCAAATGGGGAAGCTCTGGTTGTTGGTCTCATCTTTTCTGATGCACCATCAAGTCTAAGGTTTATTCCAAAGACACAAAAGGCTGTCCGTTTGGGCCATGACAAAGATTCGATGCCACTTCTTCCTGTTGATCGAATGGTGAAAAATCCGCGATTTGTATCCCATGGAGTTTTGCCGCTTGGAATGTTGTCGAATTACAACGTAAAAATTGTGGAAGTAAAATCAGAATTTATAGGGTTGCCGACACTTGATGATCGTGGTGACTGGAACTCGCGAACAACAGTAAAGACTGAGAAAGAGAATTATGCGGGTCAACACCTTGTCTCTATATTGCGAGAGCACCATAAGCAGGCCGAGTCATTTTCTCCTACACGAATTGCACGACAGTCAACTGTTAAACGTGATCAAACATACCATGTTGCATCTGGTTTTAGTGGATTAAGTGATAGTCAGAGTAGTGATGGGAATGCTCTCAGCACTCATGACCAAGTTTCAAGGGAAATTAACGACATGGTCAGAAATCTTGAAGAAGAAATGATGAAAGCGCAAGACAAAATTTCTTCTTTTGAAGAATCCCTCGCAGGAAAATACGGGGATCTTGAATCTAAAATTGATGAGACACCGCTGGACGAATATGAATCGCGACTATTAGATCTCGAAGACGAAAGAATGAGACTAGAACAAGAAAAACAAAACTTGCAGGTAATGATGGTTAGCTCTTTCTATATATGTGGCGAGTGATAAATTTCTCTCCATAGGATTACTTCGCACGTAAATTAGCGTTGATACGAGCCCGAAAAGACGAAATTCAGCAAATGCACTTTGCAAAGCAGCAAGCCGTTTTTTCCTCGATGCTCAATGTTGCACATGGAGCTGGACAACCTAAACCAAGGGACAATATGTTGAAGACTAATAAGGCTGCTGTCACTCCAAAGGATATCGCTGCTGCGGAGAAGGGCTGGATTAACCTTTCTGCTAGAATGGAAACCCATAATTTTCATTTGCGTAGCAAACAAGCTGTTGCATGCGCTGCATTTCAGGTCATTTTTCTTGTTATTGTTTACGTTTTTACTAATTGACGTTTCGTTTGGTAGGCTAAAATTACTCCAAAGGCATTGAGAGGGCGCACCATGTCCTCGTCTTTTCAAAATTTTGCCGATGGCCATTATCAGACAAATGCGGAAATCGGAGAATTGTCAAACTCCAACTACAATTTCTTCACACTAAATAATGGCCAACTCATATCAAATTCTCCTGAAAACAGTGTGCGGGATTCATTTATGAAATTCAAGATCCGTTTGAAAATTGCGTCGGATAAATGGTTGCAATCAAAGATTCCAAAAGATAGACAAAGCATTGCGGTACGTGATAATCGTAATGCCATCTTGATTTGCTTATTTTGAATTGCATCACTAGGAAACAATTGCTAACTCTAAACCGCCACAGATTGAATTGATTAGTCTACCGACAAAACCAGATTCAATTGGTCAGACTTATGCTGAAGAAGTGAAATATGAACACACTGTTCATTTCTCGCCCTCATTGAGATACGAAGAACTTCAGGTTATGTTTTACGAAGATGAACGTCGAAGAATGGTCATTGCTGAAGAGGCGTTTGAAAAATCAGTCCAAATGTCGCAGCATCTTTTTGCATTCGATGGGAGCCGTACGAATGAACAGCACCCCCCTGAAAGTGCGTCGGGTGATGTTCTCCTTAATGAACTCCAACTGGCATTGCAAAAGTATAAAGTGGCGCCACCGACGGTTGAGGATGTGGAAACTGCCCTTCATTACTTAAGTACTGAACGACTTATAGTAGTGAACGAGCGTTCTGCAAAAGAATACATTTTTTCATTGGTGGCCGTAACAGACAGAAATGAAGATAAATATGCATTGGAATGGAAAGATGTGCCAATTTATTCTAACGAAGAGCATATGGCTGGAATTTTGCTGTTAGATGATATTGTTGATGTTGATATTCACATAATGGAGACATTGGTCTTGATGGTGTACATCAAAGAATCTCCACGAGCAGTTAAAAACTCGAAGGGAAGGACGGTTCTGGCACTTAAATTTCCTTCTAATTCGGATTGTTTAGCTTACTGCCTGCACTTATCATGTTTGCGCTCTATTGCATGAATGTAACCATAAATTAATTAATGTGAGAAAACGTTTTAAATGCCGCTCAACTTCGGCAGTGTTGTACTGTAAGCTGATACATGTGCGTCTGCGATTTTCGGCATAAATGGCCGTGGAAAATGGTGGAGTAGAAGCTCTGAACAGGGGGAATATGGAAAATTAATGAGGAAGGTTCTGAGAGAAAGATCTGACCAGACCACAGTTAAATAAATCTACGACTACAAACTAACCAAACTTTTTGGCGTTTTTTAAGTGTTGTTGAGCTGATAACATTAGCAGGCACTACCTCAGCATTGTTAGGCGATAAACCGCACGCAGTACTTAAACGATCACATAGGTGGGGTCCGGGAGCACTGTGGTTCCCAACAAAACGTCACCTAGGGACGACAATCTCATCATGGCGTCAGGTTCTTGAGTAGTACTCCAATCGCCACAATGGGCCCTATAAATAACAGATGTGCGAAGTAGAATCAGTTTGCGATTTGCTGTATTAGATGCTTCAACATGGAATATATTCCGCTTCAGAATGACAGTAAAGCTCTTTTTAAGTTTGACATTGATTAGGTCTTCCTTTTCTAGCTCAAACACTCATATCCTTTCATAAAAAAATATCCACAACGTCTTGAACTCTTTCTAAAATGTTCAGACAAAATGCTAATTTCAATTCTAATCGCTAACCCGCACGTTTATTAAAAAAAAAACATACTTCATTAATATATATGATGACACATGTAAATTCCTAAGTAAAGTAGTTACTTGCCATCATTATAAGAACCATTTTGTTGTTCAGAACGTTTCTACTGGGTGATTTGCCATTAATTAATTCACAACCTTCAAATCAAATCACAAATAATGGAGGAAAACCAATTCCATAATTCCAAGCCCTTGTTTTGATCTTCAACAAGTATATCCAAGAGGTAAGTTTTGAAACCTTGAAATCTGCCGTACTGCATGCATTTGAGATTTATTTTTGCGAGAATAATTCCAAAAGTGAATACAGCAGAAGAAATTACCGCCGAAAGTCCTTAAACTCATCATATCCACCTCGAAATCTATATATGTAGATTAATTTGTTGCATCAACACCCTATTTTGTGACTGCGACTACCTCTCCGCAAATATATTACATAAGTATTTCAATATAATATATACGGGCTCCATCAACAATACAGTATATAATAATGCTCTATGTAAAATATATCAAGAGGAAGAAGATATTCCCAGACTAGTACGTCTTTCCACTTACACAGAACTCTTTTATCCAACAAATGTTCCACATTGAATGGATCTGACCTATTCATGTGTTGAGGTCGTTCGTTTGTTCGTCCAATTCTGTATCTTTCCCTTTCATTATTGAAAGAGTCGCGCTAGTGCGTAGGCAGGCATTATGCATTTTATTGAGGAAAAGAAGTTGCGCATTACCATACTTTATATCAGTTTGGGTTTTGAAATTTCATGAGCGTGTACTGCCACCATGGGTAATCTTTGCACTCGACCCAGTCGATCAACCAGTGGCAGCATCAATATCAAACAAAATCCAAAGTTAGCCACTCGGGAAGATACGCACACTAGTCAAGATGGCAACCAAGTCGTAGTTTCCAACACTCATCAAGCTGTTCTGGGTGCTGATTTGGACAGCATTCGCGTACAGTACAGCAACTCGACAGCATCTACATCCAGTACATCAGCGCAACCAACAAAACCAACATTGGTTTTGCTCCCTCATCAGCACACTCTTTTCTGTGAACGAAAGGTCAGTATTTTACTCCAAAGCTTACATTCCAGGTTTATTGGTAGAATGCTTTTGATTTCTTCAGCAAAGAGTATGCACTGCAGTAGGAAAATATCAAGAGATGGAAAATTTGAAGTTTGCAGGCATAGAAAATCACACATCAGAGTGGATATGGATTAGGGCAAGCTCCAGTTCGGTGAAAAAGGACTTCAAGGATTATTCAAATATAACTGCAACTGATTGTAAAACTCAATATACGTTGTGCAAAGAGGATGTTGGATTTTATATCATAGTCCGGTATATTGATTCCACAACAACGGAAGTGAAATTTTCAAACGCAATCGGGCCTATCGTACCTGGTCCTCCTCGACTGCTTGATTTCATAATCACCGGTGACTCGAAAGTTGGCGGCCATGCTAAAGCTGAGGCAAAATATATCGGTGGTTTCGAGGGGCCTTCTGAATATTGGTGGATACGCGTTACAAAAGATGGAAAGCGACAACAGATAACTGACCCAAAACCAATTGGCAATGCCAAACAAGATCCCCGCCTGTACAAGATCACTGCAGGTCAGTTAATTGCAAAATACCATTCTATGTGTTACATATGTAAAAAAAACTCTTTTCTATAGATGATGTAGGATGTACTTTAAAAGCTAAATGTAAGCCTATTCGTTGTGATGGTGCCCCGGGTGAAATTTTTACATCCAAGTCTTCCGTCACACTTTCATGATCGAACAAGTCGTTCGAAACTTCGTGAATCTATTTCTATGGTATAAAAGTTCACTGTTGGTGAACGGAATTTTTAGTTTGTAATTTTGAACAACGTTACAAAATACTTCAACACAGTCCAATGGCACTTGTGTGATAAACTAATAGTAGTTCATAATTAATTTATTAACGTAAATACACTTAATTAAATGCTACATTCTACCGGTATATCAATCAACTACACACTACACACACTATAATCAAACACTTCAATATTCTTGGTTGCTTTTTTGCGCTTCATACAATTTCACTAAAACTAACTTATATAATACAGTACCACACTTCACAATCATTCTCTGACGAATACGAAATCTACTTATTCCTACATACATAAAATAATTCTTTTTCTTCTCATTTTCACCAAGCTTTTAACGTAAAATATATATAATTTAGTCATGCCTTTGACTTTCCAATCCTTGCACACGTTGACCCAACTTTTCCATATCCTCGGACAATGACTCAATCATTGATTTCAGTTCCAAGGCGGTTGCATCATACTCATCATCCCCATCAACCACCATTTCGTCAAGTTCGTGAATCGCCTCAATTAAAAGTGGGATAATAGCTTCATAATCAACAGCAAGATATTCTCCATTCTTATGTACAACTTCCGGCAGAACACGTTCCAATTCTTGTGCAATAATACCAACATGTCTATTTTGATCGAAAGTCATACCATGCATTTCGTCTTGGATCCAATGGAAGTAAACACCATTCAACTTTGAAACTTTCTTCAAAGCATTTTGAATTGGCATCAAATTCGTCTTTAGACGGCGATCCGATGAAGTAATTGTGTTGATTGTACCCAACACTGCCAAGTTTCCTGTCACCGTCAAACCACCAGCGATAGAAACAGAACCGGAAACGGATAATCCGCCAGAAATCGACAATCCTCCACCAACAGAAATTGCTGTAGCTGCTACTAATGTGCCAGTTTTTAGACTTCCAATTACAGATAATGCATTCGCGGTGACAGAGCCTGATACAGTTAAAGCGGGAACTAGGTAAGAAGTTCCAATCGTCAATGTATCAACATACAATCCACCAGTTACCGACATTCCACCAGCACTCACTGTCAATCCACCAGCAGTAATTTTCAATCCATCAGTTGAGATACTTACACCATTACCAACGATAATACCTCCTGATACAGTCATTCCACCACTAGCGACGCTTACACCACCAGTCACTGTCATTCCACCACCTGTTACACGAACTCCACCAGAATTCACCGATAAGCCACCCGTAACGGCAATACCAGTAGTACCTACAGTCAAGCCCACGACAGATATGGAGGAAGACACAGTCAAACCATTCGTAAATGTAGCTGAAGAGAAAGTAATTCCACTGGATGATACAGTTGCAACAGAGCCTACAACAAATCCTGTGGCACCAATTGAAATTGTACTGGCATATAATCCCACACCGGTTACACTAAGTCCACCCCCAGCAACCATACCACCGGTAACGGAGAGTGAGCCAGCAACACTAACATCACCAGAGACTGTTAGACCACCAGCTGCAATACTTAAAACACCACTATTTATGGTAAGACCGCCTGCTGCAACATAAAGTCCAACCGTGTTTACCGTTAAACCACCAGTAACTGACAAACCACCAGAAGTCACAGATAATCCTCCTGAAATTGAAGCACCACCGTTAACAGTTAAACCTCCAGAAGAGTAAATGCCATTATTATTAACAGATACACCACCTGTAATCACTATACCATCACTGAAAATTGTCATTCCACCTGTTACTCGTAAACCTCCCGAAACGCTCAAACCACCACCAAAACTCAAACCACCACTGGCAATAGTGAGACCACCAGTAACAACCAACCCACCACTCGAGATACTGACACCACCATTAGCAATGGACAATCCACCAGTGACAATCATTCCACTGGCTGCTGAGAAACCGATGGTACTGGATGATGTCAATGTGAAAGTTGTAGCGGTAATAGAAACTGCACCAGAGCTGGTAATGGTGAATGCATTTGCTTTCATAAAAATTATTCCACTTGTTGAAGCATCACTCAAATCAAGATCCAATTGATTCTTTTTCACCGAGACATATGGTATAGAACTAGTGGTGGCATATTGAGGATACAAATCAACTGCACCAAGTCCAGAATTAGCACCAGAGATAATGACCGATGAAAATTCTCTAGCATTGGCCGACCCAGTAACGGTTGCACTTGTAGTTCCACCTCCACTGAGAACTAATTGACCACCAATACCACTGTTTCCGG
>JACCEA011888350.1_pt1 | contig 15038 bp, 29 predicted proteins | sample 7449851 | NCBI WGS metagenome assembly JACCEA01 (sample SAMN15323453, study PRJNA562643) | freshwater metagenome | isolation source: river surface water | place: USA:Blue River Watershed | collected 2017-08-18 | reverse complement strand
GCTCGCAATATGGCACAAAGCACCCGTTTCACCTGCATCCAAGACCAAGTTGAAAGGCTTGTCCTTGTGCAACTCACCAATAATGAAGTTAGCCACAGCAATGTTTGTTTGTTGAATTTCAGCCATTTGACACCTCAACCGATTTAAACAATTCTTTCATTCGCGCCTAAGTTTTAGGTGCTCAGCGCTTTGGGATTTCTTCAGCCAATAAAGCTTCAAGCTCATCCCAGTGATCAACCAGAACAGCCCAACTCTTTGATACCTGCTTCATCACACCCAGTCGTTCGCGAAACTCAGGAACCGCATTAAGCAGATCAACGCAACGCTTAAAATCACTCGGGTCAGCCGGAGAGAACCGACTTTTCCAATCTTTACCATTTACCGGCCCACCATTTAACATAGTCGCCATTAGGCATTCGCTCGACATGCCAGTATTTGCATTAAGTAGCCAGTGCATGGCTTTTTGAATTTCAGTCATTGGCTTCGTCCTCATTCCAGCAAATATCACTATCTTCACCACGTGCATCCATTTCACCGGTATTACCGCATCCTGTGCACTTCACTTCATCGCCATCATGAAACCAACCCTTTGTAGAAGCTTCGGCAGCTGTGGAGTAAATAATTGCTTCATGATGTCCGCACTTAAAGCAATCAGAAGCCCATTCAACTTTCAATTCTGTTATTTGTGGCTCCTGCGCTTTAACTGCCGCTTCAATAATCTTCCAACCATCAAGTCTTTCTAATCGGCGAGAATCGATTCCACTTGCTTCGACCTGCTGTTCAACCATTCGCTCAATCGCAACAACGGTCTTGGTATCATCTTTGATTAAAACAAATCCTTCAGGAACCGCTTGGGCTGTAGCTGCTTGCCATGCTGACCATCCAAAGTTGATGTTGTCCATAAATCTTGAAGATAGATAGTTGGAATGAAACGCATTGATTTCTGGCTTAAATACAAGGTCTTCAAACTCATCCTGCTTTATGACTTCTTGTTCAAGCAATTTTGCTAAATAAAGATTCTTCTGTTTTTGAATATCCATCACGCCACCTTCTTATATTTTCTATAATATTTTGCAAAACACCATGCGAACCGCTTTCTACCAAACCCTAACATCTGCTCACCATTCTGAATTTTGATGTGTCGAATCTGGTGTGTTGTGCCTTCATCAATATTTACTGCAAGTTGACCAACCCTAAACATCACGCCACCTCAAAAGGGTCATGCCCCTTAAATTCTTCAAACAAGCGCACGGCAATCTTATTTAGCTTTCCGTTCGCCATGATGACCACACCGCGAGGAAAGTTCTTATTCACCACCTCACAATAAAAATGCGTGTCACCTGAGCTATGTCGCACGCCCCGATAGCCAATGCGGACAAGCCAGATAATGAAGGCTTCGCTCATAAGAGGATGGACGCGAGTTAATTTTTTCATTAGTCACCCACCCGTTTAGAACCTTTGCGGTAGTACTCGACTTCGCGTTGTGATTGATCTTGAACAACAACCTTTGGAAGATTAGGGCCATTCGTTCTAGGTGGTTCAAAGTGACCGATCTTGGTCACAGTCCAAGGCTCAAATCCTTTGTGATGTCGAACCCAATTAACACCATCTGAATAGAATGAGCCTTTTGCATCAATGCGGTGGTGAGTAAGCACCCCGCCAAAGGTGTCATAGTGAGTGGCATCCGTCGGGACGCCATTCACCAGAACCACTTTATTTAGACCATTTTTAGCCATTTCGAAATCCATGAGGATTAGATCCAATGAGCTAAGGGCAGTGAAAGCTTTTAGAACTGTCATTATTGCCACCCCATTTGATCGCGTTTAGCAGCAATGCTGGTTTTGATTTGCTCTGCATACTGAGTAGACTTGAAGTAATTCCACACATTCAAAAGGACCGACTTATCTTGAGCCACTGCAATGTCATTTAGAGCTTTGTTGAAGTCATTCGTGAGTTGCTGTTGCATATACTCGGTAGCTTCAGCCTGTTTCTGTTGTTGGTGATGCTCCGCAGCTTCCGCAACATACTTAGAGTCATCCCAGCGACCAGAAAAAATATCCCCCGCAAATCCAATCATTGATAAGCATTTGATCATCCCGTCGGTTACGCTTTTTTTTGCGGCATCCTCGTCGACCATGTACTTACCAGCGGATGTTTCGTAAGCCACCTTGGTTCCACCTACTTGCTGAACCTCCCCTCGAACACCATTCCAGACATACCAAACCTTAACAACAGCAGAGTGAATAACATCTTTTGGTCCACAATTAATGTAGCTCTCAGTCAGCACCTCTACACCCCAACCAATGCCACATGGTCCAAAGTGTTTAGTTGCTTGCTCCACAATCCAGTAAGGTTTTGGGGAGCTGCCTTTGTATGATTTACCTGTAATTGGCTTAACTGCTGCAGGATCTGTAATGAATACTTGGCGCCATAAATCCAGATGGTTTGAGTTGGTTGTTACAGGTGTCTCATTTAAATTTACTTGAGCGTTCATAACCTTCTCCTAAGCAGCCCACGAAACAAGATCAGATTTAATCTTCTCAAGTCGTGCCATGTTTTCACGCGCATACTTAACGCGCATCTCGTCCGAGTAATTACCATCAAGACAAAGCGCGATGCTTTCAGTGCCACGCCCCACATAAGTCAGATTGATCGTATTGCCTTCGACCTCAACAACATCGTCAGCGGTGGAGAGCATGACCATCTCGTGCGCCAGTTCTAATAATTGAACTTCGGCACGTACCACTTCGATTGATAAGAAATGATTCATGGTTGCACCTCGGCTTTAGTTCTATAAAAACCAAATTGGCTATTTAGGGTGTAAAGCTCGCGTTCCAATTCAAGGCGTCGATTGTTTGCAATCTTGCGCTCTTGATCTTCCCTCCAATCGCTATTGCCGAAAACAGCATCACCCAAATCCTTAATTTTTTCTTTTCCTGAGCTGCTTACATCATTCGCATACATCAGCGCATCAAGAGTTTGGAAAGGGCATCCATAGTCATAATCATCATCTGAAATAACATGAACATCCCCAACGGGAGTGTTTGTAAATGAGTATTGATATTGAGGCTCTGCTAAAGCACCGCTTAAGTACATCGCAAATCGACCTTGTGACACCCGAACAGAAAACACTTTTTCTTTTTTCACATGACTATAAATATGGTTTGATCCACATTCAGGGCACTTACCTGAATAGCCATTTAGGCTTTTACTTGCCTGGTAGTTGCAATCACCACACCATTCAGTGATTGGAGCGGTGATAGTCAAAGTTAAATCTTTCATCACTTCACACCCCCAGCAATCGCAGCATTAATCTTTTCAATCTCATAACGATCGATATACGCATTCACAGTTTCGTCAGAATGCACCACGTTCAGAATGTCCAGAAACTCGACTGAGCCACCATCTAACGCATACTCAACATAGATGCTGTATTCGTCAGCTTTGACAGTAGCGATACAGGTCTCATTGCAAGTACGTTTAAGCACTTCATATTTTTGAGCGGTGATAACCACTTGAGGATTATCATCAGCGACTTTGGCAGGCTGGAATGCGTAAGCTACTGCTATCCCCGCGCTAATTGATGCTGCAATGAATGCAGACTTGAGAATATTGGATTTAGTTGTCATAATGACCTCGTTGTGTTGAAGCCCAGTTCCCGTCTAAAGTTGCTGGGCTTTTTTGTGTTTACGAGATCAAATATAGAATATTCTATTTATATTGTCTATAGATAATTCTATATATTTCTATAATTATCTATATTTTTAAGTATAAATTATTAATAAATATAGACAAAAAGTTTTCAAAAAAACAAAAAATAAACAATAGGCGTAAAAAAACCCGCCGAAGCGGGTATTTTTAACTTAAAAACTATCCAGCACGCCAAAACTGGCGACCTATCACACGGAAGTTTGCACCATTTTCGGCTGAAATTATCTTATCTCTATACTTTCCATTTAGGCTATGAAGAGCAAGCACGCCACCAGACTCTTTGAATATCTGTTTCAGCATGGCTTCACCCTCAAAATAGACAGCGTAAAACTCACCATCCTTAATTTCAGTATCAGCAAGATCAATAGCAAATATATCGCCATTCTTAACATATGGTTCTTGAGAATCACCTGTTGCAAGCGCGAGCTTTACGTTTGCTGGCTTTACACCGTGATGCTTAAAAAAAGCTTCATCAAATGATACTCGCTTGATTACATCATCGAAATGAAACTCAATTGATTCACCAGTGCCGCACGAAAATCTTATATTCACTAGATCAATCCAAACCCTGTCATCACTCAAGCCATCTATATTTAATAGAGGATTGGAAGAGTTTTCAAGAAGTTTAGCGACTTGCGCATCAATATCAGTAGAGCGCTCACCAGTCCTCAATCAAAGCGGATCAACGTTCAAGATACGCGCAATTTCAGGCAGCAAAGATGAGCTAGCATTGTCATTTTTCTCTAAGTAGCTGTAAGAAGGCTGTTTCATGCCAACCGCGTCAGCAACTTGCTTTTGTGATAACCCAGCTTTTAAGCGGGATTCCTTTAATCTTTCAGAACGTGTTGTCATTGCAGCAGCCCCAACATCAATAGACGATTCTATAATAATCCATAAGCGCCTTTTGTCCTAAAGTCAGGAATATAGAATAAAAATAGATAAATCTATCTAAAGCTGTTGACTACATATAGAATATTCTATATTTTATAAGCAGCAGATAGGAGGTGTTTATGTCTACTGAACTATTAAAACAAGCTGTTGATTATTTTGGAAACCAAAAAAAGGCAGCCGATGCGCTTGGTATTACACAACCAACATTAAACCACTCTCTATCCACTGGCGTTGTGTCAGCGGAGGTGGCTTTGCGTATTCAAAAAGCAACTGGCGGGAAATTTAAAGCCGTTGATTTGCGTCCAAGCTTAAAGCGCGACTTTGTTTCTATCAGTGTCGCATAAGTACGGAGTCGAACGTGATAAACCAAGACTCAAAACCCACAAAAGAAAAAGGCTCAACCGCTGTAACGGTCAAGCCTTTGTGTTCAAACATGGAGAAGCCAAATATGAACATGCCAATTTTAGCACAGTTTGGAAATTCTGAACAAAAAACTATGTCCACTCGCGTAATTGCGGAGCTTTGCGAAAAAGAGCATCGAAATGTTAAGCGCGACAGTGAAGTGATGTTCCAAGGTCTTCAATTAGATGCGCTCAACTTTGAGCATATCTATTTAGACTCAATGAACCGCCAACAAACCGAATATTTGTTAGATGAAGAATTAACAATGACCTTGGTTACTGGCTACAACATTGTTTTGCGTAATCGAGTTATTAAACGCTGGAAAGAGTTGGAGCTACAAGCAAGCCTACCATCCTACGCAATCGACGATCCAATCGAACGCGCTAAAAAATGGATTGAAGAAGAAAAGCAAAAGCAACTTGCCATTCAAGAACGCGACCACGCTATCGCAACCAAAGCCGAAATCGGTAGCCGTCGTGAAGCAACTGCAATGGGTCGCCTATCTGCAAAAGTAAAAGAAGTTGAAAAGCTCAAAACCCAACTTGATAGCTCTACAGGTTTTGCAACCATCAAGAAAGTTCAATCTCTCACTGGTGGCACTTATGACACCTATGCACTTCGTCGCTACAGCAAAACAAATCGCCTAGAAATCCAAAAAGCCGAAGATGCCAACTATGGCAGCGTGAACTCATATCACAAAGACGCATGGTTAGCGGTTTACAACATCAATCTTTCTTCAATTCGTGGAGCATAAAGCATGAAATTACCATCTAAAACAATTTGCCAATTATCTGCTTTATCTCGCGCTTTGACTGATCTAAAAGCTGATGATTTTGAAGCAATGGATACGCACGACATGCTTCTTCTTGTTGGTGAGATTGCAGAAGCTCATGCAAAGTTAGAAGAAGATGAGTTTGAGGCGAACTCAATAATCTGTTCTATTAGCGACCTCGCATTTGAAATGCTTGAAGATAATGACGTTCTCAATAGATCAAAGCACTTCGCCAATGAAATCTTTGAATCTATTCATGAGGGGCGTAAAGCATGAACATGGCTAATAATCAGCTATTCGGATTAGCTGAAAACAGAACTGATATTTGGGCCACACCTCAAGATTTTTTCGACAAATTAAATGCGGTTTTCAAGTTTGATTTGGATGTTTGTGCGCTACCAGAGAATACCAAGTGTGAGCGTTTTTTTTGTCCTGCGGATGATGGCTTAAAACAAGAGTGGACTGGCACTTGCTGGATGAACCCCCCTTATGGTCGAGAGATTATTGACTGGGTGGAAAAAGCTGCTTACACCGCTAAACAAGGGTATACAGTGGTTGCTTTGGTTCCTGTTCGCACGGATGCGCGATGGTTTCAGAATTATTGCTTAGGTCGTGAAATTCATTTTATTAAAGGCCGATTAAAGTTTGGTGGTTCTAAATCAAACGCGCCATTTGGTTGTTGTGTGGTGGTGTTTAGACCAACTCTCAATGATGTTAAGTGGGGTGCAGTATGACAGCACTTCCAAAACACGAGGACAACATTGTCCAATTTAACAAAGGTAAAAAAATGGCTGACAAGTTTGAAAAAGGCTATGTCATGTCCAGTCGGTTATACCGATATGAGGTGCGACCTTTTTTGAGTGATGCAGCAAAAAATGTCTATGCAGAACTCGAGGATCGTATTAACGGCTTTAAGGACAAGATAACCGACTATGTGAGCTATTCACAGTTGCAGGGTGGAAAGCTACCAGGCTCTAAAAAAATAAGCGCCATGACCGTCCGTAAAGGCCTTAAAGAGTTGCTTAATTTAGGTGTTATTACATTGGTTAGCGAGAACAGTCGCAAGGGTAATGAGTACCAGATCAATGAGGTCTCATTGGTTGAACACTTCAAAAACTGTAGTACCACTACAAAAACTGTAGTGCTACAAAATTTGGAGTGCACCACTACAAAAACTGTAGTGCTAGGTACTACAAAATCTGTAGACACAATAGAATTAATTTATAGAACTATATCTATAGAATTATTAATTAAGTCGCTTCGCTCTAAAAAACCTTTGGAAGCCAATTTTTACGGTTATTCAATCTTTGTAAAACAACAAAAAGCAAAAGCCGAAGCTGAGCGCAAAGACAAGGCTCGCAAATTATCTTATGACGAAGTAATTAAACTGACCTCAGAAAGATTCTCACCAATCTGTGATTTCTCACTTTGGGAGCAGTTTGTTTCTAATCGATCAACGACCACTAAAACCAAGCTGACTAAAAACGCACTCAACACGATCTACAAGGATTTCGTGAAGTGGGGTTATGACGGCAGCAATGAGTCTTTGAAAACTTCAATCACTGGAAACTACCAAGGCTTATTTGAGCCAAAACAAACCAATCAAGCCAAACCAAAGCAACAACGTGAACAAGCATGGGCTGATTACTACGCAAAACGAAATCAGCAGCAGCCGAACAACATCATTGATGTGATTGAGGTGCAGCATGACTAATTTCTTTTTTGGCCCACAGCAAGCCGAGCAGCTTATCGACACCATGCGCGTCATTCACGGAAACCTGTTTACTCACCAGATGGGCAACGTATCTCCTGATCAAGTTGAAACTATCATCATCGGTGCGATGGTTGGTGTGTCAGAGGCTCAATTCCACTTCGGACTAACCCAACTAAGTACACAGACTTATTGCCCAACTATCGCGCAATTCAGAGCGTTATGTGTATCTGGTTCTTGGTGGTCAATTGATGAAGCTTGGGCTCGCGTCTGTGAATACACTAAAAACCGCAAAAAAAACAAGATTACCACTTTGGCTAAATACGCTTTTGACCAAGTTGAATACCTAATCAACATGGGGCAGATGAAAGAAGCTCAAAATCAATTTAAAGGGATTTATAACGCCAACCTTTTGAAAGCTCAAATTCAAGGGAAAAGCCAGACGTTTTATGAGCCGCCAAAGCAGATCGGCACAGCTTTGATTGCTGAGGAAAAAACCCCTGCACAAAAGGCGGGCTTGAATGATGAACAAAAACTCATCCTGGCAATGGCAGACCGATTGCGTCAGCAAGGAATGTCGCCAAAAGAGGCATTCATACAAGCTCAAGTTGCAATTCGTGGCGAGGTTAAGAGTGCAAATAAGTTTGAACATGCAAAACATGGTTTAAGCAAAAAGCCTGATTCTGAGTATTGGCCTGATCCGTTTGACAACTTCGAGGAGTACAAAGCGGCACTACGAGCTGAGCAAAAGCAATTGCCGAATGCGGTGCGTTTTTTGGATGAAAAAGTAGGGGGTGGGGTGTGAGTTTTACTGTTCCAGAGAAATACAGAATTAAATCAGGACCATTGGCTAGTAATGAGAGCTACGGAAACAATGGTGCTTTTTGGGTGAAGACCAAGAAATGTGTTTTCACTGTTATTGCTAGCGATCAAATGGGCTGGGAGCATGTCAGTGTTTCACTTCCGTCACGTTGTCCAACTTGGGAAGAAATGTGTTTCATCAAGTCCCTATTTTGGAGTGAAGATGACTGCGTAATTCAGTATCACCCAGCTAAAAGCGACTATGTGAATAACCATCCATTCTGCCTGCATTTGTGGAGACCCACTGAGCAGACTCTACCAACACCACCAAGTTTTATGGTTGGTAAGGCAGGTGCAGCGTGAACGAATTACTACAACAAAGAATTGAATCAGTGCAAGCAGGTCGAAATACAACTCATGCTCAGCTTGAAGCTAAACGCAGTCTACGTGAGCAACTTGATAGCGACCTTGAGGCTTTCTTAAAAAATGGTGGAAAGGTGGAGACTTTGCCACGCGGTTATTCGGGATTAAGCGATGAGCTTAAACCAACTCAAAAAATGCGGTCAATCATGTCTGCATCGATTGTTCAGGCTAGAGCATTGAGTAACAACCCAAGCGTGATTGCTTGGAGAGAAGCGAAAGAAAAAGGCTTAAAACACTTTAACGGAACAGCGTGTATCACTTGTGGTTCAACGCTTCGGTATACAAGCACAAGAAGTTGCTTCTCATGCAACAAGGCTTCATCGCTACGCAGAGCAGAACGTATTAGAAAGGAGCGAGTGGCATGAACTTAATCGAAAAATTGGGATTGCCTATGGCTGAGGCGATAGCTTCATGCTTACTAACAACAGCTAAGAGTCCTGAATATTTTTGCTTGGATCCGAAACAGTATTTCTGTGTGGTGGATGGGGTGGTTTGTTTTTATCACGATAAGGAGCAGCAATTTTTGGAATACAAGCCATTAGCTGAATGTGATTTTGAATATGTATCTATTGCTGACCTCCGCGCCGCAATAGCAGACCACGACAGAACCGACCATGTAACAGATATTCGCAATCACATTAGCCCCAATACGAGAGTTTCGGAGGCGCATGTGAATGAAGCATATAAATTAAATAGATTGGGGTGAACGATGAAGGCAGGCGACCGCGTAAAAGTAGATTTTGTTGGTGAATCAGCAACGATTTACTCAGGCAAACGCTTCACTGGATACGGTGTATTGGATCGTGTTGAAGATGGTCGGGTATTTGGGCGCTTAGATTATGGAACGCCGTTCATGTGTTTGTGTGCTGATGTGGAGGTGGTTGGAATGAATGATGTTGATAGCACCCTTAACGAACGTGGCGCTCGTTATGGCAATTATTCCGATGTGGCTAGTACAACGCAGCAGCTAATGTCTATCGTTGAATGTGGCGCAAACTACGAGCATTTAAACGCAGAGCAGAAAACCAGTCTTTTTATGATTTGCAACAAGATTGCCAGAGCCGTGAATGGCGACCCTCAGTATTTTGATAATTATCGTGACATTGCTGGATATGCAACTTTGGCGGAAAGGGCGTGTGAAGTGGTGCGAGGTGCCAATGGCTAAATACAACAACAAGAAGGTGGTGCTTAACGGCATCACTTTCGATAGTCAGAAAGAGGCAAGGCGTTATCGGGATTTATCACTACTAGAACGTGCAGGGGAAATCAAAAGCTTAGAGCTGCAAAAGGCTTTCATTTTGGCTGAGTCGGTTGAGTTTGAGAATGAGCCAAGACGCAAGCCAGCAATCAAGTATGTCGCAGATTTTGTATATCAAGAGCAAGGGCAGTTGGTTGTCGAAGATGTCAAAAGCACAATGACACGGAATTTGCCGGTTTATCGCTTAAAGAAACATTTGATGAAGTCAGTACACGGTTTAGAGATTAGAGAGATTTAGGGGGTTTGGGATGGCTTTAGTAAAAATTTGGGATAAAGAAATCAAAGGGAAGTTGTGGGCTGTTGGGGATATTCATGGCTGCTACAACCTGCTTATGGCTCGACTTAAAGAAATTGGCTTCGACTTTGAAAATGATTTGTTGGTTGCGGTTGGTGATCTGGTGGATCGTGGCACCCAAAACATTGAGTGTATCGAGCTATTGTCTAAGCCGTGGTTTACGTCAGTGCGTGGTAATCATGAGGATTTGTGTATTTGGGGGCGATGTGATGTTCCTTCTAAGCGTTGCCATATTTCCAATGGGGGAGAGTGGTTTTACGAGCTGAGTGTTGAAGATCAATTTCAAATTGCTAAAACATTTTCTGCTTTACCTATTGCTTTGGAGGTTACACATCGAGGCAAGAAATATGGATTTGTTCATGGGCATATTGAACAAAATAACTGGGATGAATTTAAGCAAGTTCTCACCAATCCATTTTCAAAAAAAATAGATGGCAGAAGTCCTGTCGATTTGGCGATATGGGGCCGCGAGCGTCTGAATGATGAGAATCAGCAATACACCCATGTTTCAGGAGTTGATGCGGTAATCATGGGGCATACGGTTACCCAGAAGCCATGCAAGCGTGACAACTGCTATTGGATTGATACTGGTGCGGTTCACTGGGGAACAATGACTATTTTAGATTTGAGTTTGATTTAAGGGGAATAGGGATGAATGCAGCAACAGAGAAAATGACAAACCTTGAATGGCTTACTCAGATTGGTCTTAAAGCGATTGAATATACCGAGGACCCGAAAGGCACTGGCGAGAAAGGCCCATCATGGGAAGACCGTTGCGGTGCCATTGCTTCAATTGAATGTCCAGCATGCAAAGCATACTGTGAATTGTTGGTTTGGGGTGATTATCGGGATAATACGCAGGCATTTGCTGAGGTCTGCATGTACATTGCAAAAATCCTTTATTCCACAGCAGAAGAAAAGGTGAATCGTCAGAAGTTCGACTTGCAATTATTTTGCTTCAAGATTGCAAGAATGGGTGTGTTTTATAATTTGCGACCAAAGTTAAAGGAAGAAAGAACACTGCAAGGGCAGTTAAACTTCTTCGGTATTACGGAAGTGAACGCTGATGGGTTTGCAAAACGACATAAGTATTTATCGTATATGGTTGAAAATATCCTTGAGGGATTTCACGAGGAGATTGATTTCTATATTGATGAATACCGAAAGAAATTAAGAGGTTGACACCTAAACGTCGCTAAGATATAGTTTCTGTACAGTGGTCGAACTGCATTCGTAAAAGACCACGCAAAAATAAGCTCATCGAAAGGTGGGCTTTTTGTTGCCTTGAGAAATGTTCTGTGAAAGCAATACCAAGGCACCCAATGGCGGCTCATTTAATCGTAGTGGTTTAAATTTTAATGCCGCCACCCAAATTCAGGAGAACAAAGTGCTCCGATTCTTATTATGTTTATTCGGCCTACATGGTGCGACTGAAATCGATTACACGATTGATGATGAAGAAATCAAAGTGTGTCGTGATTGTATGAAAGAAGTTTAAGACCCTCGCCACTTCGGTGGCATTTGCCGAACGTATTACGGCACATAAGACCCTGCTGAGATAACAAACTTGGCGGGGTTTTTCTTTTCTTATTGGTGGTGACTGCGAATGAAGGCTGCAATATCTGAAGGTTGTGATTTGAGTTATCCGGAAATTCCCGGAAGGCTGGGATGGGATATGGACACAGTAGAAGCAAAACGGAATTTAGAAGTACTTGAAAGAAACCGCAGCCGCTTAATGAATTACAACCATCTGTATTCAAGCTATGCATTTAAAGAAATGTGTGGTGCGGAACTCCGCAAAATAAACAAACAGATTGCAGGCATAGAAGAGCAATTGAATGCGCAACCCCAAAAGACTCGCAGCAATCAGAAAACTGCCATGCATTCGATGTGGTAATCCAAACAGTCAAGCGGCTCATTCAAATAGCGCTAAGCATGGTAAGGGTAGAGGGATCAAGTCTAGTGACGCCTTTGTTATTCCCTTATGTGCAATCTGCCATGCTGCATTCGATCGGTTTGAACTTGGCAATCGGGCAGAGAGTGAAGCAATGTTTGAGAAGTGGTTGGTGAGAGTGAATCGGATGTTGGTGATGGAAGATAAAGAGGTGTTTTGATGGACTTAAGAAAATTAATTGTGAACATCTTGATTATTCCATTGCTGCCGATTGGTGTGGTGGTGGCTATTTATCAGCGTTTAACTTGTAAGCATGATTACGAGAAAATAAGAACAGTACATGGTGATGAAATTATCGCTAGAGGCTGGACTCGTAGTATTTGGATTTGCAAGAAGTGCAAACATGAATATTGGTCTGGCGACCTAGATAAAATGACAAAACGATAAATGGAGCAGGAAATGCAAAAAGCCGTGTTTCCTATCCAGAGTCATGCCGACATCACCAAAGCCATTAACTACATGCATACCAATTACACTCAGGCGATTAATGAGGGTAAGCCGTTAAGGGTGGTGATTGATCAGAAACAGGATGATAGATCTACTGCGCAGAATAGACTCATGTGGATGTGGTTAGGTCAGATTGAAAGAAAAACTGGTCAGGATAAAGACTCACTGCATTATGAGTTTAAGAAGAAGTTCCTGATTTATATCTATCGTCGTGATGATCAAGAGTTTGCTGAGACCTGTAATGCGATTGCAATGCTCAAGCAGAATGAATGTGAAGAATACCGGGTGATTGCAGAGCAAGTGATAAGACTTTGCAGTACAACCAAATTAAGCGTTAAGCAAATGACCGAGTATTTGAATTATGTGCATGACTTTGCTGTGACTCAGTTGGGTGTGCATTTAACTGTGCCAGATGATTTGAAGTGGTGTTATCAGGAGTAAAAATATGGCGAACCTAACGCCTAAACAGCAAAGGTTTGTCGAAGAATATCTGATAGACCTAAATGCAACACAAGCCGCCATTCGAGCTGGGTATAGCGAAAAGACAGCTTATTCAGTTGGGCATGAAAACCTGAAGAAACCTGAAATCCAAAATGCCATTCAAGAAGCCCAAGCCAAGCGACAAGAGCAAACCCAAATTGATGCAGCCTATGTCTTAAAGCGCTTAGTCGAAATTGACCAGATGGATGTCTTGGACATCATGGATGATCAAATGAAGATTCGACCCGTTAATGAATGGCCTAAAGTTTGGCGTCAGTACGTGGTCAATCTTGAGAACCTTGAGCTTAGTGATGGCGAAGGTTGTTTTAAAAAGATCAAATGGCCAGACAAGGTTAAGAACCTTGAATTGCTGGGTAAGCATGTTTCGGTTGGTGCATTTAAAGACAAAATTGAGCATTCAGGCGACCCAAACAACCCAATCAACATGAGTTTAAAGGTGGTATTCGAAGATGATGGAGAAACGAGTACCAAGTAGATTTAAGCCGCTTTATACGCATCTAAAAAACAACAAGCTGTTCTATGTGTATCACGGTGGTCGTGGTGGTGGTAAGTCTTGGGAAATTGCAGACTTTCTACTGATTGAGGGTGCAAAGAAAAAGCACCGCATTCTATGCTGTCGTGAGATTCAAAAGTCAATCAAGCAATCAGTACACAAGCTTTTGTCAGATCGTATTGAAACATTGGGTCTAGGGCCTTTCTATCAGATTCTTGATACAGAGATTCGCGGCATTAATGGCACTGAGTTCTCATTTTCTGGCCTACAAAGCCACACGGTTGATTCGGTCAAATCGTTTGAAGGTGCAACAATCACCTGGATTGAAGAGGCGCAGACAGTAAGTGCTTATTCATTGAAGATTCTAATTCCTACCGTCGTCCGTACACCAAACTGCATGATTATCATGTCTATGAACCCTAAGCTGCCAAGTGATGCGGTTTATGCGGATTATGTGGTGCCTGAGCGTGATGACACGATAGCAATCCAGATCAACTATAACGAGAACAAGCATTGCCCACCTGATCTGATCACACTGGCCGAGCAAATGCGTGATACTGATTACGATGAATATGAGCATATCTATCTAGGTAGACCGAAAGAAATTGCAGATGGTGCTATCTACAAATCAGAGTTTGAGCAAATCAAACGCGAAAACCGTATCTGCAAAGTTCCACATGACCCTAATTTGCCTGTGTACACATCATGGGATTTGGGGATTCTTGACCCTACAGCAATTTGGTTCTTTCAGATCTATGGTAAAGAGGTTCGTGTCATTGATTACTACGAAGCGAATAACGAGCCTTTATCTCATTACGCACGAATACTCGATGAGAAAGCGCAAAGCTTTGGTTATCGCTATGAAAAGCACTTTGCCCCACATGATATTGCAGCGCGGGACCTTTCCAGTGGTGTAAGTCGTGAGCAGACCATGGCAACGCTTGGCTATCGAATGACAAAAGGTGCACGACTAGGTGTTGAAGATCGTATTGAAGCCACACGTCAAATGCTTAAAAACTGCTGGTTTGATGCTGATAAATGCAAACACGGTGTCAAAGCATTGCGGAACTATCGTCGTGAATTTAACGACAAACTAGACCAGTTTAAGGCGACCGCTGTGCATGACTGGGCTTCACATGGCTCGGATGCATTCGGCGAGGGTGCTTTGAACATCAACAAAATGCACGAACAAAAGAAACCATCCGCACCACTTTTAAAGAGCGCTTCAAGTTGGCAGAGATAACACATGGGATTTATTTATATTGCTGTGTTTTTATCCAGCATTGGCCTTGGGGTTTTTTGCATAAGCAAGACTTCAGATATATCACTATCAAAAGCCCGGACATTTAAAAATAAGCTCAAAGAACAGATGTTTTTAT
>JACCEA011508472.1_pt1 | contig 15042 bp, 10 predicted proteins | sample 7449851 | NCBI WGS metagenome assembly JACCEA01 (sample SAMN15323453, study PRJNA562643) | freshwater metagenome | isolation source: river surface water | place: USA:Blue River Watershed | collected 2017-08-18 | reverse complement strand
TTTCTCTATCTATTCTCATAGGAGAGACTCTTGGGTGCACCTCTCCCCAATTAGACAAGGATTTATCAGCGTTTATTTTCATTGCTGATGGTAGATTTCACATGGAGTCAGCAATGATCCGAAATCCTACTATACCATCATATCGATATGACCCTTACAATAAGGTCATGTCGCTTGAGAAATATGATATCGGCTTGATGAAGCAGATCAGATTGGATTGTGTTACCAGAGCTAGACAATGTAAAGTATTTGGTGTAATTCTGGGGACCCTGGGTCACCAAGGAAATACTGGTATCTTAAAGAGATTGAAGGAGATGCTTCAAAAGAGGAATAAAGCTGTTATCACCTTCCTAATGGCAGAATTGAATCCTGTCAAGCTTAAGCTGATCAAGGGAATTGACGTGAGCATAAAATACCTTTCTTTTCATAATTTGTCATAATTGAAATTCATTTAGGCGTGGATACAGATAGCTTGTCCTCGTTTATCAATTGATTGGGGCTTGGAATACGAAAAAATTATTTTGACTCCATACGAAGCGATGGTAGCATTAGAGCAAATTGACTGGCGAGAGCAATATCCAATGGATTATTATAGTAATGAAAAGAATCCTTGGAGCAATTATGCTTAAATGGGGCATTAACTTACAATTTACAAAGTTTTTACTTCAAGCATAACGAATAATATCAAGAAATGCAAATGTAATGCAGATAATCATCATCCTTTAAGCTTATAACATTTTCCTAAAATTGGGTCTTCCTCTAAACTGGCGATTCTACTTACAATATCTTGATATCGCCGAATACCGAAATTGGCGTCTCCATTTTGAGTATTGAGCGCTTCAATTTTTCCTCGGAACAGCTGGATTGTAAAGGTATTAGCTTTGTAAAAAGACAGAGAAATTGATTGAACTAACCTGCACAAGCCTTTCCACAGCCACTCTTCCACCTTGAGCAACAATACACCTTTTCACACCACTGTCATTCAATTCGTAGTCTAGTATTGCAGTATCTGCAAAAGAGAAATGACCTTGAGTTGCAACTTTGGAATCATGATGGAATCAACAACATACCATTTCTATCACCTTCTTGGCGACTGCGTTTCGATGGGTTTAAATCATTAGCAATTTCACGCGGTCTTCCATTTTTCAAAGCACTTTTAGTCATCACTCCAGCCTTCCCAACCTGGTCACCTGTGGACCTTTGAGGGGCAACAACAACTGCTTCTCGATATGTTGCAGTAGCAGCACAAGATTGCTGAGCAGCCCTTACGGTCGCATCATCTACAATACCTTTAGCTTCCATCTCCGCTAATTTCTTCTTTTCCAATTGAGCTAGTTCTGCTTCATCATCTTCTTCTTCGCCGTCTGATTCAATCATGTCATAGTTCTCTGCCAATGCACTTCCTGCTAGTTCTGCTACCATAGCAGTCTCGCCTGTACGTTGCAACTCAACAACATGATTCTCTTCATCATCAGCAAAGGCTCCACCGTAATCACCTTTAAATTCCTCGTTCTTTAACTCTTCTTCATCAATACCAATATCATTTAGTTTGACAACACCCGCCGTCCCGCTGTCACCTACATTTCCGCCTCTTCCCCCACCAGCCTTTTTTGACGACTTTTTCATAAGTGATGTCGTTGAATCAAAGATTCGCAGCAAGCGATCGGCATCAGTCTCAAGGTTTTCTTTCTTTTTGTTGGAAATATAATTGCTTCCTTCGTCATCTGCCTGTTTTACGTCACCGTGATGAACAAGTACGTTCACTGCCTTCGGGAACTTCTTGAGAATCGATTTTGATTGATGCTTTTTTTCTTCATCCATACGTTCTTCAACTTCATTAAGCAGAAGTTCTGCGGATGACCCATCTTTTCGCATGACATACATTTGTCCAGCAGGAGTGACATGAATCTCCTTATGTATCACACCATCTTGCTCTCTCTCTACAAATTCAAATAAGCAGTACTGGAAATCGTCCATCGATTTTTTCATACGGTAAGCCTTGTTTTTAGAAATATCCTCTGAATCCGCTAAATCGGTATTTCCAATACGCCCTTGCAAATTCAAAGATTTATCTTCTGTCTTTAAGCATAAACTTTGCTTTGGACGAAAAGCATACCGTCTTTGTAATTCCTTTTTCTTTTGCTGATATGTATGCCCTGCATCTATTTTGTCGTCATCGTCATCTTCGTCCTCTTCTTCTTTGACTTCTTCAGTTTCAAAGTACATATATGGCACCCGCTGTCCATCAGAATTGGTATCTTGATCATTACCTAATTTTTCAAGTTTCTCCAAATCGTCATTATCAGCAAACCGAATAAGATCAGGGAATCTGGTAGGTCGTTGGAAACGAACCACAATTCCATTACCACCTTTGGCATTTGGTGCACTCATTTTGCATCAAACTTTCGTGCTTTTATATGATCAGAGTGAGATGCAACAATTGTCGATTGTTTGAAACAAAAGTTAACAAACCACGCCAGCAGGAGCAAACAGGGTACGATGGGAGAAGAATAAATAGAAGGCGGATTTGATTTGTGATTTTCAGTCCCAATTACACACAAATACAAAATATAGCGTTTTCTATGTCTTAAGCCCTTGCGAAACGGAACGCAGACCATTTTCCTATTGCTGGTATATTTTTCGGTTGTCTACTTCTGAACCGAGGCGCACACACTGGAGTCTGGTTGATTTCAATCTTCTTTGGTGTATATTGTATCCTCTGTTGTTGTAAGCTGTCAATCACCGTTCAACGGTTCAACGGGGAACCCCCGACTGGGTTTTCTCACTTTGCATTCCATTTAATGGTACCACTAATAAGCACTAACTAACTTACATCTGCCGTCCTCACTACCACGACACTCACATTCATCTTCATCATATCTTCAATTTTATGTAAAAGATGCCAGCTCAAGTATATGATGCAGATGCTGACAATACCATGAATGCTCGAGAAAGAGCAGTATCGAAGAATATGATTACATGGTTCCTATTCTTTACACAACCTGAAGATGAAGCATCTTACGCAAAATCCCTGAAGAACTTGTTTAACTTCCGAACATTCTGGCCCGTGATACTGGTATATTTGGCGTTTTCTGCAGTTCAAACAGAATTAACTTCTACAATGGAGGAGAGAGATCCTTTTTTAACATTGACTGCAGCTACTAGTTTGTTGAATATTCTTCTTATTCTAATATTCACAATTGCTCAATTAATTGATTTCTTGCACAGTACATCTCAGTCACTTAATCCCAAATTGTATGCAGCATCAATGTATGTGCTCAGAAAGTTTATGCGTGGTAGAATGGAGGACTTGATCATTCTACTTGCCCTTTTGGGACAAGGATTTCATCAGTTTTCCCTGATAACCCGAGATCTTTGTATTGGTTGTGGGAAGATCTTCACTGTCGTTCAGTGTTTAGAAGACACCGACAGGGTCTTCCCTCTGGCGCATGCATTTTTTGGTTACGTTTCAATTATCTTACTGCCGGTCTACTTCAAATCCGTTCAGCGTCATGTAATATTATTTTGTTGGTTGATGTATACCACTTTCATCATTGCAGCATACTTTATTGGGAACTATGTTTTCCAGCCTTCTGTTATATTATTTATTCTATTTTTCTTCGTATCAATATATGAAGCGGAGCGATACAAGATGACTTCTTATTTGCTGAGTAAAGAGGCGTTGTCGTTCGAGAAAACTAAATTCCTTCTTGAACAGGAAAAAGGCAAGATTATTCAGCGGAAATTACATTTAGCTCTCGTAGATCAAATCTTACCTCGAAAAGTTGCAGAACAAATCGTTGCAGGGAAAACAGTGGAACCGGAATCATTTGATGAAGTCACTATTTTCTTCTCCGATGTTGTAGGATTCACCAATATATGCGCTGCTGTAAAACCTATTCAAGTTGTGCGAATGTTAAATGAGCTATACACTGTTATGGACTATTGTTGTCAACAATTTCCTCTGTATAAAGTGGAAACCATCGGCGATGCGTATATGGTTAGTTCAGTATGGTCCACTCACTTCAATATTTTAATATTATGAATTTTAGGTTGTTGGCGGATTACCGGAACGAAGTAAAGAACACGCTCAGGATGTAGCTAATTTTGCCATTTTGGTTTCTCATGCTGTACAAGCCGTGAAATCTCCTGTTGACGGCACTCCAATTAGAATTCGTATTGGAATGCATTCCGGACCCGTCATGGCCGGTGTGGTGGGAAATTTGATGCCGCGTTATTGTCTATTTGGCGATACTGTCAACACAGCAAGTAGAATGGAGAGTAACGGCGAAGCTGGTAAAATTCACTGTTCGAAAGCGTCTGCCGATATTCTCATAGCTGAAAACCAACATGTGTTGGAATCAAGGGGTGAAATTAATATCAAGGGTAAGGGTCTAATGACAACTTTCTGGCTACAACACGCAGTTGACGACAATGATGCGTCCAATGAACTTGCAGTTAGTCGAATTATGGCCAAAGTACGGGAGTTATTGGAATCAAATAAAGAGCCAGACCCCAGTGGGAGAATAGCTCTTTTGTCGCCAACAGAGGACGGAGAAGTTGCAATAGATGCTGGAACCATTTCTTCCCGTGGATCACAACGCAGCGTTTCACAAATCCCCGCCCGACCTGTGTCGGTTACCAATATATCTGTTGCAAGAAATTCTGCAATATCCACAGCAACAGCATCTGGCGTAGAGTTATCGCTTATAGATGCTGATGCACCAGAAGATGATGCAGGTATTTCAACGATCCCCAACAAGGGAGTTTCAAGTGGTAGCACTCGAGGGACAAGTATTAATCCTTCTCTTATCGCTAGCCCGCGTTTAACTCAAACGGATGGAATAAGTAATACCAAGAAATCAGTTATTATCACGAATCCTTCTAAAGATAGTAGTACGATCAAAGGAAATGGGCTTATTGCTCGTAATCTAAATCGATTTTCATCATCTGGAAAGCGTGTTCACCACGATGTTGACTTTTCTGGTGCGAGAATTTTGGTCGTCGAAGACAGTTCAACTCAGCGGAAGGTACTTGTGCAACGACTTCATCTTGCTGATCGCAGTTGGGATGTATCATATGCTATTTCTGGTGAGGATGCCCTTCAAAAGTTGAAGGCAGGAAAATTTCAATTTGATATTGTTTTGGTGGACGAGAACTTGTCAATGTACGATGGTCTATATGGTCATGAATTGGTTCAAGTCATGAGAGAATCATTTGCTATGACCAATACGATTATAATTGCTTGTACTTCTAATGCTGAAGGGAGCAGACAAGATTTGTTAGATTCCGGTGTTGATGAAGTGTGGAGTAAACCACCTCCTGCAGCGGAGGAAGTGAAACTTCGAATCGATCACTTATTAATAGCTCGCATGAATGCCACAGCTAATAAGGCAGGTTTAGATGTCGAGATACAGCGATCAGTTCCAACATCTCCACCTGCAGCAAATGTTCGCAATTTATTGACATCTGCGCCTAAGTAGTTGGTGCGCAAAACTATTTTTGTATGATTTTATAACTTTTGTACAAATTGTTGCGTAATTGTTTTCTTGAAAAATGAATGTGTCATAATTTCTCTGATGTTTCGACATTCATTTTTCCCCTTCTTGTACAAAGCAGTGTTTTATTTCTTTCATTCTCTAGTTGTTGCGACATCGTTGCATTCTTCATTCTCATTCATATTCATACTTCTATCTTTGTTAGGCGTTGTTTTCGCGTAGTAATTTCATGTAATAATAGTTTGATTTTCATATATATAATCAAAGGATAATTTTAAGTCAGTCAACACTTATCAAGTGCAAGTTACTACAATTTTGTTCTGACTAAGTCACATGACATACCAATATTTACTGTCACATAAACAATAAGACACAATTATTAACATATCCAATTGAGGTTTCTATTCTACAATCAAATTGCTACGATCACTATGATTGAGTGAATGAGATAGTCTGCAACGCCTCATGTCATTGCACATTTCTTAATCTAAAACAGCAAAGATTATGCGTCAAAATCAGCAGATGCAGCATCCTCGGAATTAAAGAATGTTCCCTTTTCAACTGGCAATCCATCTTCACCTCTTCTATTCATTTCAGCTTCTACTACATCAGCGGGATATGGGTCTTCAAAGTCACTCATGTTGTATTCGTAAGTTGAATTTCCTCCCTAGAAAAGAGAACACAGAAGATAAACAGCAATTAAATTCTGCATTTTGATATTAAAAGAAACCTTACCAATCTGACTGGAATGAACTCTGGGTCGACATATTCAGCCAAAGCGCTTTGAAAAACAAGGGTGACAACTTTTTCTCTGGTAACTGGGTGAAGAAAAACGCTGGCAATCTTCCAAATCGACCAAAATACAAAGTTGGTTGGAACAACAATAGCACGATGCAATCGCTCTGGGTATTGATCTTGAAAAAGCTTAGTGAAACACTTCAAAAATTCAATATCTTGACCCCAACCAGCACCGTCGCGATCAAGAATGACGGTGAATTTAGTTTTATTATCTGGTAGCTTACTGATGGCATATTCAGTCCACCACATGACACTTTTGGCCATTGTCTCCATATCTCTGACATTTGCATCATGCATACTGGGACGGAAGATCATTAAGGGTCTACCTTCCCTGTCCGTACCATGAACATACAACTTGCCAGTTTGCAGTTCTGGAATGACATCTCTCTTCAAAACTGGCATATGCTTAGCTCTCCATGTTCTTGCTTTTGTGAGTAATTCAGTTGATTTCTCTAAATTATTATTTCTTGCAATCAAGTAGCGAGCGATTGTGTCATCATCAACCTCAGGAAACAATTTCTTTAGAGCGTTATGATTTTCAATAGTTATCGAGCCACGGTTAATGTCGATAGACTTTATCTCCAGCTCAGAAATATCTTTGCGTTCAGTCATCTCTTACTCACCAACAATATGAAAACTGTGCGAATATGTCTGGAATGTTATATTATACTTCCGGAAGTATTGTATATGGGATATGGGATAGGAGTCACCAATGCTGGGTTATAATAAAAACAATAACAAAGATACTCTGCCATCTGTAACCGTTAATTAATTTTTGCAGAATGCTAAATTCCGTCCAATTTCCGCGGCGGCCAGCAGCTAAAAGAAACCTGGAATCAACCACAACTAGCTACATACATCAATATATTGTTCTTCCTTTTCAGTGCTGCAACATCATCATTCTGCTAGTAACAAGTTTGTAAAATGACCGACTTACCGATTGAACTTACAATGGCCATAATTCTGGCCTCATTAGTGTTGGTAATTGGCATCTTTTCCATGTTTCAAACTAAGAGAAGTGATGCAAAAGAATCAGCAACCTTCATCGCTCATCATAACAATCCGGTGAAAAGAGAGTTCGAGCTTTGGGCGTTGACGTATACAGCCATTTGGATTGGTGCGTTTGGTGTTGTTGTTGTAAAACAGCTATACGAAGAATTTTCGGAGTTTGAATACATGAGCCTTTGCGTGTCATTATCTTTACCATTTTTACTGCAGCCCTTTTTATTCCCCATGCCTTCTGAACGTCATTTACCATTATTTGAGCGATATTCATTCAAAGCAAACGTCTGGATTGCGATATTTAGCTTTATCGGTAACTACTGGTATACCCATTACTTTTATTCGGTGTTGCAAGCTAGATATACTTTCCCTGCTCACCGCTTGAATGATGTCCCAATCGCATTATTTTTTGCCACCCATTTTTATTTTGTTACATATCACACATTCTCAAATATTTTATTGAGAAGCGTGGAGTCGAGATTCCAAAAGGGTTGGTCTAGATCGCTTTTGTTTTGGTTGGTCGTGTTTTGCTTTTCCTACTTCACTGCGTTTATGGAAACCCTGACTATCAGCAGCTTTCCATATTACTCATTTAAGGACAGATATATGGCGTACACCTTAGGTTCTGCGTTTTATGGAATATATTTTATAGTTAGCTTTCCTGTGTTTTACCGTTTAGATGAACATTTGGTAGGGGCACCTGGTAAGAAGGGTTCCACTGGTGCACCATACAGTTTATATCAAACTGTTATGGAATCTTTTGGCGCAAGTATGTTGGTGCTTTGTTTATTAGACTTCTGTCGCATCTACTGCGGTATTGATCTTAATATCTCTGGCGTAGCATACTATGTATATAAAGGTAACAAGTGAACTTCACCTACAGTATAGTCGAAATTGTGATTTCTTGGTACGGCAAAGAGTATAGTATAATCAAAGGTGTCACGTAAGATAGTAAGATGACGAATATGTAATTACTGTTCAAGTTCCAACTTATGGCGTAACTATCCCAGCAGCGCGCCACGTTCCACCTTATAATAAGAATGAGAAGACGCAGCACCAGCAGAGCGCAGCGCCAGCAGAGAGCACGACTCCCTCTCTCTGCTGCTGCGACCGCCTCTGCTGCTGCCCTCTCTGCTGGCCTGCGTCGTTTATTGCTCACACATTAGCAAGTCTGTTGTTCATGATTATATTTATAATGGACTGTAGCAATAATCATTCTTCGCATATCCCTAATCCAGATATTGCTGAGGAGTAATAATAGGCTCATTCAAGGTTTTGTGTATTCAGCACCGTTGTAACACCCTAAATGTCAGCAAATAAAAAGAAATCCAAATCATGGTGGAAGCGTTGTAGAAAGGCAACTGCAGCTTCACTGTCAATGGCCGCATTTACATGGTGTGCTACAATATTGTTGGTGATATTTCATCTGACAGTCCCATACGAAGAATACTTCGTTTTGGGGGATTTAGTTCCACCTGTAACATTAAAATCTTTAATACGACACAAGAGGGGTTTTTGGCGGTTCATCAGTAAATCTTCCACGAACAACAGTGAATGGAGACGCTTTTTTAGTATGGTGGAGATGGGCACGGAATTATTTGTGTTTTATTGGAGAGAAATCTTTGTGATTGTGGCAATTTATTTCATTGTCCATATAATGTCAGGTGAGAGTCACTATATATGACCTTTTACTGCCATGTTCCTCTTGATCTTGTGTTGATTTCGACACATTAAATCTACTTAAAAATTCACAGTTTGTCCTGACTTAATTCTAAATTATTACAGGAACAATATACTTACAATTACCTCCATGGGTGCAATGGTTGATGACTTCACAAGATGACTCTGAGCCACCACCTTTGGAGGATCTCTCGTTTTGTAATTCAGAGCAAGAGGACAAAAGCGCTTCACCAGGTAATGGTCGTGGCGCTGGGATAGCAGAAACATCCAGGCAACTTCAAGGAAAGGAGTGGCTTGTTTATGATCCTATATTTGGGGTTATTCCCAAAGAAACTAAAGACTTGTGGGAGTTGCAAAGTCATGATAGAAACGATCAATATAATCGAATGATTTACTTGAGTAGGCGCCGATCTTTGCCACCTGTGCGAGGTTCAGATTTATCGCTTCCATCAGGACATGGGAGTGCAAGTACGTTTGACATCTCATATGCTAACCGCAATGATGGTAGACTCGACGAAGCGGCAATCACTTTGACCTGATGCATGTTGCATCACCCGTTTGAAGCACTTTCGTCTTTTGTGTATTATATTTTTTGTATAGTTATGTTGTATCATTGTACTTGTTTATAGTTTGTGTATATAAAATAAAGAAATGTTTCTAGTCTGCATTAGAGGTAATTTACGAAGGTATGGAATGGTGTGGATGATTTGACTGATATGCTTCCAATCTCCTATCAGCAATAAGCGAGGATGTTGATAAGCACGAACTTTATGGATCGTGAGGAAGTAGACAATTCAATCTAACTTCATAGCATGTTGTAACGATTGTTATAATGTGCCCTGAGAAATGTTCATTAGATTCGGCAGGCTTATTAAGGCTTGTTTTTGATAATGTTCTAGAAGGACTGTTTTCACCACACAATATCAGCAGCGCCGCCGCCTTGTTCATTATCCATACCATAATTTTTTGTGGTTGGTTCGTTTTGTCACTTAAAAAAAAATTATAATAATATTATTCATCATGTCGTAAACTGTTCTAAACGACCAGGATGTTCTCCACATTAAACAACCAAAGGATTCTCTGACAGGCTCTTTTTGCCTACTAAATATCGAACCTGTATGGTGAGTCTACCCACTTTTTTTCTTATCGAAGTGATAAGAACTTGCAACATCCACCACAATACACGATGATGAAATAGGTATCCCAAACCATTCGCAGTGGTCAACCCGACAGTTAAACCTTCGCCGGTGGATCTTTTGGGGGTCTATAACTTCCTTAGATGTCTGAGTGCTTTTGGTTGATTCTTGTGATTTCGATTCCTTTACACATTGCAATGAACGCTGGTCGGTTGGGATGATTTTGCAGTTTTCAAACCTTCAATTTCTTCCCAATGCACCTCACGTTATACTGTGCACCAGCCATATTCATGTGGAACATTACACTCATCGCCAATTTGTAGACATGTCTATTTGCGACTTTTATTGTTCCAACATCCCACCTACCTAATTTCCATTTGTGTTTCTTCTTTATATGTGCCGTTAAAAACTCTTACTCTAGTTTTATCTTCTTAGGTTTAGTTGCGGTTCCAGCACGCAGTGTGATATTCATGCGCTACAAGGGGGAATCACTACGGGATACTCTCTGCGGGAGTTTCCATAATATTTCGATGGTGGTATTGAAGTAGCAAAAGTATCATTTGGAATTTAATATTAAAGATTTTTCATTAACTACTCCTTATCGTGCATTAGAACGTAATCTCTGGAACTTTGCCCAAACTGTATTAAATCCCCCATTCTCAACTCGTAATACCTAGAATCGTCTATCTTCTGTCCATTAAGCTTCGTTCCATGCGTTGATTTTAAATCCATGAGATATGGCTTCACCACCTTAACCACATCTCTATCGCCTTCTTCAGTTACAACCAGTTCGTCAATTTCTCGATACTGGATAATTGCATGCTGAGCAGAAATGGAAGGATGAAGTAATGGAATATCGGCAACTTTTGTCTCGCGCCCGAACAAGAAACAACTTCTACGATGAATATACAAGGTATCAACGATTTCATCGCCTTTGTAGACATACAACCTCCAATGTTTGTCAGGCTTTGCTGCCTCGTATGGCTCAGTAAACTTTAAAACTATACCATTCACTACATTACCGGTCCTCTCATCTTTGGCCAGTGCGCCAGAGAGGCCAAAATCAGGTTTGTATTGTACTTCTTTCGCTGAATCTTCCAATATCTTTACCTCATTTTCGGTTCTTGTTAATTCTCCCTCCTTTCCCCACAGAATTTTATCTGATGGTACCTCATCACCGCGATGACGTTTTGACTTATTTCCAGCCTCCATCAACGCCGCATTAATAACGCCATTTCCACTTATGCAAGATGTACGATGTTGATTGTTTCGTTCTTTTGTGGCCTCATTAACTTGGTCGTAGTAATAACCATTCTCGTCAAGTTCATCACGGGCAGAAAACCTTGACTTGCGTCGATGGTCTGAGTTCCGAAAATCATCAACTTGATCCCGATATCTTTCGTCGGTGTCCCTATTCAATCTTTGCGGACTGTAACTTCTGTTTCCGTATTTATCTTTTTGTTTGTGCTTTTTGTTTTCTCTGCTTCTGCTGCGGCTTCTACTATCATCTCTACTATGTCTATCCCGTGGATATCTTTCTCTACTTTCGCGGCGACGATTCGCTTCGCTGCGATCTTTCCCACAATGATGCGGCGAAGAAGTCATTTCCGATTACAATAGCAGTGAAAGTAACGAATATTTTTATACAATACACTGGATTGGGATTCCAGATTCGTGTATTAGGCCTTTTATGTATTGTACTTCTCGTGAATGAAGTGCAAACAGAAGTATTAGCCCTATCTGCCTATAGGGGAAACTAAGGTGCACCTTAGCACTCCTTGCTTTCGTCAAATGCTTGGCCAGAATGATGAGAGGCGGAACTCCTGCCTGCTATGTTGGGTTGCAAACTCAAATTTATTCCTGTCAGCGCTAAAAAATGCCGTTTCTATCAACCGTGATTGCAGTCTTACTCGTTGCAATTGGTGTGGTTGATGTTGTGGTGGGGCAGTCCACCATCGTTGCGGATGGAGACACTACTTTCCCAGCTTTAAGTTATGCCACGATTGTGACAAACGGTCTTACTGGTGCCGGTATACAATTATCTCCTGATCCTTGGCACTCTCCAGCAATAACTTTCAGTGCACCTTTGTGGAGAGCTAACTTTCAGCAATTTTCATCCATCAACTTGGATGTTGTTTGTCCTACCACTGCGGCTCCGCTAACCATCAAATTTCAACGTTGGACAGCCACAGGAGTTGGGGGAAATAGTAATAATATTTATTTGGCAAATTATGTTATATCCCCATTATCTGCCGCTTCTTCTTCCACTGGATCCGTGAATATTGGATCAACCTGGGCAAAAGTCTCCATCCCCATTAGTGCGTTTACCACTCCGGACTGGAACTTGAATGGTGTGGAACGAATCTATTTTAATCTTGACTCGTCTTCTAGAAAATGCATAATTGACAATGTTATCTTGTCAAAGAGTGGTATGCCTTCTCTTTTACCAACTGCGGTCCCATCAACACTATCTCCGACTACAAGTCGGCCGTCTCGTTCTGATCCTGCTGATTGGACAACACGCTTATCGTCTGCTTGGGGTATCGACCCCATTTTTGATGGTGAAATCGGTTCGTTTCCACTGACCACTACCGTTGATTTTGCGGCCCTCGTTGAGGGAAGTGGTGTGTTAGGAACTGCTGGGCTTGAGCTGAGACCAGATCCATGGCATTCACCCGCACTCACTTTGAGTAGTCCGCTCTATCGAACGGATGTAGGCCGCTACCGCGAGCTTCTAATGTTTGTTCGCTGTCAACAAGATGATACACCACTGACAATGAAATTTAGTCGTTGGACTGCCGATGGAACTGCATCATCAAGCAAGGCAGTCGCAGTCGGTACATATGCTGATCCAGCTGATACACCAACACGTTCTACCATTGGAACGGTTTGGACGAAAGTTCGCATTCCCATTCCTGACTTCTTTGCAGCCGATTGGCAATTAAATGGTGCTGAGCGTATTTATTTCAATCTTGATTCTCAAAGTCGCAAGTGTTGGGTGGATAATCTTTACGTTTGGACGGAGAAAGTTCCTTCGGTTGCACCAACACCATCACCTTCATTGGTTCCAACACCAGCGCCAAGTACATCTCGCCCTACGCGCATTGAATCCTTGGATACAACTGTCATTTTGGAAGAGGTGCTCGGAGTACAGCCGGCATTCGACGGTGAATATAACTCTTTCCGATCCAGGGACATTCGATACGCGGAAGCTGTTAATGGTACAGGTGTTTTCGGTAGTGTAGGATTGGAACTGCACCCCGATCCTTGGCATTCGCCTGTCTTCTTACTTTCAGATCCATTGTATCGCAGTGATATTGCTCAATATAATGAAATTCTTCTGTACGTTAGATGTGCACAGGATGATACTCCAATATCTATGCACTTTGGAAGATGGACTGCCAATAAGGTCGGTGGCACTAGCGCGAAAGTAAACTTAGCAAATTATGCAGAGCCTAGAGACGATCCAATTCGTAATACCATCGATCGTAGATGGACGAAAGTGCGCATTCCAATCACAGCGTTTTTCACCTCTGATTGGACATTGGCTGGTGCCGAATGGATCTATTTTAATTCAGATGTGCAGTATCGCAAGTGCTACATCGACAACGTCCTATTTAGGGAAAATATTGGTCCATATATCACTGAAGTTCGTCGCATGACGGATTCAATAGTGCGCATTGAAATGAATAAATACTATGAGCATACGAGTGCGCGTACTTTGTCGAACTATGAAATTCAAGAAGTCCATATGATCGATGGCCAATCGACGGTTACCAGAGTCTTTCAACCTGAATCTATTGGTTTATTTTCAAGATTTCAAAAATTCAAGGACAATAGTCTAATTACCAAATCTATTTACTATATTCATTTGATTTTACCAGAACGACTTGATTGCAGCTCATCCACGAAGTCTTATGTGGTAAAGATGGCAAATGTTACGGATCCTGCAATGAATCCGATGAATACCACTGTTTGGGAAATACCTTGTGCGGGACCAGTTGAAACAAATACCATCAAAGTGAATCAAGTAGGTTATTTGCCTGAGCGCCAAAAATTGGCTTATATAAGTGAATATTATGGAGACAATGATGGTGGGGTCTGGGTTGTTGGTAAGTTGGCCAGTATTTGGCATTGGAATCGTATCCAAGGATCATTTAGAAAAATGTCTGGTTTACCCTCTTCTATTGCAACGATTACTCTACGCGGAGTAACTGCAAATAATAATAAAGATGTTTGGGCGGTTGGTGACCAAGGAACAATTGTTCACTACAACGGATTTATTTGGTCTGTTGAAAGTTCACCAACTACGAAAGATCTTTATGCAATTGAATTTGCTCCCGATCGTTCTGTAGCCTATGCGGTCGGAAATGATGGGACTATTTTGAAGTTCGTTCCAAATATTGGCGATTCAAAAGGAACTTGGATCGCTGTTACGAACTCTCCAACAACGAATGACCTCCGCACTATTTGGTTGGGCTCATCTATCATGTGGGTTGGTGGAGCGTCAGGCACTATTTTGAGAAAAGTTCCTCCATCCCGATCAATTATAGGAAATTCTGTGTCGACCACCAGTACCGACACGTGGGCTGCCGTAAAACCGTTGACGGATCAAACAATTATTGCAATTGAAGGAGTTCGTACAGACGGAGCGATATCAGCCATCTGTTCAGGGGGTTTGTTATTGAAAAATCAATGGGGAAGTTGGATTAAGGACACTCAATTGAATGATACAATGAATACTTACTTCATGAATCCTACTTACTTGAAGACTGGACGTGGGTTCGGTAACAGTGGCTGGGGCCTTGTTCTTACAGACACGGATCGCTGGAGCTTTGATACCAAAACAACAGTAGATTTGACAGCAAGTGCGATGGTTGAGGAGCGAATTGCATTTGCATTTGGTCGTGATGGGAGTTGCATTCAAG
>JACCEA012413475.1_pt1 | contig 15051 bp, 13 predicted proteins | sample 7449851 | NCBI WGS metagenome assembly JACCEA01 (sample SAMN15323453, study PRJNA562643) | freshwater metagenome | isolation source: river surface water | place: USA:Blue River Watershed | collected 2017-08-18 | reverse complement strand
CCCCGATTTTTTCCCCAACGGGGGGCATGAAAATCTCAGCACCAGACTTGGCCAAGTACCTCCTGCTGCACATGAACTATGGAAAAGTCGGTAAGGTGCGACTTATTTCTTCAGCCCATTCTCAAGAAATGCAAACTCCCCTTTCTTCGGATGAAAACTACGGTTTGGCCCTTTGGAAAACGGATGTGCTAATTCCAGGAGTAGAATTGGTCGGCCATACCGGATCGGCCTATGGCTTGTATAGCGCTATGTTTTTCAATCCCGAGGAAAAGTATGGATTCGTGGTGATCAGTAACGGTTGTGATCCCACCGAGGAAGAGGGATATATCCGAGTGATCCGCCGTGCCCTACAGATTTTGTACGAGGAGTGGATTGTGAAATCTTAATTGCTAATTCCGAAGAAGGAATTCAGCGATGGGAGGATGTCAATGGCCCAATGCGTACAAATCAACACTGGAAGATTGCGGTAGCGTGCCCAGTGCCATCCAAAAAATAGGCTGACTAGCAATACCGGAACTCCAGTTCCCAAGACTACCGAGGACAAGTCCCCTGCCTGACCTTCCACGCCAGAAGCTAGAAAAAATCGAGAAGGCAGGTGCCAGGCCGTAAATAAAATCCCGGACACGAGAATAGCTACTGGTGTATTCCAGCGTTTTTCCAATCTGGTTTGAAGCATTCCTCGGAAAAATAATTCCTCAGGTAATCCAGCAATCAGCAGGGGGAGCACTAGTCCAATTCCCCACTTGAGCCCTGCAAGCTCTACCAAAGGAGCCTGTGCTAAAATCCCTGGAATATGCCCTGCATTGAGCCCAAATCCTGCTAGGACTAGCAGGATTCCTTTGATCCAAATGGACGGGGTAGCACGAAGACCCAGTACCAGATCCTTCTGGGAATAGTTCCAGACCTTAAAGTAGAGTAAGGAGGGGATCAACACTAAAAAAAAACCTTTGAAAACGAGTGCATACCACAGGTCTTGAATGAAATCTGCTGCACCAAGGATTGGGAGTGGAGCTACCTGAATCAGCCTTCCAATACCCACAGCTAGGAGGATATAAAAAACGGAATAACCGAGCAATGCATTGCACTCTTGATTCAGGTCTTTAAAGGAAAGCTGACCAGCAGGTACGCGTTGCCAAGTAATCCAATTCATGGTAAAGTTTAATTTGCCCTATGGTTTTTCCGGACCTGAACGAGCAATTCTTCCAATCCATTCAGTCGGATTTCATACAGGGTATTTAGGCACATACCTAAGTGGCCCGATGGAAATCCTTTTTTATGCATCCAGACCAGGTAATCTTCAGGGATGTCGCAGAGTAATCTTCCCTTGTACTTGCCAAAGGGCATGCGATGGGTCACTAGATCGATGAGGATTTGCGGATTCATAGCGCTAAAAATACCCTTTTTTCATCACCAAAAACAAGCCATATGCCGGTTGATACTAGCCGATCGCTTGGGTAATTAGTCAAGACTACCTAGGTTTACCACATGGAAATAGGAATAGATAGCTTTGCTGCATTTGTGACGGATGCCCAAGGCAATCCTGTAGGCACTGCCCAGGATGCCTTACGCGAATTGCTGGATCGGATTGAGCTGGCTGATGAAAAGGGACTGGATGTATTTGCCATCGGAGAGCACCACCGAAAGGAATTTTTGGATTCTGCTACCTCGGTGATTTTGGCAGCTGCTGCGTCTCGAACTACTCGGATTCGCTTGAGTAGTGCCGTGACGGTGCTGAGTGCGGCAGACCCGGTTCGGGTATTCCAACAGTTTGCTACGCTCGACCTAATTTCCCAGGGCCGTGCTGAACTGGTGGTGGGCCGGGGATCTTTTACAGAAGCCTTTCCACTTTTTGGCTTAAATTTCCAAGATTACGATGCCTTGTTTGGAGAAAAGCTAGGTCTCCTCTTACAGCTAAATGAGCAAGAAGTAGTGACTTGGAGGGGACGTTTTCGCCCCGCCTTGCAAGCGCAAGCCATCTACCCAAGACCTATGCAAGCCAAACTTCCCATCTGGCTGGGTGTAGGAGGGACACCAGCCTCCTTTGTACGTGCGGGTTCGCTTGGACTTCCGCTGATGGTGGCAGTGATTGGTGGAGAGACGCACCGTTTCCGTCCCTTGATTGATCTCTACCGGGAAGCCGGAGATAAGGCTGGCTATGCACAAGAAGAGCTAAAGGTAGGGCTGCATTCTTTGGGCTATGTAGCACAGACGCACGAGGAAGCCGTGGAAACCTACTATCCCGGCTATTCCGAAACCTTCACCCGTATCGGCAAGGAGCGCGGCTGGCCTCCCGTCACCCGTGGGCATTTTGAGGCCCAGAATGCTCCACGAGGAGCCTATCTCGTAGGTAGCCCTGATGAGGTAGCGGAAAAAATCCTCCGGCACAGTGCTTCTCTGGGTGGGATCGATCGCTTTACGTTCCAGTTGGACAACGCCGGGTTGAGCCATCAGCAGCTTAGCGAGACCATTGCTTTAATTGGAGAAGAGGTCATTCCTCAAGTACGAAAAGGGTAGCCGATTAGACCGCTCAATTTTCATTAAATCTTCCATCCTTTTTTTTCTATGTTCAATAGCTCGGAGTACCCCAAATCGCTCAATGAGTCTCAATTTATGGCTTGGCTAGAAAAGGGGCGTGCCAGTAGGATTCCTTTTGCCTACCTGCTGATTATTTGGGATGAATTGGAGCAGGAATACCTGCCTATCTATGTGGAAAAGCGTGTCGACCTGATGTCCTACGAAAAATACGGCACTTCGCCCGCCCAACAAGTGTTGGTCGCTGCCTATGATTTGTACTCCGAGTCGCGGGTCGGTTAGGCTTGTTTGGAAACGAAAAAACTTAGGATAAGTAATGCTCCTTTACCTAGGAAGTAAAAATACAGTGGGGCAAAACTAACACCCTCTACCACAAGAAGCCCTGAATCATCTAAAGGAAGTAGGTTTTTTGCCTGACTAAGGTTATAAGCGTGGAGGAATAGGGCGCAAATTAAGGTTAGAGTTACTGGAAATGCAGTCTTCTTTAAGGGTTGATAAAAAAAGAAAGGAAGTAAAGCAAATGGTGCCCAAGCAAAAAAGCCCATGACTTGCCATCCCGATAGGATAAGGTGAAAGGAAGGAAGAATCGCTTTTGAAAAGGGAATATTGAGGTCAATGCGTGCATCCACTTCCACCCAGGTCAGATTTAATAACCCAATGGAATACAGAAAAATCAATCCGAGTAAAACTTGATTTCCCTGGTATTTTCTCCAGATGAGTTGCCCAATATGGCTAATTTTTTCTAGTTGCATTGATGGTAGTAATTGGTGTCGATATGCTTTCTGTTGCAACTCGCCCGCTCTTGGCTATAAGGGTGAGATCTGAAAAATTTTTCCAAGAAGGTACCGCTAGACTCTTCTTCATTGGCTTGCATCCGATCCCAAAATCCGATTCCAGCACAGCCATCGTAACCTGCTTTCACAGCAAGATCTAACCCGTATAAATCGGAGTAGACTTCATTTTCTTGGTTAAAAGAAGCAGATACCAAGGAGGTGACATAATAGGCAAGATCGCCGAGTCCTTCCCCAAACCAGTTTTGTGCAACCTTCATTTCTTTTAACTTATCTCCGATGTGTCCCAATTCATTGTGGTAGATTTCATGACCAAGAATGCAAGCTATCTCGTCATCACTAGCAGCGAAATCGATGATTCCGGTGAAAATAAATACTTGTCCTCCTGCAGTAAATGCATTGATGTCTTCTGATTCTACGATGTGGTATTCGTATTCAAATTTGGGGTTGTCCATTTTGGACATCAGTTTTGAAAAGATTCGGTCAATGCGTTTGGTGTAAATTGGATCTTGGCTGTAAGTGTATTCTTGTTCTATTTCTGCCTTTACCTCAAGACCTACTTCTTTTTCTTCTTCTACGGTGACTTCCACCTTGTCCACGCCTAGTACCTCATTCTTTGTATCTCCTAGTATTTTGATGAGTTTACCTTCATCTGTTTGATCCACTAGGCAGGAAATATCATAGACAATAGGGTCATTTTTAAGTGCCCAGCTATCGGTAGCTTCAGAAATTAATCCTACCGATTTTTCAAAAATTCCCAAGGCATACAAGGCAATTCCAGCTCCAAATAGCATAACCACGACTATGACACCAATCAACGCTCCCCTATTTTTCTTTTTTGCGGGGAGAATATTCACTGCAGCAGGTGTAGCTTCTTGTGAAGATGCTAAGATTTCTTTTTCCCAATCGAGGTGGTAGGTTCCCAATTTGATGTGATCTCCTGGCAGGACACGTGACTTTCTTGTGACCTTGGCCCCATTAATAAATACCCCATTAGTCGAATCCAAATCGTAAATCCAAAGGCTTCCATCAGACTGGAAAACCAACTTGGCATGAAAACTTGAGACCTGTTTTTGAGAGATGACCAAGTCATTGAGACTAGATCTTCCAATACTTACTTCCATGTCTTTCATTGGTCGAGGAGGAATGGATTTGAATGAATTAAGAATTCTTAGGAGAAATGCGTTGATATAGGGCAAAAAGGACTACCAAAAGCATCATCAAAAAGACTAGAAATAGGACGGTGCCATTGGCTGCAAACGAATCGGTTGGTAATCCATCTAAATTTTCCGGGTACAAAAATCCCCTTAATGTGTCCAAGAAAATTGAATTGTCTTGGCCAAAATCCTGAACCCGTGCGAGCAGTTCAGTGCCCCAGCGTCCTATGGTTAAATAACTTAAAAACATAGTTACGGTAGACTCGATGGGTTGCAATACGCCAGAAAGTATAATTTGCGGCATCAATGCAATAGGTAGCAAACTCATCACTTCTTCAGTCGTCTGCGTCAGTGCAGAAAGCATTAATCCAAATTGGATTGCGCAAATGCTTAATACCAAGAGGATTCCATATAGAAAAATGAAATTATTTAAGTCAGGGTATACGAGCATTAAAATTCCCAGAAAAATAAAAGTTTGAACCGCTGACAACAGAAACAAAACGAGTTGCTTGCTAATGAGGTATGGAAATAGCAACACATTGACTCGGAACTCTCGTTGGGCCACATCTTTTTCTCCCACAATCTCCTTGGCAGAGTTGCTGACACCAAACCAAATGGCTGCTATAGCCATCAAAAACATTACCCCAATTTTTGGCTGTTGCCCCAAAAGCTCATTTTCTTCAATTAGGGTTGAAAAAGAAAGTGAAATTAGAAGAGCAATGAAGATGGGTTGAATGAGTAATAGGAGCAAGTTTTTTGGATTTGCTACTTTGATTTTAAAATAGCGCTGCGTCAACCAGCTGGTCTGGTGCAAGACGTTTGCAGATGATCGTTGAAGTTCCACCCTTTTGAATGCTGTGGCCGTTTCCTTGTTGCCACTAAACCATCGTTCGTACCAAAGTTTGGCTTCTTCCTTTTTACTGAGTAAAGCATACAGGTGAATCAAAGATTCCTTCTTATAGTGCTTCAATAGCCCATCCTTTGGACCATCGTACGAAAGGTGGCCATTCACTCCCATAAATACCACTCGATCTACATAGTTGAGATCTTCTGGCTTATGGGTCACCATAATCACTGTGGTACCTTCTTTGCACAGTTGTCGAATACAGGAAAGAAATTCTTCGATGGTTTCTGGGTCCAAAGGGCTTGTAGGCTCATCCAAAAACAAGATTTTTGGTTTGGTGAGTAATTCTACCGCAATAGAGACCCGCTTTTTTTGGCCCCCAGAAAGTTTAGCAATTTTTGTTTTCCGAATGGTTGGGGTGTCAATTTTTAAGGATCCCAAAACCTCGTTGATGCGATCGTCAATTTCCTTGTTGCTTGTATCCTCCGGTAGTCTGATTTTGGCCGCAAAAAACAGGGACTCTTGCACAGTCAACTCTTCGTGTACAATGTTCTCCTGAGGTACGTAGCCGATAATATGTTTGACGAGGTCAAAGTGATCGTGTAGATCTAAATCAAATAACTTGATAGTGCCCTGTGTAGGAGGACTATCCCCATTGAGTGCTTTAAGTAGGGTGGATTTACCACATCCACTTGGGCCCATTAAGGCTACAAACTCTCGGTAAGGAAATTGGATGGTAGTGGGTTGGAGGCCGGTATGGCCAGTTGAAAAAACCTTGGAAATATTTTTGGCGCTGATTGCGTATTCCTTTTTTAAGTCCAGCAAAGTTCCACTTAGGGAAAAGGAGAATAAGCCAATTCTAACCTTATCTTTCTCACTGATTGCCTGCCTAGCGGTTATTTTTTTTCCATTGACAAAAACGCCGTTTGAACTATTCAGGTCTTCAATCCATACTTTTCCGTCTTTCTGTTGAATCCGTGCATGTCTTCGGGATACCAGTACATCCTCAAGAACCAAGTCGCAATCTGAACTTCTCCCAATAACTACTTCTCTTTTGGTGGCAAGAAGGCTTTGAATGTCGTTCCCCTTTTTGGTTGAGGAAGAGGAAGAAGTGCTCAGTTGCTCTGGATGGCTGAGTTTCACCACCACAGCTTGATCAGGGGTTAATACGAGTGTGTCGGCCTCTGTAAATGGAGTTTTTTGACCAGGATTTAGCTTTTTTCCATTTAGGTAGGAACCATTAGTAGAACCTAAATCTTCTATAAGTAGTCCATTTCCATCAGCATAGATAGCTAAGTGTTTCCGTGATAGGGAAGCATGTGCTACGGGTAGTTGTCCTTCTTCGTTAGACCTTCCAATAATAAGTTTGCTGTTTGAAGCAATTCGATACGCTTGAGTTTGTCCTTCGTAGGTGAGGTAAAATTTAAAGCTTGTAGACATGGACATTGAAGGGAAGCCTAGGTTTTTTTCTGGTTAGGAGTCTGTAACTGATTTTAGAGAAAGCTCGTTTTGGACTTATCGGCGTGAGGCTGAGGTTAGTTTGAAGTTGGCTGTGTAACTGTATCCTTTTGGACTACTGGTGGTGTATTGTCCTTTTGATTGTTGTCTTTATCTTCAGTTGGTAAATCAGATTTGTTTTTCTGATTTTCAGGAGAAGGCGGTGTGCTGGTTTTTGCTTTCTTTTTTTCTTCCGAGCGTGTATTATCGATTTCTTCTTCAACCGGGACTAGGGGCTTATCAACTTCTCGCGCCTTATAAAATTTAATTGCAGCGAGAATACCTGCAAGAACCAATATGGTGATCAATGCAGGTTTTTGAAATTTTGAAAATCTCGATTTTCTTGGCTTTTCAGGAGAGGGTTCTAGGGTAGGTGTGTCTAAGACTCCGTCAAATCCAATCAGCCCAACTGTCACATTATCCTTTCCTCCAGCATCTAATGCCGCCTCAATAAGGCTGTTGGCTTTGGTGCCCAACGTTTTCTTGTCTTGGGCAGTCCCTAGTAATAGGTGAATTTGTTCCTTTCCAATCATGCCATTAAGGCCATCGCTACAGAGTAAAAAAATATCTCCGGGCTTAGGAGTAATTGGTTCTGGGCATACTTCAGGCTTAACCACCTCGTCAATCCCCAAAGCGCGGAGAATTTGATTTTTAGAAGGGTGGGTTTCCATTTGAGACTCTTCAATCTCTCCTGTATCTACCAAAAATTGCACATAGGAATGGTCTTTTGTAAGTGTACTCAATTGGTTTTTGGACCGTACGTACAACCGACTGTCTCCCACATGTCCATAAAAGAGTTTCATCGACTCGGTGAGATAGACCACCACACATGTAGTCCCCATTCCGCTATATTCCGGATAGGTGGATGCAAAACCATGAACTTGAGAATTTGCAAATTTGATGGCTTCGTGGATCATCTGAACCGCATTTTCTCCACGGGATCTAGTGAAATAGTCCAATATGCATTCTACCGCTTTTTTAGAAGCGATCTCCCCTCCTGAATGCCCTCCCATCCCATCACATACTACAAACACATGTCCTCCGGGTAGTTTTTTTTCTCCGTAGTAGTCTTCGTTGTTTTTCCGAACATTCCCCACATGGGTAGAAAATATAAAATCGTAAGTCGTGCTCATGGGAGTTAGGGTTTACAGTCTAAAGGTTAGGGAAATCTTACCCAATCGGATAAAATCACCATTTTTTAATTGGGTTGGAGTTTGAATTTGTTTTTCATTGATGTAAGTGCCATTAGAACTACCCAAATCAACTAAATAGAAACTTTGACTTGCATCAGGAGAATGATCCAATCCTTGGCGCTCAAATAGGATAAGTGCATGCTCTCTCGAAACCGTAGCGTCGGGCAAAACTAGGGTGGTTTGTGTTCCTTGGGTTCTTCCCAATAGGTTGACTAGCTGCAAAGAATATTGAGAACCATCTTGGCCGATAAGTAAAGGGGTTCTGATAAGCTGTTCAAACCGATTTTTGCTGTCCTGCAGTAGTCGTTGCTTTTGCTGAGCCTGTTGAAGGGCCATTTCCTGCGCGCGCTGCGCTTTTTGGTCTTGTTCTAATTTTTCTAGGAAGCGGTCTTGCTTCTCCAGTTCACGCTTATTCTCCTCCTGAATGTTTTGAAGTTTACGTTCGTTTGCTTCCTTTTCCTGAGATTTTTTTTTGCTGCTTCTCAGAACTAAAAGAATCCCAGTGACCAATAAAAAGATAACTAATCCAGAGGCTATCCCAATTCTTGTTCCATCCATCAGTACATATGCGAAGAAGGAAGGGGTGGTGAAAAATGCTTCGTAGCGAATAGGGTCTCCAGTTTTGGATAAAGTAAGACCCACAGGTGATCCTCCAGGTCCTTTATTAGTGCTGTAAGTAAGTTCATAAACTTTGCCTGCGGCCCTTGATGTCATGGATTCGATTTTTTTTCCAAAATCTGCAACCTGACTATCCCAGTCCTGATTCGGGTCAAAGGACACGTGTTCCCCATATGTTTCGGATGTAATTTTTTCCAGGGAATACTTGGCGCCCATTCTCGGGTATCTGACACTATAGATTGGGATATTTTTTTGTCTAGAAGACAAAATAATGGATTCAGGCGTATGGATGGAATTATAAATATTTGAAAACTCTGAAGATAAGAGCAGAATAATTTTATCGTAGGTGCTATCCTCAGGTTGTTGGTGGAGAAATTCCAAAGCTTCCATGAGCGCCGTATTTAGCTCCGTAGATTCATGGATTTTTTGATTTGCAGTAGGACGTTGTATTGTTTCTACCCTCGCGCCCAAAGAAGATTTATCCCCATCGAAAATCTTTCCTTCCTCAAGAACCTTTCCATTGGCTTGGGTCCAGTCAAATTCAGAAAAAAACAAGCGATCCTTATCTGAAAAATAAGGTAGAGATTTTTTTAAAAATGCCTTTAGTGCAGTTCTTTGAGGGTCAAAAGAGTCAAAATGGCTGTTTTCAAAAAGGATGAAGACTTTTTTTTGTGTCCTTTTCGGTACGTCTAGTTGTGCAAAGGAAAAACCTTCCACTTGGTTTCCATCCTCTTCAAGCTTTATTTCTCCTGTATTCCAAGCAAGAGGATTTCGGTCAGCTACTTGGAAGACTACTTTGGGATAGTCTTTGGTATCAAAGCCTTTCATTTGTATGGATTGTCCTTGTACGCAGTACGAAATCCAGGCAAATAGACAACCTAAAAATAACCGTCTCATAGGAGCTTAGTTGGTAACAAATGAAAAACGAAGCATCAATAGTGTTTTTCCTACGCGAATGGCATCCCCATCAGCAAGCTTCACGGTATTGCCGGGCATCACTTCTTCCTCGTTCACAAAACTTGGATTGGTGGACATTTCATCTCTCAAGTAAAACTGACCTCCTCGGAATAAAATAGTAGCATGGTGGGAGGAAATGGAAGCGTCCTCAGTGATTCGGACTGTGTTTTTTACATCTCTTCCAATGTTATTTTGCCCTTCATATAACCTAAAGTCTACACCCAACTCGCTGATAGTATAGGACACTAGCCAGCCTACTAGTTTTCGGGAAGGCGTAGGGCGTTGTTCTTCACCTTTTGTATCAGAGCCCTTAGTGGAGGGAACTACCATGGTGCGCCCGTTGTCTCCACTTGAAGGATTAGGTGTTCCGACTTTAACGGTTTCCATGAAGCTTGGACTAGCTCCTTCCGTGCCCATTCCTTGAAGACTCTTGCCTGCGTTTCCCATCAGTGCAGTTTTATCATTATCTCCACTTTCAATTCCTGTTGAGTCTGTAGTGCTTGGTTGATTTTGGCAATGAGGGCAGCTAGAGAAGGTAGAAGGATAAAAATGTCCTTGATCGCAATTTTTATAATTTTTATACATTGAACTGTTTTTTAGGCATTAATGAAGGTCAACTAGTGATGTATACCTGATATGAAGAGGTGATTTGGTTTATTTGCCTGCAGGGCCTTGATACTGTGCGTCTCCAAAGCCTAGGATAGGGAAGAAAATAAAGCTTAGGAGAAGGAGTCCAACAGTAAATCCTTCGGATTTTCCAAAGCTCTTGGATAGCAGGTTGTAAACCCAAATAGCAAAGACCACATTCACCAGTGGAATGACCATCAAAAATAGCCACCACCAGGGTTTGCCTACTATTTCCAACAAGATGATGAGGTTGTAAATCGGAATTAAGGCTGCCCATCCAGGCTTGCCTGCTTTAGCAAAAACTGCCCACATGGAGGCAATGAGCAATGCAATTACTGCAATGTAAATAATAACTATTCCAATCATAATTTAGGTGGGTTTATTGTTGTACTACTCGTAAGGTTTTTCGTGATCACCCCGTTTGAATGGTGGCTGGACTCCATAAATTTTACAATCTTTTTTTTAAGATTCGTCATCGCAACTGTCTCCACAATCACAGTCGCCATCATTCAAGTAGGCGGAGTTAATTATTGTTCCATTTGCACATCTAAATAGACCTACTTCATCATCACATTCATAACAGTCACAATCCCCATCGTTAAGAAAGGCGCTATTTATTATATCTCCATTGTTACATCGTGCTAGACCATCTTCATCTGCGCAATTATAACAATCGCAATCCCCATCATTGAGCCAAGCTCCATTGATATAATTGCCATCACCACAGGAAAAGCTATTTGCTGAAGACGTTGCTGCTTGAGCCGCAGAGGCATTAGCAGCTGCCGCTGAGTCCGCAGCTGCTTGAGCTGCCGCGGCTGCATCAGCATCACTAGAAGTACCAGAGGATTCCTGAGGGTAATAGTAATAACCCTCATTGTCAGAACTATATTGAGTGTAAGCAAAATAAAGGCCGCCAGCTAAAACTACAGCGCCAAAAATAGAAAACACCAAAACCAATCGATTTTTTGGCTTGGGTAGGGAAGGTGTACTCAGCGGCTCTTTGGTGGTTGGGTTCACTAGAGGCTGGTCCTCTAGCTTAGCTGGTTTTAGGATTTTTTTACTAGTTGTGGTCTTTTTAGGACTTGCGGAAAGCAAGCTATTCATGGCCCCCTTCATTTCAGCGATATCCTGAAACCTATTTTCAGGCTTCATCTCCATCGCCAAAAGCACTGCACTTGAGACCTGACTGCTTACCTTAGGATTGACTTGATGTGGTGCGGGTAACTCCTCAAAGCTACGATCCGTGGAAGCGATGGGTTTTTCGCCCGTTAGTAAAAAGTAGAGGGTGGCCCCTAAGGCATAAATGTCAGTAAACGGTCCTCTTTTTGCACGTTCAGAATATTGTTCTGGTGGCGCATAGCCTGGGGTAATCATCGCAGTTTGGTGGGTGGTTTTCCCCTCAGCAAATTCTCTTGCCGAACCAAAATCAATCAAAACTACACGTCCCTCTGGGCTAATTAATATATTTTCTGGTTTGATATCACGATGCAGCATTCCCTTGGCGTGAACAGCTTCTACAGCGTCTAAAAGCTGATTAATCAGTTGCATGGCCTCTTTCTCCTCTAGGGCACCTGTGCGCTGTACTCGCTGCTTCAAGGTCTCCCCATTCACAAACTCCATTACGGTATAAGCGGTGTTGTTTTCTTGAAAAATATCAATTACTCGTACAATGTTGGGATGCTGAAATCTAGCCAACTGTCGTGCTTCTTGGATAAATCGATCCACAAATTCTGGAAAGGAAAAAGAGGAGTTTCCTTGGGACTGTACAGTCATGTTTGCACCCCGCGTACTATTTCCCGAGATAAATAGTTCCTTGATACACACCTCTTGTTCCAACTTTTGATCGTATGCAAGGTAAGTAATACCAAAGCCACCTTGACCTAGGGTCTGCTGAATTGAGTAGCGACTGTATAGTAAATGACCGGGAGAAAGTAGGTGTGGGCTCATTGTTTGGTTACTTGGTTAAAACGTATTAGCTAGAATTCAATAAGGTATAGTAATAATCTCTTTAATTTCATTCACAAAGAGAAATTCTATTTAAAATTGATTATTAAGGCAATTCTCTAGTTTAGTTTCAGATTTTAATAAACTATGTCAATCAATATACTATATATAACAGATTACAAGATTCTAATTTAAATTGACATTGGCAATACCTTTATTCTACAAGAGATGATTTATTGAAAAACAAATAAGAATTTTTAGACCTGATATCGTAGGGTGCATGCAAAAGGGGAAGTCCTTAGTTTGACTTGAAAATCCTAGGCATCCCTCAATTTTTGATCACAAAAAAAAAGCCCTTTCGGAATACGAAAGGGCTTAACTGCAGAGGAGGAGGGATTCGAACCCCCGGTACCTCACGGTACAACGGTTTTCAAGACCGCCGCGATCGACCACTCTGCCACTCCTCTAAAGCGTTTCGATTGGTCATCGAGTGTGCAAAAATAGGGGGTTTCCTTAGTTATGCCAACACCTTTGCTGCTTTTTGTTGTAAGTGCTTGATTTTTTAGGAGTTATTTTTCAAATCCAGAACTTTAGCTGCTTTTTCCACTAGGCTTTAGGAAACTCTAGTTAATAAGAAAGGCACCTTACCTTCCCTCCGGTTTGGCCAATAACTTTTTTAAATTGTCCCGTGCTCGCTGCTTTTCCTCAGCCAAGTCAAAACTTACATTCACCTCAAAGCAGACCAATACAATGACGGAAGTCAGGTAAAGCCAAAGCATCAAAGCGATGATTGTACCGATAGAGCCATAGAGCTTGTTGTAACTCGCAAAATTTTCTAGGTAAAAAATGAATCCGTAGAAAGATAAGGTAATCAAAAGCCCCGCAAGCTGCGCTCCTGTAGAGAAAAAATTCCACTTGTCGTGAATTGCAGGTGCAAACCGAAAGATGAATGCCGAAGTCAAATAGAATACAGCGAGAAGAATCAAAAATTTGAGGGTATTGAACAAAAAGATAACAAACCCATTCGAAACCAGATGCGTTTCCCTCAACTCCGTTATCCAAAAGCTGCCAACGATCATCACCGAGCTTGCAGCAAGGACAGTCAGTACCAAGACGAGCACAATGGCAATAGCAATGCCTCTGCTAGCAAGCCAACCTCTATTCTCCTTAGTTTTATACACCGCATTGAAGGAATTCATCATGGAGACCACTCCCTGTGTAGAAGCCAAGAGCGCAAAGAGAAATCCTAAGGAAAGGAGACTTTGACGGGGCTTAGAAATAATATCGAGCAAGGTGGATGAGATCGTCTCGTACACATCTGCAGGCATAATTCCTTGCACAAAGGAAAGGATATTACTCGTGGTCACCATAGGGAAAAAATCCTGCAAATAAGGAATTAGGTTGAGCAAAAATAGGAGAAAGGGAAACAAAGCGATGGTGTAGCTAAAGGCCATGGATCCTGCACGTTCATTGATGTCATCCTTCTTCAGTTGCTGGATAAAAATCCGGAGGACATCATATAGGTTTTTGCTTTGACTTCCGAAGTGAATTTTTTTCAAGGCTCGAGCTTTCAGCTGAAACCGTATCCTCCACTTAGAAATTCTTTCCTTGATCACAGCGTACTTGGCTTAGTTGAAATAGGGGTAAAGCAATTCTTGTAAGCCCTTTGGCGGCCGAGTAGGTTGGTGGTTTTCCTTTCTAAGGAAAGCCAAAGTGGTCCAGCCCCGAGCGATTTGTTCTCCCGCCTCGTTATTCACTTGGTACTCAAAACGAATTTTTACTCCAGGAAGCTCAGGAATTACCGTGTGGATGGTGAGCAAATCATCGTATTTGCCTGGCTTGAGGTAAGTAATGTGGCTTTCCAAGACGGGCATTAGAATGCCGCTATCTTCCATTTCTCGGTAAGAAAATCCTACAGATCGCAAGGCCTCTACCCGGGCTACCTCAAAATACATGGCGTAATTGCCATAGTAGACGTAGCCCATCTGGTCTGTTTCGGCGTAGCGTACGCGGATCTGTGTTTTGGCTTTAAACATATCAATAAATATTTGCAGCGTTCAAAGCCTTTTGATAGCGCTTCGCATTGTTGAGGTGCTCACTGTAGCTCACCGCAAAAGAATGGTAGCCGGAAAAATCCTCCTTAGCGCAAAAATAAAGGTATTCGTGGCTTTCCGCATCCAACACTGCATTCAAGGAATTGATGTCTGGTAGGTTGATAGGGCCAGGAGGGAGCCCCGAATACTTGTAGGTGTTATAAGGACTTTCAATGGCTATTTGTTTGGCAGTGAGTCGCTTAATGCTAAAGTCTCCTGCTGCAAAAACTAGGGTAGGATCTGCTTGCAAAGGCATGCCTATGCGAAGGCGATTCAAGTATACGCCTGCGATTCGTGCTCGTTCATCAGACTTTTGACTTTCCGCTTGCACGATAGCCGCTAGGGTACTCACTTCTTTTTGGCTCAACCCCAAGGCTGAAGCTTTTTGATTCCGCTCCCCCGTCCAAAACTTCTGGTACTCTTCGTGCATGCGTTCAAACACCCCTTCTGCAGTAGTGTTCCACCAAAATTCATACGTGTTTGGAATAAATAAACTCAAAACGGTTTCCTCTTCAAAATCAAACTTGCGGATGTACACTGAGTCCTGAAGTAGCGCCAAAAATTGTTCTTCGCTCACTTCAAGGTTTGCTGTGATTTTTTCAGCAAGTTCCTCTTTCGTGCGGATGGAATTAAAGGTGACTTGTACGGGAACTTGCCTTCCGGCTCGCAACATGCGCACCAAATCGAGGTTGTTCATGTTGGGTTCGACTTGGTACAAACCTGGTTTTACTGCATCTTGGTACCCCAATAGCTTGGCTACAAAGCTAAAACTCAAGGCTTCGTTGATGACCTTTTCCT
>JACCEA010432647.1_pt1 | contig 15058 bp, 9 predicted proteins | sample 7449851 | NCBI WGS metagenome assembly JACCEA01 (sample SAMN15323453, study PRJNA562643) | freshwater metagenome | isolation source: river surface water | place: USA:Blue River Watershed | collected 2017-08-18 | reverse complement strand
CGTTTTTCTTTGTGCAAAGACAATTCACCGATTAATTCATATTCATTTCCGCCCAATTTTTTCAGTTCCTTACCGGTAAAAGATAGGCTGGGGAAATTAGCAACATCGAAAAAATCAGGACTTTTCAAATGTTCATCGCGCTGTTCATTTCGGGTGCTTACCGAATTCAAATCAGCCTCAAAACTTATCTCAGCATCGGTAAAATCTTCTTTGGAAGACAACACTTTTCCAAAGAATTGATTGAATGTACCAGAAACGTTGGTAATCATCATGTGGCGCACCTTGAATACAATTTCAGAGTGAGCAGGATCCATGATCCAATTTGTTTTATTCATTTTATTCATTTTTTTAATTGCCAACTATCCCCCAAGAATAGGAACCTTTTCCATCCAACTTTTGAATTTTTATCAGGTTTCCAGATCCATCAATTTGATAGACTTCTATGGCCGAATTTCGAATGGAAGATACATAAAGAAATTGGTCATCAACAATGGTTAATTCCGTAGGAGTATTTTCCGTCGATGAAGATTTACCATCCGATTTAATCAAAGTGCATTGTCCTGTTTTTGCTATTTGGAAACCGGCAATATTTTTAGGATCTGCATCAGCAACAAAAGCGTATTTACGATCTTTTGTCAATTTGATCCAACATGCCGCGGTATGTAAATCTTTAGAAAGATCGAATAATTTTTCTAATTCTTTACCATTTTTCCATTGGTAAACAGAAATACCACTTTGCTTTGCTTCAGTAACAAATATTTTACCATCTTCATCCAAATCAAATCCATATGGAACTTCAGTATTTGAAGAAATTGAAGTTTTTCCAACCGGAATCCCATCTTTACTCATTTGAAAGCCAATAATTTTATTGGAACTCCTACATGTGATAATTATTCCGGAACCATCGCAGGTAAAGGATGCTTGAGCAGGTCCAGATACCATAGTATCAACCTCAATATTTATACCTGGAATGGGATTCAACGTTCCATCTTGGGTAATTTTAAAACCACTCAAAATTCCATGATGACCTGAATTTAATACATAAATAAAGTCTTTATACTGAGTAATACTTACTGGGGTTTGCCCACCTGATGAATATTTATTTAAGAATGTAACATTTTCTCCATCGATTTTAAACACGGAAACATCATTAGATCCTGCATTACAAACCAATAGAAATTTTCCCTCCTTGGTCCAAAGCATCGAATTTTGGGACCTCAAAGGGCCATTAATTCCTTTTCCAAAGGTAGATAAAGTAAAAAGCGAATCCAATTTACCATTTGAATTTCTTCGATAACCAACAATTTCATTTTGAATGGAATCATTGGTTGAAGAAATAACCAGCTTGGATGGTTTGAAAAATAATTTCCCGTCCTCACCACATGAAAATAAAAAAAGAGAAACAAAGCAGAAAATAATTAATTTCATTTTAAAATTTTAATTCAAGTTGAACGGGGCAATGATCGGAATGTACAATATCCTGAAGAATGTTGGCAGAAAAAAGATTTTTCTCTAAATTATTGGAAGCTAGTAAATAATCAATTCGCCATCCTTTGTTGTTTGCTCTTGCCCCTGCACGGAACGTCCACCAACTGTACCGATGGGCTTCCTGGGGATGAAAAAATCGGAAAGTATCGATCCAACCCAAACCAAGAAATTCAGCGAACCACGTTCTTTCTTCGGGCTTAAATCCACTAACATCTTTATTTCGAATGGGATCATGAATATCGATGGCTTCCCTACAAATATTAAAATCGCCACCTAAAATTAACCGAGGAAATTTCTTTCTTACGTCTTCAATCCACGTGGCGAACAGGTTCAATGTTTCCATTTTGAAGGCCTGTCGTTCATCTCCTGAAGTTCCACTCGGCAAATACAAACTTAATACAGAACAATCTTGAAAATCTACACGAAGAAATCGACCTTCTGAATCTAATGCTTTAATTCCGCAGCCCACTTCACTTCCTATGGACTTTCCTTTGTACAACACTCCTACCCCGCTGTATCCTTTTTTCTCTGCCGAGTGCCAAATGGCCTGATACCCCAAAGGCTCGTACCATTCAGAAAGAATTTGATCGGAATTAGCTTTAATTTCCTGAAAAAGAACAACATCCGGATTTTCCTTGGCAAGAAAATCAAACAATCCTTTTCCTGCTGCGGCTCGAATTCCGTTGACGTTGTAGGAAATGATTTTCATTATTTTACAACGATAGTAACTTTCATCACGATGTCTTTTTTAGGACGATCGCCGGGCATGGTTGGTTCAGCCGCAATTTTATCAATCACATCCAATCCTTCAATGACTTCGCCAAATACCGTGTATTGCATATCTAAAAATGGAGTCCCCCCCATAGTTGCATAGGCTTGAGTTTGTTCCGGGGTATAGCGAACACCTGTTTGTGAGCCCATTTGGGCAAGTTGTGCAGCAGGATACTTCTGTCCTTGAACAATGTAAAACTGCGAACCGCTGGATGCTTTCTCCGGATTATTGGTTCGAGCAGCGGCTAATGCTCCTTTTTTATGAATATTTTGAGCATGAAACTCAGCCGGAATGGTGTAATTCGGTCCGCCCATTCCGTATTGAGCACCAGGCTGTGGATTTTTGGAATCAGGATCACCGCCCTGGATCATAAAACTTCCAATCACTCGATGGAAAATTGTACCATCGAAATAACCTTCTTGGGCAAGTTTAATAAAATTGGCTCGGTGAAGCGGAGTATTATCGTACAAACGAACAATCATTTCTCCATGAATGGTGGAAATTTTCACCAAGGTATCTGGCGTAGTGGTCATTTTTTTTTGATTTTGAGGTTTAACGGTAGAAATTGGCTTGGTTGATGATTTGGTTGTTGCTGTTTTGGGTTTCGTTGTTGAAACCGTCTTTTTGGGCTGAGCAAAAACTGAAAGAGATAGCAATGTGACCCCAAGGAAAAGCATTTTTTTCATCGTCATAGTTTTTTACAAAAATACGGAAAACAGAATAAAAAAAGAGGTCAAAAAATGACCTCTTTTTGGGTGGCTAATGGGATTCGAACCCACGACCAACGGAACCACAACCCGCTACTCTAACCTACTGAGCTATAGCCACCAGATTTTGTGGGTGCAAAAATAACATTTTGAAGCAATCTCCCAAAATTTTCTTCCCTTTTTTTTCGTTATTTTCGCAGTATGAAAAAAGGATTCATCAGTTTACTACTTTTATTCACGGTGCATTGTCTTTTTTCTCAATCCATCCCCCTTGAAGTCGTGAACGTTGATCAGACTTCGGTCGACGAGTTATTGTACCCCGGTGCCCAAAAACTAATGGGAAACATCCATTTCAAACAGGGCGATGCTCATCTTTATTGCGATTCCGGCTTTTTCTATCCATATCAAAATCGTTTATTGGCTCAAGGGCAGGTTCGATTGATCCAAGGTGGATTCAAAGCGACTTGTTTTGAATTGGATTACTCCGGGGATACTCGTTTGGCATTGCTTCAAGGAAGTGTTCAGCTCACCGAGGGAAATCAACGATTGCGAACCCAAAGGGTAGAATACCGGACCGATACCCGGGTGGGTAGTTACCGTTTAAAAGGACAAATCGATGCACCCGGAATACGTGCAACATCCGATTCCGGTTTTTTCTATCGAGATCAATCGTTAGTTTTATTGATTGGAAATGCCCGATTGAACGACCAATCTATTTCCATCCAAGCTGATAGCATTGGATATAAAAAAGATTCTGAATTGCTACAATTCTATCAAAAAACGAATTTCAAGGTAGATGGGCAAACGGGGAAATGCAATGGCGGATATTATTCAAAATCAAATCAGCAAGGAAAGCTTTTCAACCAGGTTCAGATAACCGATAGCACGGGAAATGTATTGATTTGCGATACCTTTTTATGGAACAAAAAAGAAGATATTCAAGAAGTATTTGGACGATTTTGCTACCAAGATTCATCAAAAAGCCAAATGATTTGGGGAAAATACCTGAAAAGATGGGCGAAAAATGACTCCATCGAGGTTCATCAAGATGTTCTAGTCAAATGGATCAGTGAAAACGATACTTCCTTCTTGTTTACGGATACGTTGATTGGAAACACCATCGAATATCGTGCATTCCCGAGAAACCACCTGAAAAACGATTCAACGGTGGGAATTTGCGGACTATTGGAGTACAACAAAAAGGATTCTACAATTAGGTTGAAAAATAATCCGATGATTTGGAATCAAGATTTTCAGATTTCTTCCATTTGGATCGCTCAGAAAAAAGAATTTCAAAATCAGCGAATGGATTGTTTTGATTCATGTTTTGTATTGCAGTGGGTTGATTGTTGCCACACCAATCAAATTAAATCCGATACACTTACCATGACATTTGGGAAAGATCAATCGAAATCATTGTTTGCAAAAGGACGAGTAATGACGATTTATTATGATGTTACCGGAAAAAAGATTGAAAGAGAAACAGAAGTTTCAGCGGACAAATTGCGATTAACTTGGATTGACGGTAAAATTAAATTTCTTTCTTACCAAAGAAATCCGAAAATCACGTTGGTCAAACCTTCAAAAAAAGGAAAACAACTGGAAGGATTCCGTCCAAAAAGAGAGCAATACTTCGAGGAAATTTATTTCTGGAATTCCATCAATCGCATTTACTAAGCCATTGTTCGGCCTGAGGATATCCCATTCTTTTCGCTGTTTTAATAGCTTCGCAACCTTTCGAAAGTTGTGAGCCATCCTTGATGTAGGCAACCCCCAGATTGTAATACACCTCAGCAGTTTTTTGATTTAACAACAAAAGTCGTTCACCGTCTTGAATAGCATCTTGATAATGAGCGTTATTGATGTTTAAAATGGCACGATTGAGAAGGAAATCGGAATTATTAGGATCAAGTTCAATGGCTCGAGAGTAATTTGACAAGGCTTTTTCATAGTTTCCTTTACCAGAAAATAAATTACCACGGGTGTAAAACACCAATCCATTTTGGGGTTCAAGCTTTTCCCATTCTTCCAAATAAGGCATTGCATCATTGATATCTCCAAGTTTAGCAGATGCAAATGCGAGATTAGGGTAAATATCACCAGCTTTTTCAGGCAAATTTTTTAACGCGATTTCAAGATCCTTTTTACCGTTTCCATAATCTTGAAGTGCCAAGCTTACAACCCCTCGCAACAAGTAAGCTTGGTAGTAATTGGGTGAAAGCTTGATGCATTGAATCAAGGCAATATTTGAAGCCGGATAATCGTTCAGTTTATAACAAACATTGCCTAACTGATAGAAAGCTTTTGCACTTTCCGGTTGGATTTGAGTGTTTTTGATTCGCCATGATTTGGCCTCTAGAAGCTGCTTAGTTTGTTCGTAACAGTAGGCCAAATTGCTAATAATCATAGCATCATCTCCATTTTTTTCCAGAAATTTTTTGAATCCGACAATGGCTAAATCATACTTCTTCTCGTTTAGATAAGCATAGGATTCAATTAGTTGAGTGTTTTTTGAATTCGGATTTTCGCGTTGTGCCTTTTCAGCGTAAAGATTAAACTTATCAGAATCAAAAATCTTTTGACTGTAAATAAATGCGAGCATCGAATACGTTTGCGTACCAGAATATCCTGGCAGGGTTGATTCTAGAATTTTTGCAGCTTCAGAGTAATTTCCTGACAAATAATAGGCTTTGCCTAAAAGATAGGTTAACTCTGGCTTTTGAGGATACTTTGTTTTGAGTGAAATTAACTTTTCAATGATTTGAGGATCTTGACTTTCCATCAAACATTTCACAAATTGGATTTGGGCTTCATAACTTTGAGGATCTATTTCTACCAAAAGTTTTGCATCTTTTAATGCCGCAGAAAGATCCTTTTTCAGGTACAAAACAATGGAACGATTCAAAAGAGCTGTTGCGTTTCTGTTATTTTTATCCAAGGCTTGGTTTAAAAGTTTTAGGGCTTCTTCCAAATTACCTTCTTCGATATGATTTTTAGCCAAATTGATTTCAAGGAAATCGGAGGCTGGTTTGTAGCCCAAGGAATTAAGAGTATTCAATTCTTCTTTCAGCTTATCTTTTTGTTTCGTTTTTTGATAAACTAAGGCTAAGGTAGAATGCGCGACAATATGATTGGGCTGTAGGGCAATCACCTTCTCTAAATTTTGCTGGGCCTCTTGAAGTTTACCTAATTGAATTAAGGCCTCTGACTTCCATAAAATTGTTTCAAGATGATTAGGGGTAATTTGCAATCGTTTATCGAACTCGTCGATAGCCTTTTGGTAGGAACCCATTGAATAATAAAGAAAACCTTTGTTAAACAATAAGTTTTTCTCATTGGGAAAGGTCGACAATCCTTTATTGCACCATTCCTCAGCAGCAGAATAATCTTGAATTCGAATGAAACTTAAAGAAATAAATCGGTATGCATAGGAAATCAATTCATTTTGACTGGACTGATTGATAACCTTTTTAAAATCTTCAATTGCCCCTGAGTAATTTTTGGTATGGTATTGGGCATAACCACGTCGGTTGTACGAATCAAATAATTTGTAATTGTAGTTGATTGCACTATCAAAATCATTGATGGAAGTGAAATAAGTTTCCAATGCCAATCGAGTTAATCCTCGGTTATAAAATGCAATTCCACTGGGTTTTGAATTGATTTCCTGAGTTAAAAAATCCTCTGCTAAACGATAATTACCTTTCGAGTAAGCTTCATTTGCCAATTGAATATTACTTTGAGCCCAAGTTGTGAAACAAGGAAAAAAAATAAAACAAAAGGCGGCAAAATAATGAATACGCATAGCGAGAATTTAAATTTTTAATACTCGAACAGAATTACTTTCATGATTCAAATTTAAACGAATAAACAACAGTCCCTTTTCCGTAAAATTGAACTTGATGGACTGATCAACAATGATGCCGCTTTGCAATTTTTTACCCATGGAGGAAAAAATTTCGTATTCCACCGAAGAATTTCCTTCTAAACCGGAAAAATAAATCTGCTCTGAAGTGGGATTGGGGTAGACATGTACTCGAGTTGATGTTAATTCTTGATTGGCGATTTTCAAATTTGTACTTTTACCTAGAATGGGGCGCATCATCCATGCTCCGGGGATTCCTGAGGATTGCCAAGTGCCTGAAACATTATAAAACATGTTGGAATTGGCGGTATCATTTCTATCCAATCCTAAACTTAATATTTTATCGGTATTCTGCTGCCAACCAACATAAAAGGTATCTGAAATAGCAATGGCACTATCAAATTCATAATTTACAAAACCATTGTAAAATCGTTGATATTTTGGCTTTTGGAAATTTGATTGGTATATTAATTGCTCACCTTTTCCGGTACCAGGTTCGGGTATTGACTTCCATACCATGAGCGTGAATAATTCTCTTGAAACGTCGGTTCGAATTGGAACAAAAGATAAAGAAACTCCTCTCAAAGAATCAGGACGTGTTGAGATAAACCGATAAGCAATTCTACCTCCATTGGTATTCAAACCATACCCATATTCTGCGGTTCCATCGTCGTAGGCATATTGATTATAAAAGGTGTATCTCCGTTTTATCGTATCGTTGGATTTAATGATCGAACTATTGGTTCCAATGGAATAAATAGCGTCCATTTCAAAGGAATCCGTTCCGATTAATGGAATAGAAAAAGGGAAGTAAGTACGTGAATTATTTGTAGAATTAGCTACAAGAGTTTGACTATGAATTTGAAATCCACTTCGAGGTTCAATGTAGTTGACCGAAGTTGCAATGGTTTGGATCCCATATCCTAAAACATTGAATGTTGCTTGATGCCCATTGGACAAAAAACGTGTTGAATCTGATTTAAAATGTAGGTAAGGAACTTGGGTAAACCCGTTTTTCAATAGGTTTGCTGGAGTGTTGCTGTAGGCAAAATCGTAGACAACCGTATCATTGTACAATCGATTCGCTGCAAGTCGAACATAATCAACGTGCCAATGATCTAAGAATCCAACCAAGCTACTATAATTGCGAAAACGAAAGCGAAATCCTTCATGGAGGAAATTGGTATCGACAACGGGAATTAACACCTGTTTCCAAACTCCAACTGAGGTGCCGGGAATACCCCAAACAGTTTTCCAAAACCCGAATTTGGTGAAAAAGTCAATGACCAACGAATCATTCATCTCTGGAGCCTCACCTAAACCCTCTGCTTGATAAAAAAAACTCAAATAAATGGAATCCGATCCCCTCCGGTTTTGAAGATTAAATGCCATGGAAGAAAGGGTATCACTAGGACCCGACATTCCAACAGCTTGTATATCATAGGGAGCACCTTGTTCATTTAATCCATCAAAAGTTGCAACCCCCATTGTTGGCGCATTGATGGCCATATGATTATTGATGTACACTTGATAATCCAACCAATTGGACGGATTAGGGAACCCTTCTGTAGAAGAGAAATCGTCTTGAAAAGGTATCGTGTTGGTATCTAATTGACCAAAAAAACGAGAATGAGCTCTTTTTTCAAATTCATTTTTCACGCGAATATTTTGGCAAAAAACGGAAGTCCCCTCCTGAGAAAAACTAAATATAGGGATAAGTAAAAAAAAGAAAATAATCAACTTAGTCATCGATGCTTTCTTGATTAGCGGGTTTTTCTAAATTCGGTTTAAGAGTTAATTCTATTCGAGTTCCTATTCTAATTTGATCGATAAAATGGGCATCTGGCTTTTGGCGTTGAACCCAAAAATCCGAAGAATCTCCATCCAATTCTCCTCGAATAAATGTTTCAATTCCTTTGGAATTGGCCAGCTGAATAGCCTCCCTTAACGACAATCCTGTTAATACGGGGTTTTCTATCAAGGAATCAAGGGATGCAACAGCCATGATTAAATCAATCAGCGTTCCCTTTGGTAAAGGCTGTCCGAACTTTACGATTTTTCCATTTGCCTTGGATTCCAATACATAATTTCCATTTTTCACCATGTCGGTGGGGCGCTCTTCGATTTCTCCCAACCGAAAGCCTGCATTTTCAATGAGTGCCTTGGTCATTCTCATGGAATATCCCTCTTTAACGGGATAGGGTGTTTTGGGAACATCAAAAGCAGTTACAGAAACATAAATTTTCCTTCCATTCTTTACAAATGAACTAGGTTTAGGGTCTTGGTCCATGATTATTCCACCTGATTTTTCAGGCATGTACACCGAATCGGTGATAACATACTCAAAATCATTCGGATTATCTTCCTCTTCTACCAATAAAATCGATTTTCCAATCAAATTAGGAACAGCAATCTTCTCGCCATGACGCGTGTAGGATTTTGCCCATTGCAAAACCACAAATAAAACGACAAGAAACAAAATTAAACTCCCTCCAATTTGAAACCACCATGGCTTACTTTTTAGCTTATCGAACATGATTTCGCTCCTTTCCAAAATTTAAAATTTGTTCAATAAATTCTGCCGGCTTGTAGCCACTCAATGCACATTGATGAAAAATACACGTGGCTGGAGTCATTCCAGGTAAGGAATTCACCTCAATGATGATGGTATCTACATGATTCTCATCGAAAATTCGGACAAAAGCATCGATTCTGCAGTATCCAGTTACCCCAAGGACTTCGGCAGCTCGCTTTAAATCGGCTTGCACTTTGGCAGAAATTTTCTTTGCAATCATAGGATCAACATCATAACGAGCTGGAGTAATGTTTAGTCCTTCACCAGCTAAAAATTTCTCTTCCAAACTCAAAACCTCAGATACGGCCACCGACTCACTGGGTTCAAAAGTTTCGTACACCATGTGGCCGTTTTCAAATTTAGTGAGCATCCCTCCCGTTACTTCCAAAAAGTGTTTTGCTCCATGCGAATCAATAAATTCTTCGACAAGAAATACTGATTTAAGCGGAAACTCCTCCTTCAACTGCAATCCCAAAACCACTGCATCGTGCTCATTCAACGATTCTAAATCACGGAAAATGAGTCGACAAAAAGATTCTAATTCCTCACGATTCTTTATTTTTTTAACGGCGCTAGAGCATCCATCATCAACCGGTTTAGCAATGAACGGAAATGGATATTCTGAAACAATTTGATCCAACAAGGAGTTTCCATTTTCAATCCACTCCATTTTATTTACCAATCGATGATTCGCTACAAGAAAACCATGTTGTTTCAGAACCTCTTTGGTTTGAAATTTATCGATGGTAAGCGCTGCCCCTTCAGGTAATGAACCATTGAAAGGAAGGCCAACTTGAATTAATTTTTGTTGAAGTGTTCCGTCTTCGCCCGGACGTCCGTGAAGGGCAATAAACACCTCATCAACTTTTCCTTTTAATTGCTCAAAAGTTAATTCTTGAGGAGACAAAATACTGTCTTGTGCAAAAAAATGGGTGATTTCTGATGCTTCAAGCTGAATTTTCTTGAGTATTGGATGAACCGAATAATGAGCAATTTTTTCCTTGATATCATCAGCATTATCCTTCAAATGCAAATTCATGGGAATAGCGTGCAATTGAAAACGATGAGCATCTCCCGATAGAAAAACGGAAATTGGACGAAAAATGCCTGATGAAGCTAATTTCTCGTAAACATTTCGACCACTTTCAACACTAATATGCCTTTCGCTGCTGTACCCTCCCATGATCACTGCAACATTTCGCAGCGAATGATTGGGCGATTGAAAGTTGTGAACCAAATGATCCAATTTCATCAAAAGTGCTTCCATACTTCGAGCATGGAATCCATTTCGTTTACGGGCAACCAGCGATGTACGAATGATATACGTTAGAAATTGAGAAGGATTAAGGCCCATTTCAGCAGCTTGATGGAAGAAAAACGAACTGGGCATCATTCCCGATGTGGTATTGGGATCATTTAAGAAAATTCGTCCATCATCTCCAAAAAACCCGTCAATTCGAGCATAAACATCGAAATGGAAGGTCTGGAAAAGAGAAACACAATGTTCTCGAATCGAATCAATGTGTTTTTCTTCGAGCTCGATGGGGGTTACTTTTCGACTTAACCCTGGTAAATACTTAGACCGGTAATCAAAAATTTCATTTCCTTTAACGATTCCCGTAGGCGGTAATGCCAAAGGTTCACCATCCATATTTTCAACAACGATGCATGAAAATTCTTTTCCCGAAATAAACGACTCAACCAAAACGGTTCGCTCGCCATCTAATGCCTCTAAAACGAGTTCTTCATCATTTTCTAAAAAGAAGGAGTCCAATTCCTGCAGCAATTCATCGGGATGATAAATTTCCTTTTGAATAGTTTCCGACCAAATCGGCAAACCAATTCCGCTACGAATATCAATGAATTCTTTGATCCAATAGATTTTCTCAGGCGAGGTTTTATTTTTCCAAAATTCTGGCTGAATCCTTTCAATGAAAAGTGATTTGGATACGGCTTGAAAAAATGATGCGAAATCATCTACTTCCAACACTGAAATACCAATGGAACTACCTTGGTTTGCCGCTTTGATGACCATGGGCAAGCCAATATCCGACAATACTTGGTGGTAAAAATCTCGTTTATTGGCTTCCTTCAACCATTCTTCCCGAGAGAAATGAATATAAGCCGGAACGTCAAACTGACCTTCCATCATTTCTTTTTGAATGGCTTTATTCATCCCAAATGCACTAGGCAAAATTCCCGAACCCGTGTAGGGTATTCCCAACCACTCCAAAAGCCCTTGCAATTTTCCATCCTCACCATTCACCCCATGCAGAGCAAGGAAGGCCAAATCCATTTTACTTTTAAGTTGATTGAAGGTCAATACCTGACCCAATCCTTCTAAAAGAGATAATTCTTCCTCTTTAGACCTTGGTTGAAGGGACTCTGCATAAAACTGAAATCCATGGATGGATTGCATGCTTTGAGAGGATGGATAAAAGTCACGAATACTTCCTTTGTACAAGAAAGACCAATGCAGTTCAACAAAATTTCCAAAACTATCGACAAAAATGGGAATAGGTTCGAAAATGGCTTTATTGAGGTTATCATAAACCGTTCGACCTCCGGCAAAGGAGATTTCCCTCTCCCGAGAGTTACCGCCAAAAAATATTCCAACGCGTATCCGATCCATGAATTATCGAACAATCAATCGTTGCTGGAACAATTCACCTTGATTTTCCCATTTCACTAGGTAGAAACCCGGATTTAAACCATGTGACCAATTTTGTCTTCCATTCAATTGGGTATGCATAATCTTCTTTCCTTCAAGATTGAAAATTTCTACGGTTTGTAAACCATCGAAGGGGAAAACAAGGAAATCGTTGGAAGGATTAGGATAAATAGTAGAAGTAGGTTCACCAACGCATGGACATGCCGAGTTAGGATCATTTTCGGTGATGGTCATCGTAAACGAAGGATTAATACCGAGCGTAATACCCGCAGTGTTGTTCACCAAATCAAATCGAATGACCCGGTTAGGATTGAAGGTGGTATTGTCGATGACCGTAACTGGAATAGCAACGATATTGGTATTTTTATTCAATACCAATGTGATGGTATCGGCCAAAGCGGCGGGATTGGTGGTGTAATTTGTACCATAAACGGCACCGCCGCTTACGTTTGAAATTGCCACTTTCACCACTTCATTGGAAAGCATGGCCGAATTTAGGGAAATGGGCAAATTAAATACTCCACCATTTTCTGCGATGGTTCCAGCCGATTGAGTGAAATTGATTTGAGGATTCACCAATGGAATGATATCTGTTGTTCTTCTTGGCAAAATCTGATACCCCGAGGAATATGGAGCAGAATTATCAAATTGGGTTTGAATTCCAACAACACTAAATAATGAATTGGGTGCTGTTGATCCATCGATGTTGGTATCGCTATCAATCCTTAACGTAACCGTGTCGGTACCATTGGTAATCGAAACGTTAGCGCTACTATTGGCTGCTGGCCATTGGGTTGAATTGACCAATCGATATCCATTCAATTGAATCAATTTTGATTCCTGAGCTTCGATCAACGATGTTACCGTTTGCGGAGGATTAACCGTGTTTCCTCTGGATAACACCACCATAGAATCGATGGTTAACTGGGTTAATCCGTTAAATTGAGAAACCTTTCCAATAACTCGAAGTTCATCACCTTCGGTTACCGTATAGGGAGGAGCAACATTGGAGCTTTTAAAGGCTGTGATTGAACCCGATGCATCATAAAGAGCAAATTGCAATCCATTTGTACTGTAATTTACGGAATTGACAATTCCGACAATTTTACAATTTACGTTCAATGAATCAGAAATACCGGTAGTTGCATTGCTTGTATTGATGGTTCCAATCGGATAAGTTGGCAAGACTTGAGGAGCAATGGCCGAATCATCGTCAGCGATAGAAATTAAAGTTGTATTTTGCGTTCCTACCACTAAACCAGAAGTCACCGAAATCATACGAAAACGTATGGATCTTGCAGCATTAACTACTGAATTGTTAATGGGTGAAAATGAGAAAGAAGCATTGGAGGCTCCGGATGGAATTACAAAAGTTAAGGTATCATTCACCGCTGCAGGTGTTGTAGAATAATCTGTTCCGTAAACCGGTGTACCGGCTACTTGAATCAACCTCATTACTAAGGTATCATTTTGAGTTGTTGGAGTAGTAAATGTAAGGAAAACCGAATTTGCGCCCGAGGCCTCACCAAACGATGCGCTTGCGTTAGCAAAATTGATACGATTAACGGTAGGTTGTGTACCTACAATCATATCATTCGTGTCTCTTGGCATAATTTGATAACCTGCAGTATAAGGGTTAGAATTATCAAACTGAGAACCAATTCCAATCACATCAAATGTTCCTGTTGGAGCTGGAGAACCATCAATATTTCCATCTGAATCGATGCGAATAACAAAAGTATCTACCCCATTGGTTGCTTGCACGTTGGCACTTGCATTAGCAATAGGCCATTGGGTTGAATTAACCAAGGTTAGTCCATTTAAACGAATCAATTTCGATTCGGTGGATTCTCCAAGATTGGGTACTAAGCTCGGATTGTATATTGGATTTCCACTTGAAAGAAATACCATGGAGTCCATGTTGATTTGAGTCAATCCATTGAATTGGGTAATTTTACCGTAAACGGAAATTCGATCTCCTTGAACTACAGTGTATGGAGGTGTAACATTGGAAGCTTTGAACACTCCAATACCCCCTGTTGAATCAAAAAGAGTAAATTGCAAGCCATTCGTACTGAAATTGATTCCAAGAACAGTTCCAATAAGCTGGCAATTTACGTTCAAGGAATCAGCCACACCGGTTGTAACGTTAATTCCTGTTACCCTAGAAATAGCATATTGAGGTAAATTTCCTGTTGGATTACCACCACCGCCGCCACCGCCGCCGGATGTATTATTAAAAAATACCCAATTCGGCCAGGCGGAAACACCACCTAGATTGTTCGAATCAGCCGTGATCCAATTAGCGGTATCGTTAATCATTGCCAAAACCGCAGGAACCGTTCCATTGGTCGTATCAATTTGGTAATAACCGTTGGAACGGAAACGATTAAATTGGAATGCATGAGTGCCTAAAGCAAGGCTTGATGGCAGGTAGCTGGTATTGGAAGTTGCTGTTCCCGAAGATATAAAAGGTTGTGTGGCTAAACCTGCAACAAAATTTGGCACGCCCAAGGTTCCTTGAAATGCGAATAAATTTTCTCCAGATTGCGATAACCCCGTTAAAGAACCAACACATGTTCCTCCCGTACTAGCTATGGCTGGAGATGCAGAACAATTCATGATGGTAACCTGTCCTTTCGATAAAGCAGGAGTGGTCCATGTCATGGTATCTTCATTACTTCGAAAAGTACCAACAGAATCCCAACCACGGTCCGTAAATTTAATGACCGTACCTGCAGGAATATTGGTAGTAGCTACGAAAGCAAAATAATCAGCTGTTCTTGTTTGGATTCCAATGAACTGTAGATCGCCTGGATTTAGATTTTGTGCACTCAAAAAGCCGCAGCTTATCACTAAAAAAAGAGTGAGAAATTTTCTCATGATGGTAATTTTTTTGACAAATTTAAGGAGTAAAAGCGTTTCAAACGTTTCCAATTAATGAATCGCCTGATTTTCTTTTAAAAAGTTCAAGAAACTT
>JACCEA011493360.1_pt1 | contig 15060 bp, 6 predicted proteins | sample 7449851 | NCBI WGS metagenome assembly JACCEA01 (sample SAMN15323453, study PRJNA562643) | freshwater metagenome | isolation source: river surface water | place: USA:Blue River Watershed | collected 2017-08-18 | reverse complement strand
CCATTTACTTTGATCACAATATTTTCTAATGGAACCTCATCGTTATCCATCACTTTATTTCCGTTGAAATCCAAGAATGCTACAAATTGTGCATCCACATATTTCACCTTACGAAAGCGTTTAGGCAACGGAATTCCGAACTCTTTCTTAATACCAAATGATAAATTGAAATTGTTACTGAAGGTCATTCGATCCTCAGGTTCCGGAATATTCGTGTAGCCTTGATATTGATAGAATTCCACTGCTCGTTCGTTATTACGGGCATTCAAACTGTAGAAGAAGCGAACATCGAATCGCCATTTGGACTTAGTAAAATAAAACAACTGCGGACCAAAATTGAAGTTGTTACCATAGGTCTGATTATTCCAACTATGGTTTAAGATCCACTCGGATACAAAGCGGGTATTCTTAAATGCGTACTGATAATTGATACTCGAGAAAATGTATTGCGGATAGCGCGCGCCATTGTACAAGAAATTACGAACAGCAACCTGACCTAAAGGTCCGTATGCGTAGCGCACATTGAAAGAAACTGTTCTCCATGAAGTCATGAAAAATGCATTCATTGAGAACAGCTCCGGGTGTTGAATGGTGTCGGAGAGTTTATTATAACCACCCATTAAATTCAAGGACATGCGAAGATTACGATCCAGATCCGTAAAATTCTTATTAAGATTCAACCCTCTAAATTGTAAGGTCCCGAGATTTGATTTTGTATACACATAAAAAATACTTGGTATAAGCATTACTCGTTTAAAGCGTGACCATCCGAATGATAAATTTACAGGAACATTGGTTTCTTGATTAGATCCGGCAATTAAAAAATTCGACGAGCTTCTGCGATAAGCGATAGATAGATTTGTATTAAAATTCTTGGTGATTTGAACCGCTGTTCTTGATTGAGCGAAAAATACCGTACTTAACTGTCCGTTTTGAATGTTGACAAACTGTCGATTTTGGGCATTCACTGACTGATTTAAGCGATTATTCCAATAAGCTCCGGTATAACCCAACAACCAATTCCAATTAATAACCTGCCCGGCACCGGGATTCAGCGGATTTTGATTTAATTGATTCAATCCAAGTCTAAATGAGGCAGAATGTCGTTTCAGAAAACGAAATTGAAGCCCTGACAAGAAATCATTGGCATACAAAGGTGATTGGGTCAAATTAAGTCTTCCGTATCCCAATGCCGCCTGAATGTGATTATCGTTTGAGGCGAAAGCCGTTCCAACTGAAAAAGAATAAGCATTGATCTGATTTGACAAAATTCCGGGTGCAACACCTCCAGACGCAGCAACTTGAAAATTCCTATTGATTTTGTAGTTTACCGCAATCCCTGACCTCGATCCTATATTGGTCAATGAGCTTTGAATCAATGGAATCATCAATCGCACTCCGGCCCCGAGATTTACACTGAATTTATTAGAATTATAGGACATCATTCCATTCAGGTTGCGCAAGGTTGCATTGGTCGGTGTGTAAAACGTGAAGACATGCTGCAAATTCGCGCGAAAGAATGCGTTATTTGCTAAAGGCATATCAATTCTAAAAATATTCATAACAATGGGTTGGTAGCCCAGAATGTTGTATGCATTCGAATACCAGGTAAGCGGAATTACAGAACTTCCATAGCTATTCACTGTGTAGCTATTGGATAGTTTAATAAAATCAACTGCACTGTTCAACTTAACTACATCTGCAGATACGGATTTCGTAGTACTCCCCTTGGTGCTTTTTGGTTCTGCACCTCGAAAATAAATGGTGTATTTGCGTGCATCAAGCATACTCGATGGCCGGTAATTTTCAATATCCACGCGTTTAAAATTCCGCTGTGGTGTGAGCAAACTCGCCTTAAAGTTTATGACCGTATCCATTCCGGTTTCAACAACAAAATCTAAAAAGGAACGTTTTTTCAAACTGTCGGCATGTAAACTGAGTCCTTGACCAAGAATTTTCCAAGAAAGATTGACATCTTGTGCCTCTTCACCATTATTCGAGACGTTTATCCCAAGATCAGCCTCAAACTGATCGTTGAGAAAATAAATCCGTGATCGCGGTAAAACCTTCATTTCCCAGTCCACTCGTCGTGGTTTACCTACTTGGAATGAACACACCGCATGCGTTTTTCCATCAGTTCCAACTACAAATACCGTTACATTGTACTTGGTACTTCCTTTCATGGTAGACAGGTTCGGCAATAACCGAACAGGAATAAAAACCGAATCATTCGGTTCGATGTTGTAAACACGTTTGGAGGAAGTAAGAATACGCCAGTCCGAAGGACAACCAATCTCCAGATAGAACTCACGGGCTATGCCATTGACGTTCTTTACGGACATCACATTGGTTACCACCTCCCCTTCCCGTGTCATGAAATCAAAATTCATCATGGTACAAACCAGCGGACTGTAATTTGGCTTCTGAGAAAAAGCAGAGAATGATAAAAATAAAAGCATGAACAGCAACCCGCTTGGGTACTTCAATCTTTCTAAAAAGACCAAATTCATGCCTTTCTTGTTACTCATAGATCTTCTGAAATACAGAATTTGATATTCAATTCATATTTTCCCGGGGTATAGTTGTAAAAGGGGCGAATGCGGTAATCAATTACAAATGCAAATTCCCCATAGCTTGTTAAATAAGAACCATTGGAATTCGTTTGACCCGGGCCGCAACCACCACCCGTTCCTGCAGCACTTGCAAAACTTCCATTATCAATGATCACGATCTCTCCACCATTTTCAGGAAGCATGAATGTTTGCCAAGTACCGTTAATTGGTGATGTTGCACAATTGTTGGTAACGCGAACTTCAATCATCCCTATGTTAGGCTGCGAACCTGAAAAACCATACGAAGCGGTTTGAAGCCATTCAGCATCCGGAGTAGGTAACCCACCATTGTTGACAACCATACGTAATTTCCAGGCACAATCTCCATTGTTGGCTGTATCACTAGCTGTTACGCGTAAAATAGTAGTACCGTAATAGGTCATTCCAGCCTCATACTCCCCAATTTCGTCAAAAACAAACTCCAACAAACTACCCCCTGCCTGTTGATCTAAATCCAACCTACTTAAGGGCCAGCCGTCGCATCTGTTAGAGGTACTGGTGGCACAACCGGCAGGTTGAGCAACGGCAATACGTGTAGCAAATGAGAAGAGGCACAGAAGTAGTATGCGGCAAACAAGATTCATTTTGTGTAGGAGTTTGATTTTCGTCCTGATGGATGAATTTATCGGGAGGTGATGAAAAAGGGTGGCAGTTTCACTACCACCCTCGTTGAATTTTATTGATTTTCGATCATCAAGTACTTCACATTCATTGTGTATACACCTGGCTGAGCGTAATCTCCGGCAGCACCCGCAGTAACTAAGTCTTCAGACGTAGTACCTGTATTTGCAAAAGGGAAAATTGCTGGTAATCCCGGAACGATGCGGTAGTCAATTACATAGTAATAAGCATCGTTATCTCCGTTAGCTGCCACTGCAGTTTGTGTCAAATAAGACCCGCCAGATACGAATGAGGTCAAACCTGATCCACCCGCAATGTAACGGTTGTTAAGTGCTGCAGTAGCAGGAGGCGCTACATAAGCAGAACCAGCTGAAACGTAGATATTGTTGGCTCCCAAAGTAGCCGCTTGTGGGTTAGGAACAGCCGTGAACTGAGCAGAATAATCACCCCCGGTGTTGGCAACCCCGTTGTTGATATCACCCGGGAATTGGTGTAATTCCAAAGCAGTTAATGGAAGGTCTGTGATACCTGATGCTGCACCGTAAGCTACCTGTGGATCCCAAAAACGATCTGCAGCCAACGCAGCATGCTGTCCTGAAGTACCGGAAGCGAATAAATCCCAAGATACTGTAGAAGATGCAGTTAGAATTGTAGCACCATACTGTGTAATACCACCAATGTACTCAGAGATCTCGTCGAATACGAAGTTTACCTGATCAGGTGTGTTCATGTTCAACTGTAGAATTGGAACTAGTTCCATTGTTACAGTTACGTTTTCTTCATCCTGGATTTGTGCGTAAGACGCAGTTCCAGCCATTACTGCTCCAACTAATAGAGCGCTTTTCACAAACTTTTTCATAATAGTAAAGTTTAGTTTTAAATTAAATTGTTTTATATGGTTGTAACACATACGCTTGTCACCCCGCGCACTGTCTGCTACGCCACAGTGTTGCGCTCAAACTTCTCAACCTGGTTGATGGTTTGAAGATTTGATTTCTCGTTTTTTTTGTATCAAATAATTAGTAATTGATTGTTTATTAGTGTAGCGTTATTAATACTCTATTGCACTGTAAAATCCAGTTCTGCCGTTTCAACATATTCTTTGCTTCCAAAATCAAGCACCCCCAGTGCATTATAACTTCCCGGAGGTAAAGGCGGCAAGTCTAATTCAAGAAGACGTGTGGAACCGGGAAGTATGGTTGCAGTTTTTGCAGGTACCTTGATCGTTTCTCCGGTAGCCATATTCAATAGTTCAACGTAATATGTACAAAACCCAATACCATCACCTGTGTTAGAGGCTTTCATACTAATATTCTTTTTGTCACTCGACAAGGAATAGCCTGTCATTGAAACCTGATTATTAGCCAGATTTGGTGGATTCTGATAGACAAAGATCCCAAAACCCATACTAGGCACAATTCCCATACCCATGGCATTCGAACCTTGATTAGGTACATTAAGTTCTTTTCGCTCCTTTACTTCATCAACAACGATCAATGACCAAGCTGCATGAGCAAATTCATCTCCGGGAGGAATATCTAATAGCACATTGATAAAGCCTTTTTCCCCGGGCTGAATAGTGATTAACGATGGTGTGGCATACAACCATTTCTTCAAACCGTATTTGTAGTCATCCGGCACCTTGGAATTCTCGGCTGATCGGTTGATATCCGAAGCTAAATAATCCTGAACCTTAACCTGAAATGTTCGTGGAAGGTCGGTATCATTGGAAATCTTAATCTGCTTGGATTGAGACGTTCCAGGTTTCAAAGAAAATCGTATGGTGGGAGGAGAAATACTCACCCCACGAGGAACAGTATCTTTTAATGGCTCAAATGTCTTTTCTTGAGCAATCGTCGTTTCTGAGATCATCAACCCAATCAGGGTCAGAATAACAAAGAGTAAATTTGGTTTCATAGAGTGTGTTTTAGGATCATTTGATAAGACGTTTTTGGACCTTTACAGCATATAGATCAAAGTAGAGTGTTTCATTTTGACCAATCAATGGGGGCACTCCCTTATTTCCATATCCTGACTCACTTGGTACAGTAATCCTTACTTGATCGCCTTCTTTCATCTGGAGCATGGCCTCCTCCCAACCTTTAATTACCTTATTCATTCCAGGCTCAGCGGCAAATGGTTTTCCGCTGTCAAAAGAACTGTCAAATACATGCTTTACTCCCAAAGAATCAATGGTATAGCCAGTGTAGTGCATGAAAACGACCATTGAAGTATCTATTACCGGTCCAGATCCTTCAGTCATGAATTCCATTTTGACGTTTGACTTTGTGGTCAACGTTCTTAAAGGTTCACCTTTCAGGAAGGACGGCTCTTTAATTGTTTCCAGAGTATACTCAAAGAAAACCGTCACATTCTCAGGGATCAATTTTTTCAACTCCATTCTTGCGTTTTCAGGAGGAATAGCCATGATCACCTTATCGCCAACACTTGATTTTAGCAGCATTGTTAACCAAGCTGGATTTTCAATTCCTTTACCCAATCTAAAATGTTGAGGTTGACCTTTCTCGTATGTGGATTCGAAGATGTGTTTTGCGCCGTTTGCAAGTAAATAATACCCAACTACATTCACATATACATTGTCATTCAACTGTGCGTTTTCACCTACAGAATCTTTCACAAAGCAATAAGCGAAACCTGAGGGATCATCAATATAGTTTATGCCTGATGGATCAAAGAAAGGATCGATCTGTCCTTCCAGATACACGTCGAAGCCAAGCGTACTGTTCGCTGGCACAAGCTGATTAGCTTTAGCGCCATAACCAAGTGAAGCCGGAATAATGAAGGTCGCCTTTTCGCCTACTCTCATGTTGCAAAGACCTTCGTCTAGTCCCTTGATCAGCTTATTCACTCCTGCCTGAATCAATACAGAACCCCCACTTTTGCGTGATGAATCGAATATCTTTTTCTTGCCGGATGGCTCAATAACATATCCTGTGTAGTGTATAGCTACATAGTTACCTTTTTTTACTAAATCACCTTTTCCTGCTTCAACGGTTGCCGATTTCAAACCAGAAGGCCATTCCTTGATGGTAGACTGATCGAATTTGTAATAGGGCCAGAAAGCACCGATTACCTCGATCTCCATAATGATCGTTGCGTTTGCAGGCACTTTACCAAACTTACGATCTCCATAAGCAAGATCAGGTGTAAGTGTAAAGACCCCTCGCTCACCTACTTTCAATTTAGACGCTGCAAGTTCAAGTCCTTTCAACACATCACCATCGCCTAAAATAAATTCGTATGGTGTCGATTTGTTTTCAGCACGGGCAATCTCAGTTCCATCAGGAAGTGTACTGGTATAAACAACCTGTACCATCATGCCATGCTCTAATTTAAGACCTTTGCGATTCTTAACTAAAAGTTTATATTGAAGTTTCTCCTTTGAAACAGAAGTAGTTTCGGCATAAATACCTGATATGAACAAACAAAAAAAGATTGAACAAATCCAGGCTAACCATGATTGATATGAGTAGTAGAGAGTTTTCATACAATAGCTTTTCAATCTCTTTCTAAAACCAAGCCAAATACTTACTCGCTGTTTTTCAAGTGATTAGCTGATTTTTCTCTCATAGAGAAATTCCCATTAAGGGAATTTTATATCAATTTGGGAAATCAATTCCGAGAAAAATCTTCTCTAACTCTCCATTACAAGATCTCAAATAAATACCAACAGGGTTTGAAACAGTTGGATCGATGTGCTTTCCATTTAAATCGAAGTATGTGCAATTATCATTCGATCCGCTCAAATTATTTACAGAACTCAACAAGGTGAAACAAATATCATTGGTACTTCCCCAAATCATTCCATCCATCGAGGATACCTGCTTGTTTTCAGAAAGTAAATATCGAATTCTCATGGTTAAAACAGTTGACTTAGCTTCTACCGGAATCTTCCATTTAAAGCTTATCTGTTCACCACCGGAAACTTCGCTATGGAATGATTGTGCCTCCAGCTCATCATCGAAATCGCCATCCTGGTTAAAATCGGTATAAATTATCAAATCATGATTACCAGAAGCGTCACCTGCCGTAAACTGCATGACATAAGTCTTACCGCTAATCAACACCAATTCTTCTAAGAATAACAATTCATAACCATCATTGAAAGGTTTATTCGCGGATAAAATGGGCATACCAGCCAATTCAACCAATTTCAGTGACTCATGAACTTCTTCATGAATGTTAGAGATAGCATAAGTTTGTTGGGGTCTTTCCGGAAGTAAACCTGATGAACTAAGTAATACAAGTTCATCCAGAAACAAACGCGAGGATGCAGAAAAATAATCTGCATTATCGTATTTCAAATTCAGAAATCCCTGCGCCGAAATCTCCGGAGTGTATTTCAAAATCAGTTGAGTATATCCCGAATTGAGTTTTTTGTTTTCTACCTCCCAACGAACTATATTTTGTTCACTACCGAATTCTCCAGAAACCCACAACTTTATTTGATCATATCGGAAATATCCTTCTGCCGCGCATAAAAAAGAAAATACGTATGTCTCTCCTTTTTCAAAAACCAATTTGTCACGAGTAGACAAGTGAAAGTTTGTTTTGCCCATTTCGGTTGAAACAAGGTGTTTAAAACCTCTTCCCGGCAACTCTGATGAAATGTGTGCGTTTGGTTGACCTACATGCTCAAAGTATGTGAAGCTACCAGCTTCAAAATCCTCTTTGAAAATCGTTCTAGATAGAACGATTGTTGAGAATAAACTTAGAATGATAAGTAAGACGAAATCTTTCAAACTGCAAACCGATCCTTTCTGAAACTCCATAACGGCATACTTTTAATTTTTTATTATGGTACCGTATACATATCTTTTCTCAGAATGAACCAAGTACAAGATATAGGTACCACTGCTGATAGTACTTAGATCAATCGTCTGAATTCCAGGTGAAAGCATCCCAAAACTCACTGTTCTTCCTTGTGCGTCAAGGATAGTGAACCCAAGATCAATTTGATTTAACAGGTCTATTACAAGATGATCAATTACAGGATTGGGGTAGACCTTTACTTCAAATCCCAATTCAGCTATACCGGAAACATCCTCAATGAAAACATCAATTGTACTTTGACAGCCATTGGCATCTGTTACAGTATATGTGTTTAAACCGGGATTAAACTCATCAAAGAGTCCTGTTCCAGAATAAGGTGGCGTCCCGCCAGATGCAAACAAAGCAACGTTTGCCGCACATCCTGAACACAATATACTATCTGCAACTGCAGAAAGAACAAGTTCGGTTGGTTCTGTCAAGTTTATTGTTACACTTTCAGAACAACCCAATGTATCTTCAATGATTACCGTATAGGTTCCGGCATCTAAACCAGTTAATTGAGAAGTTGTTTGAACCGGTGATGTATTCCATGTGTATTGGATATTTCCCAATCCTCCCACCACATCAACACCTGCCATTCCATCATTGGAACCAAAACAAGAACTATTTTGGAATAACGTATCCAGGACCTGGATGTGGGAAACAGATAATGCCAAGGTATCTTTTACGAGACACCCTACTTGATCAGTGAACTCATAGATTATTTCATCATTGGTGATTGCAGTAAAACTAAATGAACTATCTGTTTGAGCGGTCCCCGTATTCAAAGCTGTCCATGAATATGAATTTAACCCATTACCCTCGTAAAACAGCATGCTCCAAGAATAGAAAACACCTGTGTTTCCCGATACTAGATCTCTAACGTGCAATTCCCAGTTTCCGTTTGCAGGACCAGTAAGTACTGAAAACGATTCATCCGGGGGGTAGTATCCGGTGTAAGGTGGCAGATCAAGATCAAAATTACTAGTTGCCGTATCTCTAAATACCGTAAGGGTATAACCTGGTCCATTTCCCTGATTAAACGCCGTTAATAATATACTACTTCAATTTGAAGAAAAAAGATAAAAATCAAGATTTGTCAAATTAGAATGAGCTAATGAATCTATTCGCACTTCAAGCAGTTGACTAGCATAACCACCAGTACCTGCAACGGTAATTGATGATTGAATACCGGTTGCATTATTATCCGGAATGACTTGGGAATTTCCTGTTGATTGAAATCTTGGGAGAATAGTTGATGTAATTCCATAAACCTCTCTATGGGCAAATACCTGATGTTGGTCTGCATAGCAAACTGAATCCGACGGATCGAAAACGAGTGTTGGATTTTGACTGTATAAAACTAACTGTGAAGAATCCGTCATAAACATTGTATCGAGATCCAATTGAGTTATAACTTCTATATCATACCTTCCAGCAATACTCAGATCAATAGGTAAAACCGAATTAAAAATTATCTGATCACCAGGCAATAGACTACCAGTATTCAAAGTATCTACACCTATCAGCGTATTGTTTACAAAAATTGGAATCAAAACTGGGTCTTGCGCAAAGAAAATAGTATCATAACCCGTATTGGAAATAACAATAGACAAATGTTCGTTATTACTATAACATGGAGTTGGCAACGGTGGTAGCACTGATGAAATACGCACTCGTTTCAAATTTGATTGTTCAATCCAGATGTTATCCAAATGGACACAGGCAGGAACACCAGATTGAACACCATCGGTTCCTTTAAAGGCAAGTATAAGATCTAACCCATCAAACTGACCAAGAGGGATCTCAAAATTTGTAAGGGTATTACTTAAACTAGAATCCGCGGTGAAAATAACCAATGACTGAAAAGATTGACCACAATCTGTAGAAGTAAGAATCTCTAAAGTATCGTCTAAATCGAATTGGCCATTTCCGTTGTTCGAAAATGCTGCAGTTAAAGCAAGATCAAAAGTGAGCAATGTATTAGAAGCGCAAGCAAATTTTGGACTCAACATTATTGCTGTATTCTCTCCAACATTTAAGTTAAAACTGGCCGTAATGTTCAGAGGGTTACCTACACCAGAGGTTGCCCCCCAACCATTCAACCCATTCAAGGTGTTCATGTTTGAACCTTCTTTCCATCCCGGGAAAGTAACACCCAGATTAGTTCCATTGAACCCATCCAACGAAACATGCTGTGGCAAGGTATCTGCCGAAGAGTTTATTAGAACAAGGGATTGAGCAATAGCATTGTTTGTTATCACCATATCCGCTGCAAAATTCACTTCACCATTCAAAGTATATGATCCCGGTAAAGACATATCTACAATACCAACAAGAACCTCTAGTGAGTCACCAGAATTTAATGGTAATGAACCATTTAAATTATTGTCAGAAATGGTGAACGAAACGGTTTGAGCAATTGGACCATTCAATTGCACTGAAAGTGTAGCGGGATTCAAAACAAAGTCGTGTGCTTGATAAGCATTATTCCGAATGCGGACTACTGTTTGCTCTGTTTGATCAAAACAACCAATAGAATCTGGCAACACAAAAAGTATAGCCGAAAGGTCATAAGCAATCATGGAAAACTCATCAGCTCCAATATCCGGAACTGTTGGTCTTATTTGATCATCCATGTCATTTGTTACCCATGTTATTCCATTCATAGAACCAGCTTGATCCAGGGATGCAGAAAAAACGTGCAGATCTGAGTCAGGATTCGTAAAAACGGGGTCCGCTGAAATTGAGTTCGCGTCTTGTGTGGAAGCCACGCCCCAAGCAGATAAGCTGTTATAATTTGTAATTGTTGCCGTTGTTTTTCGAACCAAAACTCCATTTCCGGCATTCGGTACAAAGAAATCATTGAAATTTGAAACTCCCCCGGCGGCAGCTAAACTAAAGTTAGGGACTACCATCGCATAGTGAAAGCCATTTCCAGTTTGATTGGTTGTAAAATTGGCTAGTACATTGTTCCGTATATTGACTTGTGGTGTAGTCTGGATGATCTCCAAACAAGTGGAAGAAATGTTCGATGTTGCAGAACCATTTATACTTACATTATTAAAATCCACGAGAATTAAAGCCCCCGAAGCTGAACCAGTGGGTTGTACACTTATTCCTTTCACCAATATCGGTGCAGGATTTGTTCCGGAAACGGTGTTGTAAGCTGTTGAAATTCCGCTAACTGTATTATTGAACAATCGAATGGTCGCTCCAGGTGATGCTATTACTCGAATGCCTGAAGCTACGCCTGTCGACGTGGTTCCGGAATTACGAATGGCTTGAACATCATTATTGCTAATCTCATTGTTCCCTGTAAGTGCACTAACAAAAACTCCATCAACCGCTCCTGTTGTTGTTACATTTTTGACTGTATTTCCTGAAATTTTACTGTTTTGTGCGTTGAGCACATAAATACCAAAAACCTGTCCAGTTATTCCGCCCAAACTGTTTGATGCAAATTCCCCAATCTTACAATCCGTTATCTTCAAACCATCATCTCTAAATGCCGCGCTACCAGTAGAACGAATACCGAACACTGTATTATTGATGGTTACATTCCGGAATTCATTAAAACTATTTGCTCCAGAAGCATTTGTTGGAGCTACATTGGTATTGACCAAGATGGCACAATTAGATGAATAGGCCGCAATCTTGTTCATGTAGATGGAACAATTTAAAATGCGGTTACTCTGAGCTCCATTCACACCTGATGCATTTATTAATTTAAAACCACATTCGATATTTGTTACGCTGGAAGATGGAACCAATTGGGTTTGTACATCAATTCCATCGAACGTAATAAAATCTACTCCGTTCAATGTTATCGCCCCATCACCTCCGGTTGCTCCTGTTCCATTTGAACTGCTGATAAGTGGATTGTTGCCTGAACCCACTTTTACAAATGAGATCGTGTCTGATGTATTTCCACCTGAATTAATCGTTAACGGATTGTGTACGAATGTTTGTCCGGCCGCAACTTCGAATCTCACATCTCCCGCGATACCATAACTATTCAAATAACCGATTGCATCTGAAAAGTTATTAAAATTGGATCCGGAAGCAGGCACACTCCCTCCTGTTGGTAAGGTATTGTTGATTGTATACACACCATTTAAGGGAGCACCGAAAGACGCGTTTTGTGAAGTTAAACTCACATTATCCAGCGAAACTGGAATTGCAGTTCCATCCAAATTATCATTTTGCCAAGTAAATATCAACCGAAATGTTGTGCCTGCAAGCGATGAAGGAAGGGTGATATTCACATTAGTGTAATTTTGAACACCCGCTGGATCGGTAAATACCAATGTTGCTCCCGGAAAGTTGACAGCTCCGTCTAATGGGATGTTGGCAACAGGCGTTACCGATGTTGGAGCAGTATAAACCAGCAATCTATCAAAAAGAGGTTCCCCCGGATTCTTGTACCAAAAATTCAATTGAATCAGGTTTTCGCCTATAGGAACAGTAATATCGGTGTAAATATGAGAGGTGGAACTCGTCGTAATATCATAAACCCAATTAGCTCCCAAATTTGGGGATACAAAAGCAGATTGTCCTCCTTGGTAGGGACCAGCGGTAGCCCCACTTACCCATTGATTCATAGGTGCATTCACCTCGGTCCATCCATTGGCGGCAAAACCTCCCGGAGATTCAAACCCGCCATCCCCATTCGGGTCAATCAAATAGGTTTGGGCAAAGCTGTCAGGACAAAACAAACCTGAAAGCAGCACTAGCGAAAATTGTATAACTAATCGTTTCATCTTGTTGGTATCGTTATGGTTTTGACGAGCCTGATTTCTCCGTATTCATTGACTATGAGCAACTCCATTTCCTTAGACGGTGCTGAGTGAAGATCTACAGCAAAACTATTTGTTCCAAAATGTGCCCTCGTCTCAGACTGATACCAAGTTGTTTTTTGCACTTTGTCCCAAATTAATATGCTTAATTGTTCGAAATCAGATGCTTCGAAGAACGCCACATTTAAAGTGTCATTTAGAATAGAAGAAACATAAGCTTTTTCAATTAGATTGAAATTACCCAAGTATTCCGGCTCCAAGAAATCAACTTCATGCTGCGCTAAGGCGCTCGATCCACAGCCGCCTGACAAGGTAATGATATTGGAATAGCGCATCGTACTGGAACCACAACCGGTTACTGTTTTGCATGAGATCTTTCCTGAAATAAATGATGATGAAACCCATACATTGATAGAAATCCCATCTGCCGGACCAATAATACTCATTCCGGCAGGCACCTGCCAAATGTAATATAATGCACCTAATACTGGCGGAATAGAATAAGTATAGATTAAGCTATCGCAAACGCTGGATGTTCCGTTGATAATAGTAGGTGCAACTGCAGCAATAGAGATTGGTAAAGAAATTGCGGTTGAGGTTCCACAAGTATTTGTAGATGAAACCTGGACGTTTCCACCCGTAAATGTTGATCCTACCGAAACTGTTATTCCTGTTGTATTTTGCCCACTAGTAATGGTCATACCATTAGGAACGACCCAGTTATAGGCCGTAGATCCCGAAACACTGGATATGGAATAAGAAATAGTTTGACCTAAACTGACACAGGATGGTCCAGATATTGAACTTGGTGAAAGAGGTTGTGAGGTTACAAAATAGGTTCTCGAAGCACTAGGACCACAATTCGATACCATCGTCAACTTCAAGGTATCTTGAATGAAACCATTTGAATATTGCACTTGTATTGTATTAGTTCCTGCTCCAGAAATGATGGTTGCATTTGATCCATTCGCAAAACTCCAGTTATAAGATTGGGCACCAACAACTGCTGCAACTGTATACGTTACAGATCCTGTTCCGACTTGCTGACAAACAGAGCTTGGTCCTTGAATAGTTCCTAAGGTTGCAGCCGTTGATGCTACTAACGCGATACTTGTTGGACTACTTACACTGCAACCATTGAACAAGCTAACTGAAAGTGCGCCGCCATTAAATGAATTATTAAATTGAACTTGTATCGTATTTGTACCTGCACCAGAAACTATAGTGGCACCAACAGGAACACTCCAATTATAAGTTTGAATACCGCCTACAAGAGGAGTTGAATATTGAACATTTCCAGCATTGATAAATGAGCAAACGTTGGTTGGTCCGCTTATACCGGTGGCTGCACTTAAAGACTGTGTTGTAATTGTCAAATAACGCATGGTACTCGAACCACATTCATTGGCAGCTTTTACAGCTAATGCGCCTGAAATAAAATTGTTAAAAGAAATTTGAACTGTATCGTTCGTTGATGGATTTGATACAAGCGCAGTTCCTGACGGTAAAATCCAAATGTAATAATCCGCATATGTCACTTCAGGCACTACATATTGCTGAGACCCCAATCCATTGCAAACAAGAGTTGAACCAATAATAGAATTAGGAATTGTTGGAGGAGTGGCTAATTCAATTTCTAAGGCCGGACTCAAACCACATGCATTTGAAGCCTGAACCGTTAACGTTCCAATTAAGAATTGATTTCCAAACTTGATACGGATTGAATCCTCTAAAGGTCCGTATTGATTCAGAATATTGCTGTTCAATGGTGCCGTCCAAACATAGTTATCTACTCCCTGTGTTGGATTTACAGAAAAATAGTAACTGTTATTTCTATCTACACACGACGATGCAAAATCAAACACCGGGGTTAGTGGTGCATTGGAAACTTCTAAAGAAATGGTATCTAGTCCACAAGGCGTCATTGTGATCAATTTTACAAACCCTCCATTAAAGTTATTTGTGATCTGAACATCGATTTGATTTGTTCCTTGTCCATCAATAATTACCATACCAGTTGGGGTTTGCCACAAATAACTTGAAAGCGTTGCTTGAGATTGAGCCGTATATGTGGCCATTGAGACGCCACATAAGATCTGATCACCTACTATTTGAACAGATACCGAGGCATTCTGATTAATTATAATCGTCCCCGTTGCCGTTGTCTGACCTGTCGTAAAGCCGCCACTCATCGT
>JACCEA010567724.1_pt1 | contig 15061 bp, 10 predicted proteins | sample 7449851 | NCBI WGS metagenome assembly JACCEA01 (sample SAMN15323453, study PRJNA562643) | freshwater metagenome | isolation source: river surface water | place: USA:Blue River Watershed | collected 2017-08-18 | reverse complement strand
GCGATCACCAGATCGCCCTCGTTCTCGCGGTCCTCGTCATCCATGAGGATGACCATGCGGCCCTGACGGATGTCTTCGATGATCTCTTCTACGGTGTTCAGCTTCATTTACAGGAATCCCTGGTCTGCGAGAAAGGCGCGGGTGAGAGTGCCCGCCTTGCTGTCATGTTCGTCGGCCGCGTGCTCGCCCTGCATCAGGCGTTCCAGATACCGCGCGATCAGATCCACCTCCAGGTTCACCTGCTGCCCCTCGCGGTAGTCCTGGAGGATGGTCTGGGCCTGGGTGTGGGGAATCACGTTGACGCTGAAGGTGGCGCCGTTCACGGTGTTCACCGTCAGGCTGGTGCCATCGATGCAGATCGAGCCCTTCTGCGCGATGTAGCGGGCCAGCGCGGCGGGCGCGCGAAAATCCATGCGGATGCTGGCGCCGTCGGGACGCCGGGAAAGCAGCTCCCCCACCCCGTCCACATGGCCGCTGACGATATGGCCGCCCAGCCGCTTCACGGGCGTGAGCGCCTTTTCCAGATTCACGCGACTGCCGGCGTGCAGGCTGTGCAGGGTCGTGAGCTGCATGGTCTCGTTGGAGACATCGGCGTCGAAGCTGTGCGGGCCGAGTCGCGTGACGGTCAGGCACACGCCGTTCACCGCGATGCTGTCGCCCAGCCCCACGTCGGCGAAATCCAGGGCCTCGCTGCGCACGCGCAGACGCCATTCGCCGCCCTGCAGTTGCAGGGAGTCGACGGTGCCGAGCGCTTCGATGATGCCAGTGAACATGTTGTCTCCGTGTCTCAATGCGACCGCAGCCGAGCGGTGACGCGCAGGTCTGTGTCGATCATCGTCACCTCCACGATGTCCAGCGCGATCTGGTCCGCCATGTGCTGCAGACCGCTCAGCCGCAGCAGCGGCATGGCATCGCTGCCCAGGAATTTCGCGCCGATGTAGAGAATCACTTCATCCACGAGTCCGGCCTGCACCATGGCGCCGCTCAGCGTCGGGCCGGCCTCCAGCAGCACTTCGTTGCACTGGAAATCCTGTGCCAGGACCTGCATCGCGGCGCGCAGATCCACCCGGCCGGCGGCGTCGGCGGCCAGCTGTCGCACCTCGACGCCGGAGACCGCGAGACGCGCCGTGTCGGCACTGGCGGTCAGTACCAGCACCTCGCCCGGCAGCTGCAGCAGTCGCGCCGTCGCGGGAGTGCGCAGCGCCGAATCGAGAATCACGCGGCGCGGCTGGCGCAGCGTGGAAGGCTCGGCGGCGGCGCCCTGCGCGTCCACGCGGACATTGAGCGCCGGGTCATCGTGCCGCACGGTGTTCACGCCGGTCACCACCGCACAGGACTCGGCGCGCAGGCGCTGCACATCGGCGCGCGCAGCCGGCCCGGTGATCCACTGGCTTTCGCCCGAGGCCATGGCGGTGCGGCCGTCCAGGCTCATGGCCAGTTTGCAGCGCACGAAGGGCAGGCCCTGTTCCATGCGCTTGATGAAGCCACGGTTGAGCTGGCGCGCCTGCGTCTCGAGCAGCGGACCACTGACCCGAATGCCGGCCGCGCGCAGGGCCTGCACGCCCTTGCCCGCCACCAGCGGATTCGGGTCGGGCATGGCATACACCACCTCGGCCACCCCGGCGGCGATCAGCGCCTGGGTGCAGGGCGGCGTGCGCCCGAAATGGCAGCAGGGCTCCAGGGACACATAGGCCGTGGCGCCACGCGCCCGCTCGCCCGCTGCCAGCAGGGCATTGACCTCGGCGTGGTGCTCGCCCGGCCGCTCATGCAGCCCCACGCCCACGATCTCGCCGTCGCGCACCAGCACGCAGCCCACACGCGGATTGGGCGAGGTGGAGGACACCTTGGCCGCCGCCGCGAAGGCGAGAGTCATGTAGTCGTCAGGCTGCTTGCTCATCTCGGAAGTCCGGACACTCAGTTGTCGTTGGCCAGACGGTCGATCTCGGCACGGAACTCGTTCAGATCCTTGAAGCTGCGGTAGACCGAGGCGAAGCGCACATAGGCCACCTCGTCGAGCTGCCGCAGTTCCTGCATCACCTGCTCGCCGACGATGCGCGAGGGGACCTCGCGCTCGCCCGTGGCCCGCAGATGGTTCTTGATGCGGTTGATGGCCTCGTCCACCTTCTCGATGCTCACCGGCCGCTTCTCCAGCGCCTTGAGCAGGCCGGCATGCAGCTTGTTCTCGTCGAAGGGCTCGCGATTGCCGTTCTGCTTGATGATGCGGGGCATCACCAGTTCCGCCGTCTCATAGGTGGTGAAGCGTTCGGCGCAGGTGATGCACTCGCGCCGACGTCGCACCTGGTTGCCTTCAGCCACCAGACGCGAGTCGATCACCTTGGTATCCAGGGCGTTGCAGAACGGACACTGCATGGTGGGCTCCGGGCCGCAGCCGTGTTACTTGCCGTACACCGGGAAGCGCTCGCACAGCGCGATGACCTTGCGCTGCACCTCGGCCACCACGGACTCGTCGCCCATCTTGTCGAGAATGTCGCAGATCCAGCCGGCCAGGGCCGTCACTTCGGCTTCCTTGAAGCCACGGCGAGTCGCCGCCGGCGAGCCGATGCGCAGGCCGCTGGTGACGAACGGCGGCAGCGGATCACGCGGCACGGCGTTCTTGTTCACGGTGATGTTGGCGCGACCCAGCGCGGCGTCCGCGTCCTTGCCGGTGATGCCCTGCTTGACCAGGCTGAGCAGGAACAGGTGATCGTCGGTGCCGCCGGACACCACTTCGAAGCCGCGTGCGATGAAGGTGTTCGCCATGGCCTGGGCGTTCTTCACCACCTGCTGCTGATAGGCCTTGAACTCGGGGCTCATGGCTTCCTTGAAGCACACGGCCTTGGCGGCGATCACATGCATCAGCGGGCCGCCCTGGCTCTCGGGGAACACGGCGAAATTGAGCTTCTTCTCCAGCTCGGGGTTGGCCTTCGCCAGAATGATGCCGCCACGCGGTCCGCCCAGCGTCTTGTGGGTGGTGGAGGTGGTGACGTCGGCGATCTGCACCGGGTTCGGGTAGACGCCCGCGGCCACCAGGCCGGCGACGTGAGCCATGTCCACCAGGAAATACGCCCCCACCTTGTCGGCGATGGTGCGGAAACGCTGCCAGTCAACGACGCGGGAATAGGCGGAGAAACCGGCCACGATCATGCGCGGCTTGTGCTCCAGGGCAAGGGCTTCCACCTGATCGTAGTCGATCTCGCCGGTGACGCTGTTCAGGCCGTACTGCACGGCCTTGTAGATGCGGCCGGAGAAGCTGACGCTGGCGCCGTGGGTGAGGTGACCGCCATCGGCCAGGCTCATGCCGAGCACGGTGTCACCCGGCTTGAGCAGGGCCATGTAGACGGCCGCATTGGCCTGGGAACCGGAATGGGGCTGCACGTTGGCGTAGTCGGCGCCGAACAGGGCCTTGGCACGTTCGATGGCCAGGGTCTCCACCACGTCGACATGCTCGCAGCCGCCGTAGTAGCGCTTGCCCGGATAGCCTTCGGCGTACTTGTTGGTCAGCACGGAGCCCTGCGCTTCCATGACGCGCGGGCTGGCGTAGTTCTCGGAGGCGATCAGTTCGATGTGATGCTCCTGACGTTCGGCTTCCGCCTGGATGGCGGCACTGAGTTCAGGATCGAAGGTCGCAATGGTCATTTCACGGCTAAACATGCATTTCCCCCAGGGGTGGCCAAGTTTCAATTGCGCGGCATTTTACTGCATGCGGCTGCCGCCGGCACTCAGAAAGTGCTCAGTCGGCCAATCCCCGGGCATTTGCCCCGCGCGCAGGCGGGATCACGGCGCAGCTGCCTTGTGCCATAATGCCGCCCGCCTCCATCCCAGTTCAGGAATTCTTCTATGGCCCAGTTCGTCTACACCATGCATCGCGTCGGCAAGGTCGTGCCGCCCAAGCGCGAGATCCTCAAGGACATCTCCCTGTCATTCTTCCCTGGTGCCAAGATCGGCGTGCTCGGCCTGAACGGCTCCGGCAAGTCCTCGCTGCTGCGCATCATGGCGGGCATCGACAAGGACCATCATGGCGAGGCCCGCGCCCAGACCGGCATCAACATCGGCTACCTGCCCCAGGAACCGGCGCTGAACCCCGAAAAGGACGTGCGCGGCAATGTCGAGGAGGCCATGGGCCCGATCCTCAAGCTGATCGAGGAATTCAACGCCATCAGCGACCGCTTCGCCGAGCCGATGAGCGACGACGAGATGAACACCCTGCTGGAGAAGCAGGGCGAGTTGCAGAACGCCATCGACGCCGCCGAGGGCTGGGACCTGGAGCGCAAGCTCGAGATCGCCGCCGACGCCCTGCGTCTGCCGCCCTGGGATGCCGAGGTGAGCAATCTCTCGGGCGGGGAGAAACGCCGCGTGGCGCTGTGCCGCCTGCTGCTCTCCAACCCCGACATGCTGCTGCTGGACGAGCCCACCAACCATCTGGACGCCGAGAGCGTGGCCTGGCTCGAGCGCTTCCTGCAGGAATACCCCGGCACCGTCGTGGCCATCACCCACGACCGCTACTTCCTCGACAATGCCGCCGGCTGGATTCTGGAGCTGGACCGTGGCCACGGCATTCCCTACGAGGGCAACTACACCACCTGGCTGGAGACCAAGGAGCAGCGTCTCGCCACCGAGGCCCGCCAGGAAGCCGCGCGCGAGCGCACGATCAAGTCCGAACTGGAATGGGTGCGCGCCAACCCCAAGGGCCGTCAGGCCAAGAGCAAGGCCCGCATGGCGCGTTTCGAGGAACTCAATTCCCAGGAATTCCAGAAGCGCAACGAGACCACCGAGCTGTACATTCCGCCGGGCCCGCGCCTGGGCGACGTGGTCATCGAGGTCAACAATCTGTGCAAGGGCTTCGGGGACCGCACCCTGATCGACAACCTCAGCTTCAGCATTCCCAAGGGCAGCATCGTCGGCATCATCGGCGGCAACGGCGCGGGCAAGACCACCTTCCTGCGCATGCTGGTGGGTCAGGAGCAGCCGGACAGTGGCAGCATCCGTCTGGGCGAGACCGTGGAGCTGGCCTATGTGGACCAGAGTCGCGACGCGCTCAATGGCAATGCCACGGTGTGGGAGGAAATCTCGGACGGCCTGGACGTGCTGCAGATCGGCCGCTACGAAGTGCAGTCACGCTCCTACGCCAGCCGTTTCAATTTCCGCGGCAGCGACCAGCAGAAGTTCGTGAAGGATCTGTCGGGGGGTGAGCGCAACCGTCTGCACCTGGCCAAGCTGCTCAAGCGCGGCGCCAATGTGCTGTTGCTGGACGAACCGACCAACGATCTGGACGTGGAAACCCTGCGCGCACTGGAGGAAGGCCTGCTGAACTTCCCGGGCAACGTGATCGTGGTGTCGCACGACCGCTGGTTCCTCGACCGTCTGTGCACCCACATCCTGGCCTTCGAAGGCAACAGCCAGGTGGTGTTCCACGAGGGCAACTACAGCGACTACGAGGCCGATCGCAAGAAGCGTCTGGGCGAGAGCGCGGGGCCGACCCGCATCAAGTACAAGCGCCTGGGCTGACAGCGACGGGGCGTCTCAGAGCCCCAGCTGCTGCCGCAGCTTCTGCATGCGCGCGTGATTCTCCTCGCCGCTCAGAGGCTGCGGCACGCTGGGCGGCAGGGCCTCGGGAGTCGCCACGTCCAGCGGCTCGCCGCGCAGGGCCCGCTGACACAGCGCGTAATAGTGGTATTCGAACAGGGGGAGCACCTTGTCCTCCGGCTCGCTGGCCAGCACGAACCAGCCCGTGGCCCGGCCCGCGAGATACACCGCGGGGTGTGACCACGCGGCCTGAGCCTTGGGCGACTCGGCGCGGCAGGCTTCGTAGTAGGCCTGGCGCGCCGTGGGCAGCCCGAACAGCGCCGGCCCTTCCTCGCACGCCCGGACCACCACCGAGACCGTCGGCAGATAGTCGTGGGTCTTCACCACATGGCGGGCCGCCGCCACGATCTGCGCCGGCGTGTACTCCGCCAGAGCGCCCAGCCAGTACTTCTTGGCCAGCACCAGGCGCTCCTCGCTGCCATAGGCCTTGTAATACTGGTTGTGATAGGCGATCTCGAATTCGGCGAACAGCTGGTTGATGGCGTCCACATGATCGGGGCCATCGGCGTCAGGTGCCTGCTGCGGGCGCTGCCTATTCTGCCCAGCTGCGGTCGGTGAAGCGCTGGAAGGCTGCGCCAAGGACCTGCTGGTGCTTTCCAGCAATGGATTGATCTTGTGCATCGATGACACTCATGTTCGACGACTCGTCGAGCCGCCTTGCCCATTGATATTTGATGTACTGCAGGAACCGTGTGTTCCAGGACGCATGCACCTGATTGGTGTCGCGCCAGTAGAGCACGAACTCCGGCACCTTCTGCCGCGCGAAGTCTTCGTCGATCTCGGCCAGGCGCAGCACTTCATAACACTCCGCACTTGGCTGCCAGTGGTCGGCGATGCGACGCGGCTGGCTGTCGTGCTCGATGGTCGAGCGAAACCTGCTCCATTGGCGCCGCACATGCTCGATGAAGCGGGTGTTCCAGGCGCCATTGCTGACTCCGCGTTCACGCCAGTAGAGCACGAATTCTGGAACGGCATCTTCGATGAACTGTGGGTTGATGCCGGCGTTCTCCAGGATCACGAAGGCATCGCTGCTCGGCCACCATTGCGGCGACATCTCGGTTTCCAGTTCGCTCATGCCGCGGCGCGTCTGCTCGGCGCGCCACTCCCGCAGCACGAACTTGTAGAAGGCATTGCCCCAGGAGAAACGCGCCTGGCCGCGCTCGCGCCAGTACATGACGAAGCCGGGCACCAGCTGGCGCACGAAGTCCTCGGGGATGTTCTGCTGCCGGCACTGGCGGATCCAGTCTTCCCCGGGTTGCCAGTTTGCCGGCATGTAGCTGGCCCCCTGCCCTTCCGGCACAGCGGCCGCGGGCAGACTCGCGCCTGGCGGCTGATCGGGGCGATGGCCGGCGCTGATCTGACGCGTCGGGGGCTCCGCCGCCGGCCGCGCCTGATTGATGGCGAACCACTGACTGTCGGGACTGGCCGTGGCCGGATCGATCAGGATCAGGCCCATATCCAGGAGGTTCTTCTGCACGCGCTTGATGTCGATCAGCGCCCAGAAGGGGAAGGCCTTCTGCAACTGCGCCTGATCCAGCTCGATCCACGCGAAGCGATCCTTCTCGCGCACCGGTCGATGCGCCATCAGCTCGCTCAACACGTGCAACATCACCGCCTCTTCCAGGCCGATGGTGGCGGCCAGCGTGGGCGAGATGACGAGTGGACGTTCGGGAATCAGAGACGACTGCATGACGGACCTGCCTGCTCAAGGGAGCGGCAATCCTAACACACGCATCCCGCCGCACGCTCTCGCCGCGCTTCGATCCGCTGCCAGGCCTTTTCGTGGAAGAAGTAGGCCACGGTGTTGATGGCGGGCTCCACCAGCGCGAGAACACCGCCCACCAGCCAGCTGCCGGTCAGCGCCCAGGCGACGGTGAAGGCCACGGTGAAATGCACGATGGCGAAACTGAGCGTCTTGTTCATGATGCGCAACCCTCCTGCGGATGACGGTGTCAGGATAGGCAGTCGCTGCTAGAAATAAAATCTATTAATTTCTATGTTTCTGATACGCCAATTGAATCAAATGCAAACCTTTCTCATTTGCAGCCTGCCGCTTCAGGGGCGCGCGCTCAGCTCCAGCGCCAAGGGCAGCCAGCCATCGGCCTGGGCACTGACAGGCGCCGCATCGAGCACGCGAATGCGCGCGAGCAGTTGCGGCTCGGCCGTTGCCAGCTGCGTCACAACCGCCTGGGCACGCGCATCGGCCAGAGCTGCCAGATCGGCTGCGGACACAGGCTCGACCGGCAGCAGGGCCCGGCGCAGCGCTTCGTTGTAGGCCAGCTCGTCCAGTGTCGCGGGGGCACTGTCAGAGGCTTCACGCGTGAAGCTCGCCTGCAGGGCAGCCAGCGATTCGTCCACCGTCGCCTCCCCCTGCAGACGCAGATCGGCAGCACGATGAAAGCCTTCCAGCACACTGCGTCGGGTCGGAGCGGGCACCACCGCAGCCGCCGCAGCCTGCGCCAGCACCTCGTCCACCCGGCGATCGAGGAACTGCTGCTGCAGTTCCGGCGTGTCCAGCGCGGCATCGTGCACGCCAGCCAGTTGCAGGAACAGCTGTGGCCGTTCGCGCAGCGCGCTCGCCAGCGTGAGCAGTTTCTCCTGCTCGGGCGGCGCCAGATCAGCCCGACCGGGCCGGAAGGCGAGCGTGCCGAGGTCGACATCGTCAGTTCCTCCCACCAGGGAGGACAGGAAGCGGAACGGCGCCGTCACGATATTGCGGATGATGTTGCCCAGAGCGGTGCGGATGACGTCGCCGTAGTCGAATTCGGGATGCCCCAGGTCCCCCGTCACCGGCACCTCGAGATCGATCACGCCATTGCGATCCTTGAGCAGCGCCACGGCCAGGCCCAGCGGCAGGTCCATGGCGTCGGGGTGCGGCACTTCGTCGCCCAGCACCAGATCGCGCAGGCGCAAGGCATTGTCGCCTTGCAGCTGATTGGCGGTGATGGTGTAGGACAGGTCGACATCCATGGCGCCGTCGTCAATGCGCCGGCCGGCGAACTTGATGACATAGGGCGAGAGAGAGGGCACGTCGAGATTGCGGAACTGCAGGTCCAGCTCCGTCAGCTCCTGGAAGGCCAGAGGACGCAGGCGGCCCTCGATGCTGGCCAGGCCGAACTCATCCACCTGCCCCTCCAGCCGCACCCGGGCAGGCTCGCTGGAGCGCGTGGACATGGCAGAGATCTCGCCATTGAGGCCGGTCATCAACACCGCAAAGGGCAGGGGCAGCGAGGCATCGGAAAAGTCCGCGCTCGCGCCGTCGATGCGGATGCGTTCGATCTCCAGCGCCGGCAGGGGCGCCGCTGCCACTTCTTCCACGCCCGTGTCTGATGCAGCGTTTCCGGCCGGTTCCTGCACCGCTTGCGGCGCTGGCAACAAGGCCCCCAGATTGGTGCTGCCGTCGGCCTCGATCTCGATGCGGGCATAGGGTTCGCGCAGTTGCAGATCACTGATGCTGACGCTGGTCTGCCGGGCCATTTCCAGGCTCACGCCCTGCAGAGCCAGCTCGCCAAGACGGAACACCTCTTCGTCCTGCAGCGTGTCGTCGATGCGCAGATCACGCAGGGCGACACTGCCCTGGTAGAAGACATTGCCCGGCGAGCTGCGCAGATTGCCGGTCAGAGCCAGGTGCCCCTCGTCCAGGCGGATCGCCGCAAGAGGTTCCAGATAGGCCTGCAGCACGGGCAGTGCCAGATCGTCCACGACGACTTCCAGCGAAGTGTCCAGCGCTGGCAGAACGCTCAGCTCGCCAGTGGCACGCAGAGTGCCGCCCGTGCTCAGACCGAGGGTGGTTTCCAGATCGACACTGGCGCCCGGCGTGTTCGCCAGATTGCGCAGTCGCGCCTCCAGGCTGAGCGTCAGCGCGACATCGGTGGCAGGAACGCGATCCAGGGCATGCACCTGCCAGTCGGCCAGTTGCAGGTCGTCGAGCCGCAGCGTCCAGGGCGCTGCACTCGCGGGCGCAGCGGTCGGGGGCGTCGCCGGCGCCTCGGCGGATGGCGGCAACATTTGCAGGAAATTCACCTGACCGTCCTCGAAACGCTCAGGATGCAATTCCACGCCGGCAAGACGTACCGATTGCAGACTGAATTCGCGCGCGCCCAGGTCGAAGGCGCCGCCTCCCACTGACAACTCGGGCAGGCGCGCCAGCAAGGCATTGCCGGCCCGCTCACGCACATCAAGCTCGCTCAGACTGAGCTGCAGATCGGAGGCGCTGAGCACCACACCTCCGTCCTCGGCGAGCGCTAAATCGTAATCCAGGCGGGACTCCAGCCAGCCCCCCGCCAGACGCACCGGCAACTGCTCGCGCAGATAGTCATAGATCAGCGCAGGATAGGGTCCGCGCAGCGCGATCTCCCCGCTGGACTGCAGAGGGGCCAGGCTCAGCGTGCCGCGCCAGTCCAGACGCGAGCCATTGCCCATGGTCAGACTGAGAGACTGACCGGCAGCGGAATCCGGCAGGGTGGTGAGATTCTCGATCTGGATATCCAGGGCATCGACCAGCGCGACATAGGGCACAGTGGGCACATTGTCCGTGAGCCCGACGCTGGCGCCCTGCAGCCGCAGATCCGCGATCGTCAGCGGGAACAGGCCGGCATCTGCCTCTGGGACAGGTTCAACCGGCACATCCACCACGGTGGCCGTATCCGCCCAGCGCTGCGCCAGACGCTGCAGATTGGTGTCTGCGGGCGTGTAACGACGCACGGAAAGATGCAGGTCGTCCAGATGCACTTCGCGCAGGCTCAGGGCGCCGCGACTCAGGCTGTCCGCCTGCAGATTGATGAAACCATGACCAAGAGATGCCACGCGCCACCCATCGGCGTCGATCAGGTCGAGCCCCTCGATGCGCAATTGCAGGGAGAACGGATTGAAGTGGATGTCAGCCACGCTGAAGCGGGCCTCAAGCCTGCTCTGCAGCAGAGTCGTGATCTGTCGCTCCGCCAGCCAGGGCAGCAGCAGGAAGCCCGCAGCGGCATAGACACCCAGCACAAGCGCGCCCCAGCGCAGCACGCGCAGGGCGATCCGTGTGAGTCTGTCGGCCAGTGCAGTGTTGGCCATGCGGGGCTCCTTGCGTCCGGAATCAACGCAGGACGCAGGACGGAGTATGCCGGCAGACCCATGCACTATCAAAGGGCACGGCGAGGTTTGATCACTTTTTGCCCACTGAGATCACAAATGAAGAGGGGGCCAGACACACTCGCCATCGGCAAGTGTCTCTGACCCCCTGGGTCTTGGCAGGCTGCTTAGTGGGCAGCGGCGCCGGAGCTCACCGGACCGTGCAGAGACACGGCGGTCAGTGTAGAGCCAGTCTGCAGCACGATGTACTGCTCGCCTTCATGCACGTAGGTCATCATGCCGTAGCGGCTGTTCGCAGACACCGCCACCTTGCCAACCTGCTCGCCCGTGGCCTTGTTCACGGCGAACAGAGCCGGAGTGCCATCGCTGGACTGAGAGGCATAGATCAGCAGGTTCTTGGTGACCGTCATCGGCGCATGGGCGCCAGTGCCGGTGTTGCCCACATCAATGCCGGCCAGAGCCGGGTTGTTCTTGATGCGATCAGGCGTCTCGCCCACCGGAATCATCCACAGGTGCTCGCCGGTGTTCAGGTCGATTGCCGTGATGCGGCTGTAGGGCGGCTTGAACAGGGGCAGACCCTGCGGGCCGCGCGGACCGCCGGCGCCGGTGCCCACAGCGTACTGGGCCACGGTGGTACCGGTGGTGGTGGTGCCGTTGTCAGTCATGTAACGCAGGTCGGCTTCTTCACCCGGGACGATCTGACGCGTGGTGCAACCGCTCAGGGACGTCACGTAGAGAATGCCAGTCTCGGGGTCACCAGCAGCCGGGCCGCTGATGTTCACGCCGCCGACGTCACCCGGGCACCACAGGGCGCCACGCTTGCCGAGGTCGTTGTCACGATGCAGCGGCGGGGTGAAGAGCGGGCCGATTTCCCACTCGGACAGGATCTCGATGGCCTGCTGACGCAGTTCCGGCGTGAAGTCGATCAGATCGTCTTCGGTCAGACCCTGCAGATCGTAAGGCGCCGGCTTGGTCGGGAACGGCTGGGTGGCAGACAGCTGCTCGCCCGGAATGTGCGATTGCGGCACCGGACGCTCTTCGATCGGCCACAGCGGCTCGCCTGTCTCACGGTTGAAGACATAGGTGAAGGCCTGCTTGGTGACTTGAGCCACTGCGGGAACGCGCTGGCCATTCTGCGTCACATCCAGCAGCACAGGGGCTGTCGGGGTGTCGTAGTTCCAGATGTCGTGGTGCACCATCTGGAAGTGCCACTTGCGCTCGCCCGTCTTGACGTCCAGCGCGATCAGGCTGGTGCCGAACAGGTTGTCGCCAGGACGGAAACCACCGTAGAAGTCGATGGTGGCGCCGTTGGTCGGGATGTAGACCAGACCCAGTTCCGGGTCGGCAGACATCGGAGCCCAGGAAGAGATGTCGCCCGTGTATTGCCAGGCGTCATTTTCCCAGGTCTCGTGGCCGAATTCGCCCGGCTGCGGAATCACGTTGAATTTCCAGAGGAAATCACCTGTCTTGGCATCGTAGGCCAGGATGTCACCCGGCACGTTCTCGATGCGGGACTGGTTGTAACCCTGCTCGGCGGAGTTGCCGACCACGATCACGTCATTCACCACGATGGGCGGTGAGGAGGTGGTGATGTAGCCGGTTTCCTTGGGGATGCCGTAGTACGGATCGTACTCGTGACCCAGGTCGGCCAGCATGTCGACGATGCCGTGCTCAGGGAAGCCTTCCACGGGCACTTGCTCACCGAAACCTTCCAGCAGTGCACCGGTATCGGCATCCAGCGCCACCAGGAAGAACGCCGGGGTGCTGATGTAGATCACGCCCTTGCCGTCGATTTCCGCATAGGCCACGCCCTTGCCGTAGTCGGCACGCATGGAGTACTCGTAGCGGAAAGTGTTGGGCTCGCGGTAGGACCAGATGGTCTCACCAGTTTCCGGGTCGATGGCCACCACGTGGCGACGAGGACCGGCCACGGTGTAGAGCTTGCCATTGATGTAGCTGGGAGTGGCGCGGCCGCTGGACGCATCGAAGCTGGCACCATCCCAGACCCAGGCTTCCTTCAGCTCACCGAAGTTCTCGGCGGTGATGTTGGTGGCGGGTGAATAGCGTGTGTGGTCGGCATTGCCGCCCAGATGACGCCACTCGACTGTATCCTGTGCGGTGGCCGCTGCGGAGGCCGTCAGCGCCAGGCCGAATGGCAAGGCCCGCAGCAAGGCTCCCGTCAGCGATCGCCAGCCCCTGGCTGCCGGCGTGAAACGCGATTTTGACATTATCATTTCCTCGTTGAGTAAAAATTCCAGCGATGCAAATACACGAAATAACTCGGTGACTCAAAAAAAGAGCCGGCAGAATACCCCAGCACTCCAGTCAAGTCCACGCAAGCCCGGCTCGCTGCGAGCCACGATTGTCGCGCGCCGCGACAGCCTGAAGCAGCGCCTTGCCTGACTCTCAAGACCGGCCGGCCGCTCGCTCTGATTCGCTGTGTTGGCAGCATTTCTGTCGACATGGGCCGATATTGCAAACACTTGCACATGGTCAAGATTTGACACAATCGTGCGCCACGCCAGTGCGCTGAAAATGAAAAGGGCCGGAGCACTTGCGCGCTCCGGCCCTGTCATCAAACGCCCTGGCATCAGGGCGCCGCGTTCATTGCCGACGGATCAATGGGCTTCCGCAGTGGCCACGGGGCCATGCAGGCTCATCGCTGTCAGCGTGCTGCCGGTCTGCAGCACGATGTACTGCTCGCCTTCATGCACATAGCTCATCATGCCGTAACGGCTTGCCGCGGACACGGGGATGCGGCCGAGCTCGGCGCCGGTACGCTTGTCGATGGCAAACAGGTGGGGCGTGCCGTCACTCACATCGCCGGCATAGACCAGCATGGACGGAGTCACCAGCATAGGAGCCTGAGCGCCGGTACCGGTGTTGCCGATATCGACACCGGCCAGAGCCGGGTTGTTCTTGATGCGGTCAGGCGTTTCACCGATCGGGATCATCCACAGGTGTTCACCCGTGTTCAGGTCGATCGCCGTGATGCGGCTGTAAGGCGGCTTCATCAGCGGCAGACCGCTCGGATGACGCGGAGCACCGCCGCCAGCGCCATTGGCGTACTGGGCAGGCGTCACACCGGTGGTGGTGGTGCCGTTGTCAGTCATGTAGCGCAGGTCGGCTTCGTCGCCCGGCACCAGGGTGTGTGCACTGCACGCGCTCTGGGACGTCAGGAAGATGATGCCGGCTTCCGGGTCGGCAGCGGCCGGACCAGTGATGTTGGAGCCACCACCGTCACCCGGGCACCAGTAGGAGCCACGCTTGCCCAACGGATTGTCGCGGTGCAGCGGCGGGTTGTAGAGCGGACCGATTTCCCAGTCTGCCAGGGCCGCGATGGCCTGCTCGCGCAGTTCCGGGGTGAAGTCGATCAGATCGTCCACGGAGATGCCGGCCAGGTCATACGGGGCCGGTTTGGTCGGGAACGGCTGAGTCGGCGACAGCTTCTCGCCCGGCACCAGCGACTGCGGCACGGGACGTTCTTCGATCGGCCACAGCGGCTCACCGGTCTCGGCATTGAAGGCGAACAGCAAGGTCTGCTTGGTGGCCTGCGCCACAGCCTTGATGGTCTCCCCTTCGTGCTGCACGTCCATCACGATCGGTGCGGTCGGGATGTCGTAGTTCCAGACGTCGTGATGCACCAGCTGGAAGTGCCAGCGGCGCTCACCGGTCTGCACGTCCAGTGCCAGCAGGCTGGTGCCGAACAGGGTGTCACCCGGGCGGAAGCCGCCGTAGTAATCCACTGTGGGCGGGTTGGTGGCGATGTAGACCAGACCCAGCTCCGGATCGGCGGACAGCGGTGCCCAGGGAGATACGTCGCCGGTGTACTGCCAGGCGTCGTTTTCCCAGGTGTCGTGGCCGAATTCGCCCGGCTGCGGGATCACGTTGAACTTCCACTTGAAGTCACCGGTCTTGGCGTCGAAGGCCAGGATGTCACCGGGGATGTTCTCGATGCGGGACTGGTTGTAGCCCTGCTCCGCGGAGTTGCCCACCACGACCACGCCGTTCACGACGATGGGTGGCGAGGAGGAAGTCACGTAACCCACTTCTTTCGGGATGCCGTAGTAAGGGTCGTACTCATGACCCAGATGGGCCAGCAGGTCGACCACGCCAGTCTGGGCAAAGCCTTCGATGGGCACCGGCTCGCCGAAACCTTCCAGCGGAGCGCCTGTGTCAGCGTCCAGCGCGGTCAGGAAGAACGCGGGGCTGATGATGTAGACCACACCCTTGCCATCGACTTCCGCATAGGCCACGCCCTTGCCGTAGTCCTGACGCATGGAGTATTCCCAGCGGAAGGTGTTCGGTTCGCGGTAGGACCACAGGGTTTCGCCGGTTGCCGGGTCCATGGCCACGACATGGCGGCGCGGACCGGCCACGGTGAACAGCTTGCCATCGACAT
>JACCEA011424694.1_pt1 | contig 15064 bp, 16 predicted proteins | sample 7449851 | NCBI WGS metagenome assembly JACCEA01 (sample SAMN15323453, study PRJNA562643) | freshwater metagenome | isolation source: river surface water | place: USA:Blue River Watershed | collected 2017-08-18 | reverse complement strand
TACGCAATGATTGACGGTGTGGTGCGAGCGCCTTCAGCGTTCTCGATCACTTTGGTCGTGTTGCCTTCCATGATGGCCACGCACGAGTTGGTGGTGCCCAAGTCAATACCGATGATTTTTCCCATGTGTAACTCCAGTAATTTTTAAAAATTCAGATGAGGCGTAGGTGTGGATAACTTCGCCAATTTCAAGTGTTTATTTCGGTGCAGCCACCGTGACGAGGGCAGGGCGCAACACGCGCTCGGCAATCAAATAGCCTTTTTGCAGCACCGTGACCACTGTGTTGGCTTCTTGCTCGGCGGGCACCACGCTGATCGCTTGGTGTTGTGCAGGGTCAAATTTAGAGCCAGCCGCAGGGTCGATGGCCACAATCTTGTTGCGCTCCATGGCGCTCTTGAGTTGACGCAGCGTGGCTTCCGCGCCTTCGCGGATTTGCTCTGGTGTGGCCGTTTGCACAGCCAAGCCAGCTTCAAGGCTGTCGAGCACGGGCAACAAGCTGTCGGCGAAGCTTTCGAGCGCAAATTTGCGAGCTTTGGACACTTCGTCGTCCGCACGGCGACGGGCGTTTTGTACTTCGGCTTGGCCGCGAATGTATTGGTCTTGCAATTCGGTCACTTTGGCTTGCAAAGTGGCGACTTCGGCTTGGGCTGCGGCCAAGGGGTCGAGCTCAGCAGTGGGTTCAGTGGCTGCAGGGGCATCCGTGGTAGGCGCCATGCTGGCCATGTGAGCGGCCAAGTGGTCTGCGGCAGATGCTGCGGCTGCGGCGTCTTTGTTTTCTGTAGGTTCTGACATGCTTTGTGGGGCTTGTTGGAGGAAGATTCAGCGAAGCTGAGGGCATCCAACCCTATTTCAAGAGGGGTTTTCTAAAAAAATTGAACGGGACAAAACAAAGCGGGGCTACGCCCCGCTTGTCATCGGCAGCCTCACAGCCGCCGTATGGCCTGTTTATTCGACGCCGAGCAGCTCGACGTCAAACTTCAAAGTGGCATTGGGAGGAATCACGCCGCCCGCGCCGCGTGCGCCATAGCCCAGCTCTGGCGGGATGATGAGGGTGCGTTGGCCACCAACCTTCATGCCTTGCACGCCTTCGTCCCAGCCTTTGATGACCATGCCAGCGCCCAAAGGAAAGTCAAACGGGTCATTGCGGTCGCGGCTAGAGTCAAACTTGGCACCTTGCGCGCCGTCTTGGTAGAGCCAGCCGGTGTAGTGCACGCTCACGTGCTGGCCAGCCGCGGCTTGAGCGCCGTCGCCCACCACGTTGTCGATGAATTGCAGGCCGGAAGGGGTCGTGTTCATGGCAAATCCTTGAATAGGTCTAATCAATGCGTAACCCTAGAGTGTACCCAGTGGCTTAGATTGACCATTCCCCCGAATTCATGTGCTCTTTAGAGATGCATGAAAATCAAAGTTTGATCACTCGTTTGGAGAGTCCTCTCATGTCAACACGTCGTTTCTTTGTTTCTCGTCTGGCCATGGCGAGTGTCTTGGTTTGTGGCGTCGCCAGTGTGCAAGCGCAAAGCTACCCGACAAAACCTTTGCGCATCGTCGTGCCGTTTGGCGCGGGTGGCGTGGCGGACCTGACGGCACGCACTGTGGCGCAAAAAATGTCGGAAGGTTTGGGGCAGTCCGTGGTGATTGACAACCGCCCAGGCGCGGGCGGCATTGTGGCGGCCGAGATGGTGGCCAAGTCGGAGCCCGATGGTTACACCTTGCTGCTCATGTCCAACGCCAACGCGGTAAGTGCAGGTTTGTTCAAAGCCTTGCCGTTCGACCCCGTCAAAGACTTCACCCCCGTCTCGCTGATGGGTACGTTCGATTTGGCCATTGTCACCAGCGCCGAATCGCGTTTTCAAACCTTGCCCGAGTTGCTGGCGTGGGCCAAGGCCAATCCAGGCAAGCTCAACATTGGCAGCATCAACATCGGTAGCACCCAGCACTTGACCGCCGAGTTGTTCAAGTCGGTGGCGGGTTTGGATGCCCAAGTGGTGCCTTTTAACGGTACACCCGCAGTGATGACAGCCTTGCGTGGTGGCCAGATTGATGTGGCGGTGGAAGTGCTAAGCCCCGTGCTGCCTCAAATCAAAGGCGGTGCTTTGCGCGCCTTGGCGGTGACAGGGACGAAACGCAACACAGCGTTGCCACAAGTGCCAACGGCCAAAGAGGGCGGAGTACCTAATTTGGTCTCGTCATCTTGGAATGGTTTGGGTGTGCCAGCCAAAACACCGCAAGCTGTGGTGGAGCGTCTGAACAAAGAAGTGAATGCGGCTTTGCAAAATTCAGCCGTGCGTCAAAAGTTGTTGGAGCTGAATGTGGAGCCACACCCCAGCACCGTGCCACAAGCGCAAGACTGGTTGCAAACCGAGATCAAACGCTGGGGCGATGTGATTCAGCGTGCGGGCATTCAGAAACAATAAACATCCAATGAAAATTCTAGAGTCCGAAGTTGAGGTGACCGCCATTCGCGCCCAAGGCGCGGGGGGGCAAAACGTCAACAAGGTCTCTAGCGCGATTCACTTGCGCTTTGATGTGATGGGGTCGTCTTTGCCCGAGGGGGTGAAAGAGCGCTTGCTCTGTTTGGCTGACCATCGCATCACCCAAGACGGGGTGGTGGTGATCAAATCGCAAGAACATCGCAGTCAGGACATGAACCGCATCGAGGCGTTTGCACGCTTGCACGATCTGGTGCAAAGCGTGGCCAAACCACCCAAGAAACGCAAACCCACCAAGCCTACCTATGCGTCAAAGCTACGTCGCCTAGACAGCAAAAAAAAGACCTCGGCGATCAAATCGAACCGAGGTCGGGTGCTGTAAACGCAGCGCGTGTTTAGGCTTTGCGCAAAAAGCAAGCTTTGAGCATGTAGTTACCCACATCCATCTTGCAGTCCACTTCGTGGTCGCCGCCCACCAAGCGAATGCTCTTGACCTTGGTGCCCATCTTCAGCGTGGTGGATGAGCCTTTGACCTTTAAGTCTTTGATGAGTACCACGGCATCACCATCTTTCAGGACTGTGCCATTGGCGTCTTTCACCACGGCTTCATCTTCGTCGTCAGCTGCGGCAGCGGCCACCATGGGCCATTCATACGCGCAATCGGCGCACACATAGTTGTCACCGTCTTGGTAGGTGTTTTCTTGGCCACATTGGGGGCAGGCTGGAATGGTGGACATGGTGTTCGTTTTCTTTGAAAGTGAGGCAGTGTAGTTTTCTAGGGTTTCAGCGAACTTGCAGCTTGATGCCGTGGGCCGCCGCCGCAGTGATTTCGCCCACTTCGCAGGCTTGGTCAAAACCGTGCTGGTGGAACACCGCCAAGACATCAGCCACGGTTTCAGGGGTGCAGGCAACCAGCAAACCACCGCTGGTTTGTGGGTCGCTTAACAAGGCTTGGTCGATGGCGTTGCGTGTTGGAGCAAGCTCAACCTCGTTGCCATAGGCCGCCCAATTGCGCCCTGATGCACCCGTGAGCATGCCTTGCTCAGCCAATTCACGCACGCCATGTAACAAAGGCACTTGGTTCATATTGAGTTGTACTGTGTGGTGACTGCCGCGTGCCATCTCTAGCGCGTGGCCTGCCAACCCAAAGCCAGTCACGTCGGTCATGGCGTGCACGCCAGCCAAAGCGGATAACGCTGCACCGGGTGTATTCAGCTTTGTGGTGTTGGCAATCATTTGTGCATACCCCTCGGGGCTGAGTGCGTTCTTTTTGAGGGCTGCAGACAACACCCCCACGCCGAGTGGCTTGCCCAAAATCAAACGGTCACCCACCCGCGCGTCGGCATTGCGCTTGATGCGCTTGGGATGCACGAGGCCCAGCACCACCAAGCCGTAAATGGGTTCGACCGAGTCAATGGTGTGACCTCCAGCAATCGGGATACCCGCCTCGCGGCACACGCTTTGGCCACCATCCAAAATTTTGCCAATCATCTCAGGCGGCAACACGTTGATCGGCATACCCACTAGGGCCAAAGCCATGATGGGCGTGCCGCCCATGGCGTACACGTCGCTGATGGCGTTGGTGGCGGCGATGCGACCAAAATCAAACGGGTCATCCACGATGGGCATGAAAAAGTCGGTGGTGGCAATCAGCGCTTGCTCATCGTTGAGTTGGTACACCGCAGCGTCGTCCGCAGTTTCGATGCCTACCAACAGCTGTGGCGGAATGGGCATGGCGCTGGTGCTTTTCAGAATCTCGCTCAACACGCCTGGCGCAATCTTGCAGCCGCAACCGCCACCGTGAGAGAGGCTGGTTAGGCGAGGGATGGCGGTGGCGTGGGGTGAACTCATGAGGGACTTTCTGGATGAACCTTCGATTTTGCCAGCTACAAGGACAAGGGCAAACCCATGGTGAGGGCGCTTTTCTGATCAAGTAGGCTAGCTGGGTCAAAACAAGGGGGATGGCATGCGTTTTCGGTTGTGGCTGCTGGCCGCATTTTTTCCATTCGCTGTGCAGGCGTTCCCACAGCTGCGTTGCCACTTTGAGGTGAATGCCGAGCATTTTGAGCACAGCTTCACCCCTGTGTCTGACCCCTACACCGTGAGCAGTGTGAACTTGGCGGATCGCTTTCGTTTCAAGGCCGTCGTCTTAGGTAACGACACCCGCGTGGACTTGATCAATTTGTACGTGTTCTATCAAACAGAACGCCAACCCATGATCTTGCAACACGCCAAGTATGTAAGCCCGCAGGCTCAGCTTGCACCGACTGCGAATGCTTTGACAGGGCGTTTGGCTTTGTACTCGCCGTTCTTAGGTAAAGAGCTTTTGTACGGCTGTGCTTTGCATGAGGTGGCGCGATGAAGTCTTTGCCTAGCTCAATCACTAAGTTCGCTGCGCTGTGTGTCTGTGCCGTGCTGTACATGAACACGGTGAAGGCGCAAACACCCGAGCCAGTCGTCTCGGTCGTCTTTGCTGGCGACATCATGCTCGAAGGTGGACCACAACGTGCCATCCGACGTGGTCGCGATCCTTTTGCTGGCGTGGCACATTTGTTCAAAGGTGCCGACATTCGCCTCGGCAACTTGGAGTGCGTGGTGGCCACCGTGGGGTCAGTCGAACCTGAAAAACCCAATGTGTTCAGGGTGCATCCGCGTGCCCTGAATCATGTGAGACGTCACTTCGATGCCGTGGGCTTGGCCAACAATCATTCTGGCGACTATGGCCCTCAAGCCTTTGCTCAGATGTTGGCTTTGCTCAAGCAATCAGGGTTGGGTTATTACGGTGGTGGCCATGACTTGAAAGAGGCGCACAGGCCACTCATTCTTGAGCGCCAAGGAATACGCATCGCGATTCTTGGCTACAACGAATTTCAACCCCGTAACTTCGAGGCTGACCATGATCGACCTGGCGTGGCTTGGAGTGAGGACGAACAAGTGGTGCGTGACATTCAAGATGCACGTCGCGTGTGGAATGCCGATGTGGTGATTCCCGTGATGCATTGGGGCTGGGAAGAACCGATGGCCAATGCGCGACAACGTGCCCTGGCGAGGTTGATGATCGATGCGGGCGCGGATGCTGTCATCGGCGGTCATCCGCACCAACTGCAAGACACGGATCAATACAAGGGCAAACCTATTTTTTATAGTTTGGGCAACTTTGTGTTTGAAGGTTTTCCAGACAAGGTGAATAACGTGGCTTGGGTGGTGCGCTTATCCGTTGATCGTCTGGGTGTGAGGGCTTGGCAGGCACATCGCGTGGATATTGACAAGCAGGGTTTGCCACATGCGACGAAACAAACAATGCAAGAAGTAACGCTACGCTGACTTGTGTAGCCAAGCTTCGCAAGCATTGATTTTCTTCACTTCAGGGTAGTGCTCCATGCGCTGGAGCTTACGCAACAAAGGTGTGCTTTGAAAATACTTCAATCCGCAGCGCAAGCCTGTGCTGGATGAGTAAGACGGCATGACGTAGTAGCAAGTCTCGCAACTCAGCGCTTTTGCAGGCTCTGTGGATTCACTGTTCATGACTTTGCAACGCTATCCATTTTCAGTGGTAAGTGACCAATGTTCTTATATGGGGCTGGCTTCATTATGAAGGATTCAAGCCAATCAGGCTGATAGATCAGAATCAGTTTGAATTTGGTCAGTCGCTTTGTAAAGCTTAGGCAGGCGCCAAAGCCTTCAGCCACTTTGTGGCGGGTAACGGCCATCGTGCTTGAATGTCTTTTGCCTGTTGCTGCCACAGGCCTGGCTCAAACGTGCGAGGCGTACGAAATGCCAGCACGATGGTGTTGCCAGCGGTGGTGGGCTTGAACGCCCAAACTGCATCGTCACCAAAAGCGGCCTTGATTTTTTGTAGGCTCGATGCGTAACTCATGGCGTGGCCAAACAAATTGACGGTCATGCAGCCCTGCTTTGTCAGCAGGCTTCGGCAATTTCGATAAAACACCTCGGTATCGATGACGGGTTGAGCTGCTTCTTGGTCATAGAGATCGACTTGCAATGCATCAATTTTTTCTAGCCATTGGGCATTGGCAGCGGCTTCGCCTGCATCACCCACAACCACATTGAGCTTGGCACTGTTCTCTGGCAACATGAACCAGCGTTTGCACGTGTCAACCACGTGTGGGTTCAATTCAACCACGGTGGTGTGCATGTCTAGATGGTGGCGGCAAAACTTGGTCAACGCGGCTGCGCCCAATCCCAGCTGCATGGCGTGCAAATTCTTAACCTGATCGAGGTCTGCCAATAGCAACCAAGCCATCATGCGTTGCACATATTCAAGGTGGATGTCGAAGGGCGCACTGATTTTCATGGAGCCTTGCACAGCAGGGGTTCCTAAATGCAAAAAACGCATGTCACCGTAGTTGGCAACCGTCGCCACGGGCAAATTGCCATGGCTTTGCACGGGCACGCCACCACTGAATGCACGTGCTTGTTTCTTTGCCATCAAAATACCAGCCCCAATGGCCACGGCGCAGGCGATCAATCCCATGATCACATCAAAGGGAGTGAGGGCGGCGTTGATATCGTTTAAAAAGTCCATGTGAAATGAGCTTTGAGAAATAAGAAAAAGCCCCTGCACGTGAATGCAGGGGCTTTACTTTATTGGCTCCTCGACCTGGGCTCGAACCAGGGACCTGCGGATTAAAAGAAAGGAAATCCGTAGGATGAGTTCGCCAAAGCCTTATGAAATAAGGTTTGTAGCGGAGTTTGTGAAATACCACTAAATTTACCACTGAAGTAATTTAAACAGATTTTAGTGGAAAAGAACAGCAAATCCAACTCCAAACCAGGCGCAGCAAATCCGTTGCCAGAGACGGTTCAAACTGTCCCAGGTATTCCCTCTAAGCTCAAGATCTTAAAGGTCCCAAGCTCTCGGTATTGGTGGACTCGGGTCTACTTGAATGGACGTTACCGCATCAGCTCCCTTAAGACGATTAAGCTGCGTGACGCTCAAGAGGCGGCAAAGAAGTTTTTCTATCAAGCCTTGATCGACGCCGAGCTTTGTAAGTCGGGAAGTGGCAAACGTAGTGTTTCTCGTGCTTTCGTATCGATCGGGCCGCGTTTTATTGAAAGCCAGCACGTTCCAGACAAGCAACGTCGCTACAAAGATGACCGGATTCGGTTCAACAAGGAGCTGGTTCCATTTTTTGGAGACAAAGACATTTGGGGCATCTCTAGTGCCGATATCGGTTCACTAGCAAGAGAGATGCAGCAAGGTGGTAAGTCTGCTGCTACCGTCAATCAGTACCTAATTGTTCTCCGCAAGATTTTTGAAATACGCAGCGGACAACACGTTGATTCAGTTGGTTCCCAGTTTTCCTCGTGTCATGGGGCGTCAAACCCTGACAAAGCGGGATTACTTCCCAACTGACGAGTACAAGCGCTTGGTTGAGACGATTGAGCAATTGGCTGGAGATGGCGTGACGGTGAGCGGAGTGCTGGTCACCCTGGAGTTCAAGTACTTGGTCCACTTCATGGTGAACCCCTTCATTCGCCCTAGTGACTTGCGGGTGCTGGATTGCTCAACGGCAATGCCAGCACTTCAGAGCTGGCTCGCAACGCTAGGACGTCGCAAGCCATGATCGACAAGCACTATGTATCGAGGCTGACGCCGCTTATGGCGGTTGACTCGTTGCATAGCTTTAAAGACGCTGTGCCGAATGCTCGTAATAAAAGAAGGTGAATTTGACGATGTGTACGGAGTTATTGTTTTGTGCCAATAACGATTAATCCGTCATCTTTGCCCGAGGTTAAAGCAAGAGCGAAAAACTTATTGGGTGTTACCGTGGTGTCGAGGTAAGTAACGCCTGTTAATGTGCTTTGTCCTGCCGCACATCCGCCGCCTGAGGTGGTGAGAGTGATGTTGTAAACGTTTTTCCCGCCTGGGCGGGGAACAATGCTGCCACTGGTGGCGCAGGTTGTTTGGCTTAATGTGAAGTTGCCCGTTGCATCTATCGTGATGTTGGCTGGGATCAGTGTGTAACCACGTGATCGTCCAATATAAGACCATGTCCCTGTCACGCCAGAGGCTGTTGCTGCTGTTTCATAGCTGGATGAGTAAGTCAGCGATGCCGTAACAGTACCTCCTGAACTGGTTAGCGACATTGATGACTTTGCTGTAATAGGACCAGTCATGGTTCCTCTTGCGCCGCTATTGGTGATGAAGTTGAAGTCGGTGCCGCTGATAGTCGCGGTGTTCCCACTTGTTGTCGAAGTTCCGTAGAGAGCTCCATATACGGTAGAACCGGAGCTGTATATGCCCCAAGTTTCGCCTGTATCAAGTATAACGGCGCTGATGGTGTAGCCTGAAGAAGATGGTCCAGTCCAGAAGCCTTGGAGGTCTGCATTCGTGCCCCCGCCACTACCACCGCCGCCACCTCCGCAGGCAATCAGCAAGCTAGTTGCTAAAGTCGTTAATAAGAGGCGAGGTGCGACAGTTTTGGCATTCATAATAAATTCCATAATTTTTCTGTTAATAATAACAATTATGAGCTCTGCCACTTTGATCTTGATCAAGTCTGGAGGCAATGACCAAGGTCTTGCTACCAGCGGTTTGTGAATAGGCATAGTCCTTCTGTGGGGACTTGTGCAATAACTCCAGCAGCCTTTGCTCTTGGATTTTTTATCGTTCTGATTGCGATACTACAGACTGGACCCAACGACTGATATGAGTTTCGAAGTGTTGATCTTGGGCAAGATCTAAGGGAGGGGCGCGTACGCCAAAAGTTGGCTGAAAACCACTAAACTTTGGACTTTAGTAGTGGCACAAAGAAAAAGGGGCTACGCTTTCACGTAACCCCTTGATTTCATTAGCCTATTTGGCTCCTCGACCTGGGCTCGAACCAGGGACCTACGGATTAACAGTCCGGCGCTCTACCGACTGAGCTATCGAGGAATAAAAAAATTATAGCGCATTTTTAGCGTGTTTTTCAGAGGTGAAAAACAACGGTGGCACGAAGTGTTCGGGGTGCGCCTGGATACAAGAAATATTGGCCATATTGGCGGGGTGATTCGCGCCAATAGTGTTTGTTGGCAAGGTTATTGATCGCCAATGTCCAGCTCGTGACCACATGGTTGATTTTGGTGTCGTAGTGCGTGGTGGCATCAAAAGTAGTCCAAGCGGGTAATTGGATGTCACCATTTTCTGTGACGTTGCGCTTGCCTTCATGTGAGACGCGCAGGGCAGAGCGCAAGCCAACGATGCTGGTCGACCGATACTCGCTCATGCCGCGCAAGATGTATTTCGGCACATTGATGGGGCGTTGGCCATTGAGTTCTGTCTGAATCATCGCGTTTTCACGCTTGGCGTCTAGCCACATGGCGCTACCGCCTAAATTCCATTGGTGCAATTTAGAGAGTGCACTGAGCTCTAGACCTTGGTGGTGGTTTTGTCCGTCAATTTGAAGCGTGCAGGAATTTGGATTGTTGGTGCAACCAAGGCCATTTGTTGTTTGTGGGCGAGTGATGTCAAACCAAGTGGCTTGCCAGAAGCTGTGTTGGTCTTGCCGTTTGAAGCCCACTTCGCGTTGCGTGCTGCGCAGGGCGGGTAGTGCTTGGCCTGCATTGGTGTAGCTTGAAAGATTGGGGGCAGCTTGTGCCTCAAGCCCATAGCCGTGGCTGGCGTACACCGTGTCATTGGTGTTGAGTTGGTGGCTCAAAGCGACCCATGGCGTGTGCATGCCTCGTGTGTCTTGCGCAGCGGCGCTGCCATCGGTTTGCACACTTTGACGGTTGAGTTGTGTGTACCTAAGTCCAAGCCATGCAGACGTTTGCGCCCCAACTCGCACACGATCGTTCAACGCGATTTCTGTGTTGTAGTCCGAGTTGTTGGTCATCGGTCCGCCTCGGCTGTTGGCCGTGGTGGCTTGGGTCAGTCCGCCATTGATGCTGTTGGTGGTGCCGATCAATTCATCCGAGTGGGTGAAAGGCATGCGGTTGATTTGACGCTGTCGCATCACACTGACCTTGAAGGTGTGCTCCAGGCCCGCAATCCATTGCTGGCCGCGTAAGTCGGTTTGAATCACTTCGCTGTTGCGTCGCTCGTTTTCACTGCGGTAGTCACGAATTTCAAAATCGCCATTCGCACAAAAGCGGTCGGTGGGTGCGGTAGGGCAACCCGATGCATAGATCAAGCGGTCATCTGCACGCAGATGCTGCATGCCAACTTGAGTGGTCCAAATCCAGTTGTTGTCCAACTGACGACGCCATCGCAATGTGCTGGTTTGGCCATCAAACACGCCTGGCTGGGAGTTGATCTGACGCGTGATATTGCGCGTACCGTCCACTGTGGCGGGTAATGCATGTGTGCCTGGACCTAAGAGACTATAGAAGTTCACGCCAATTTGTTGGTGGTGACTTTGTTCAAACTCCCAATCCAAGCGATTGCTCGAATCGATGCGCCAGTCCATGGCCAAAGCCACGAGGTTTCGGTGTCCCTTGGTATCTCGAATGTATGGATCAAGTTCTTCGTGTGCCACATTCAAGCGATAGCCAAAGCTAGCATCTTGACCAAAGCGCCCGCCTAAATCTGTCGCAGTTAAGCGGTTGTTGCCAGGGCCGTAGCTCAGCTTTACATCGCGGATCGTTGTGTCAGCGGTGCTTGGCGCACGTTTGACCACATAGTTCACCAACCCGCCCGGCGCACTCGTGCCAGACTGAATGCCGCTGGTGCCTTTGAGCAGTTCAATCCGCTCTTTGTTGTCCATTGGGATGATGGACTCCGCTGAGATAGGTAAGCCTTCACGGCGGTAGTTGTAGCGGTTGTCGAGTGCGTAGCCTCGAACGCTGAGTTTGTCCCAATAGGCGGGAAGGTTGTAGCTGTCACCGACCGAGGCGTCTAAACGTAAGGCGTCCGTGATGCGCTGTGCGCCCACGTCCCTTAAGGTGGCGTTATCGAAGGCGGTGACGCTGATCGGCAGTTCTTGTTGAGGCACGCCATCAAAGCCTGAGACTCGGATGGGTGGCTCAGCAATGATGGTGATTTCGTTGGGCGCTTGTTGTGCAAAAGTAGCAGTTGTCACCGCGATGCAAAGTGCGACAGCACTTTGCATCGGGGAAATGTTGAACTTGCTAACTTTTGGACGCATTCTCCAATTTTATTGGATTTGTCACATTCGAAATTGGACGGTCGCTCGCAGCGTACGTGGCGCGCCGGGGTAGAGGTAGTAGTGGCCGTATTGCATGGGAGACTCTCGCCAATAGCGTTTGTTGGTCAAGTTGTCCACGACCAAGCTCCAACTTGTGGCCATGTCGCTGACTTTTGTGTCGTAGTGGGCTGATGCGCCCCAAGTGGTCCATGCTGGGAGTGTGACTTCGCCAAGTTCCGTGGCGTTGCGCTCGCCTTCACGCGAAACCCGCAGACCTGTGCGGAGACCAGGCAGGTTGCTGTAGCGGTATTCAGCTGCGCCACGCAGGATGTAGCTGGGTACATTGATGGGGCGCTGACCGTTGACCTCAGGCTTGACCGTGCTACCTTCACGTTTGGCGTTGAGCCATGTATAGCCTGCCCCAAGGGTCCATCGAGAAATCATGGTTGTAGAGCCTTGAAGCTCCACACCTTGGTGATGTGCTTGGCCATCGATTTTTCGAGTGATGGAGCCGCCAGAGCTTGCATCGCTGGTGGTAGGTCGGCTGATGTCAAAGGCGGTGGCTTGCCATGAGTGCTGCAATGCTTGCCCTTTGATGCCTATTTCTTTCTGTTTGCTACGCAGCGTGGGAAGTGGTTGCCCTGCGTTGTTGTAGTTTGTCTTATTAGGCGTAACTGCCGATTCAACCCCTTCGCCATAACTGGCATAGGTCGTCACTGTTGGGGTCATTTTGTGACTCAAACCGATCCAAGGTGTTGTGATGTTGCGCGTGTCTTGCGTGCCCTCTGTGCCGTCAGATTGAATACTCTCCCTGCGGATATGAATGTGACGTAGACCAAGCCAAGCCGATGTGTGCTCACGTAAATGCACACGATCTTTGATCGCCAGTTCGTTGCTGTATTCGACGAGGTTGGTGGTGGTGTCTGTGAATATATAGCTATTGGTAGGGTCGACTTGTCTTGTATAGATGTTTGCTAGGCCAACATAGTCAAATTGTTGAGAGCCTGATGTATGCGTCATCATGCGCGTACGCATGGCGTTCACGCTCAAGTCGTGCGTTAATCCCCCCAATGAGGTGCTGCCAGACACTTCACTAGACACGGCATCGGCGTAGCGGTTTTCGTTGTTGCTGCGCCAGTCATATAAGTCGTAATAGCCTTGTGCATCGAACATATTTGTGATGGCGTAATTGCCCGTGCCGCTTGCGTAAGCCAGTCGATCGTCTGTGCGCAGGTGTTGTGAACCAGCTTGCGTGGTCCAAATCCAGCCATTGTTGAGTGCTTGACGCAATCTGATGGTGCCAGTGGTACCTTCAAAAACTCCAGGGACGCTCCACGGTTGGCGAGTGAAGTTTCGTTTTGGATTCGCAGGTGCTGGCAATACCGCTGTAGATGCAGTTCCATCACCAAGTAAGCTGTAGGCATTGATGCCTATTTGCGTTCGGTTGCTGTGCTCTACTTCAAAATCTACAACAGTGCCAGGTTGAATGCGCCAATCCATGGCCAGCGCCACCAAATTACGGTGTCCCTTGGTATCGCCAATGTAGGGGTTCAAGTCTTCATAAGCCACGTTGAATCGGTAGCCGAATTCACCCACATTGCCAAATCGTCCTCCCAAATCAGCGGCAGCTAATTTGTTATTGCCTTCGCCATAACTCAGCGTCATGGTGCGAATGGTTTGCTCAGCATTGGTCGGTGCACGTTTGACCACGTAGTTCACCAAACCGCCAGGGGCGCTTGTGCCAGCTTGAATGCCGCTGGTGCCTTTGAGCAACTCAATGCGCTCTTTGTTGTCCATGGGAATCATGGTTTCTGCGCTGATGGGCATGCCTTCTCGGCGGTAGTTGTAGCGGTTATCGAGCGTGAAACCCCGCACACTCAAAATGTCCCAATAGGCGGGCGAGTTGTAGCTGTCGGTGACGGAGGCATCCAAATGCAAAGCGTCAGAGACGCGTCGTGCACCCATGTCTTGCAAGGTGCTTTGGTTGATGATGGTCGTCGAGAAGGGGAGGTCGCGCGCGCTCACGTCGCCAAAGCCAGAGACTTGCGTGGGGAGCGTGTCGACGATGGTGATTTCCGTGGGGTTTTGTTGCGCCCAAGCACTGGAAGCAAGGCAGATGGTCACTGCCGCAGAAATGCGTGTGACTTGAAAGAGTGGCGAATGGTTTGCCATGACGTTTCCTTTAACGTGATGGCAGGTCGGCTGACTTTGAAACGAGTGAACGCTCTGTTGAGTGAAGAGCCTCGTATTAAGACCAAGCTTCCCTGCGCGAGGATTACCTCAAGTCCTTGCGGACTTTGAGACCCGCCCTTGGGTGGGTCTCAACAGGTTCAAAGGGACTTTCTCAGTCGAAGCCTGTGACGGCTTCAACACCCCTAGCGAATGCACCATTGCTGGCGCGGTGTGTATTTTAAGCGATCCCGAGCAGGCGATGCAGTTCGGTCGACGTTGTCGTGTACTGCAACAGGGTCTTTCGTGTCGGGTGCACGATGGCGGCTGCACCAAAAGCGGCAAGGGTGGCTTCGTGAAAACCACACAAGATGAGTTTTTTCTTGCCAGGGTAGGTGTTGATATCGCCCACAGCGAAGATGCCTGACACATCGGTGGCAAAAGTCTCGGTGTTGACCACCAATTGTTTGCGCTCCATGGCTAAGCCCCAGTTGGCAACGGGGCCGAGTTTGGGCGAGAGGCCCAAGAACGCCAACACGTGTTGTGCAGGGCGCTCAAGGGTTTGCCCATCGGGTGTAGCCACTTGCACCGTGTGTAGTTGATTTGCATCGCTCAGCAAGGCGATGGGTTGACCGATTTGCAGTTGCAGTTTGCCACGCGATACCGCATCGCGCATGGCTTGCAACAGAACGGGTTCAGCGGTAAACACATCGCGGCGGTGCATCAGCGTCACGCTTTTGGGCACCTGCGTTTCGAGGGTGAGTTTCAACGCTGCGGCAACGGCAGACTCTTCGCCGCCCATCACCACCACGTCGAGCCCCGCAAAGCGCGCGGGCTCACCCAAGCGGTAATGCACGTGTGTGCCTTCGAGTTCGGCTGTACCTTCGACAGCGAGCTTGCGCGCCTGAAACGCCCCCACGCCTGCTGCAATGACCAAGACCTTGCAAACAAAGTGCAGGCCTGTGGAGGTGCGAGCAGAGATATGCCCATCGTCCAGTCGTTCGACTTCGGTCACCTCTTGGTTGAGGTGAAACGTTGGTGCGAAGGGTTTGATTTGCGTTTGCAGTTGCGCCACCAATTCACGGCCCGTGCATACAGGGATGCCAGGAATGTCGTAAATCGGTTTGTCAGCGTAGAGTTCAACGCACTGGCCACCCACATGGGGCAGTGCGTCGATGATGTGGCTGCGAATGTCTTGCAGCCCGAGCTGAAAAGCTTGGAACAAGCCCACTGGGCCTGCGCCCACGATGACGGCATCGGTGTGAATCGTGGCTGCCGTCATAGGGCTTTGGTGTGTTGTGCTTAGCGCTTGAGTTCGGCGAGCTTGCCAGTTTTGTCTTTCCACACCTCAGCGTCAGGCAAAGCAGCCTTGCG